>Ga0209628_10002402_pt1 | contig 12694 bp, 11 predicted proteins | sample TergutCu122P4_FD_187285 | JGI IMG/M metagenome (GOLD analysis project Ga0209628, IMG submission 187285) | Cubitermes ugandensis P4 segment gut microbial communities from Kakamega Forest, Kenya - Cu122 P4 (SPAdes) (version 2) | ecosystem: Host-associated > Arthropoda: Insects > Digestive system...
AGCTGTAATTTGGTACAAGAAATTTCATTTCATATAGTAAAAATTTCTCAATTTTTGGTACTTTAGACTATTTATGATGACAACCAATTTATTTGTCATTGTTAATGTAAAACAACTGGGAACCGGCGGTAGTTTTAGAATTTTACTGGCTCTTTGTCCGAACATCTTGGGGTGTTGGCGTCCTAAATTCAGCAACTTTTAAACTAATTTGGATATTGGAATAGGAACACTAAACATTTTCCGCTCAATTTGCAATCCGGTTTGAGTTTGTCAAACTTTCAGGATGTCGGGGTGGGTTTGAACTCTGAAACCAGATACGCCACTGCAAGACGGTTTGTATTAAAAGTACCCTTTATTTAATAAATTACAACCGTATGAGAACACAGTGAAGTACAAAAGTAAATCGAGACGCCGGTTCTTCTTGCTCATGTGATCGAGGACTCCATCGATATCTTCGGAATTTCGGGGGGGGGCGGTACGCCACTGGTTTGCTTTTATGTGTTGCTAATATTTTGAATATTAAAACAATATGAAAACTACAAAATGTTATAAACTGAACTTATCATCACGTTCCAGAGCTGTCGCGATGCTTTTCCCAACGTTATCCTTGGCAATCTTATCCTTGTACGACTTCTTGCTTAGGTCGTATATCATGGGAAAGCTGTGTACACAATCTACTAATTTTTCATCAAATTCCTTCTTGCAGCTCTTCGTATACAAAAACACAACTGCCATGAACAGGCAACAACTCTTCCTGCCTGTTGTCACAAGACTTCTGCGTCGTCACGCAGAAGTCAAGCATCGGATGCCGCAGCCGCATGACGCAGCGGCATCTGCGCAGTGTCACGGCGGAACACTCATGAGCGCGACCCTTAAAAACCAGCCCCCTTCAAAACCACAGCTTTGACTTCTGCGTGCCGCATCATGCTTACGCAAGCATCACTGCGTGGTTGTTAAAAACCAAGGCTTAAGTACAAAACTGTCACCACATCCTCCCTTGCTGTCATGCAGGAACACAGTACTCAAGCAGTTACTCAGCTGTCTGATCTGTGGATCCTCAAACTTCACAGCTGCTTAATACTACCCTCCTAGCTCCACCCTCCAGTTCACATCCTCATACTAATTTTAACGCTTACCTTCCACTTACATATCACTGATCAACTTGGTTCAAGCTGCAAAGCTTCTGACCTGTATGCAAGAGGTGGCTGATTTGATTCTTGGCTGAAACACCAGCTATCTTGCCTGAGGTTTTTCATTACTTTCCTCAGCTCCTCCAGGCAAATGGTAGGACAGTACCTTAAATTATGCCATAACCACTTCCTATGCAATTACCATCCTAACTACATAGCTCAGTCAGTATAGTGACCAGGCTAAACACTACATTCCTGAGAAATCATGGTTTGTTTTCCAACAGGGTATGCTGATTCAACTCTTCTCCAAAATGTCCAAACTAAATCTGGGGTACAATCACCCTCTTTTTCAGAGGGTAGTAGGAACTCTGTAGCAGGGGAAAAACGGCCAAGTCGTAAAGCTGACCACCCACTCCCAACTTAGTGCACAGGTTAAGAATGGGTGCAGCCATACCTCCACACCCCCTACACGCCTTCATGGCATGGCAAGCACAGGGACAAATTTAACTGCTCCATGCCACCACCCAAAACTACAGTCAGAGCTGCTCAGAACATCAATAAAAAAATAATAAATGAATTAAATTAATGAACGCATGCAGAGGGACCCTAACTGATCTCTTCATTTTGTGTTTTCTAATTAAAATGATGTTACACAATAAAATATATCCATATCTACTGAACAAAACAAAATTAACTTTTGAATTTCTAACCATGTCAGTAACATTTCAAAGTTCAACACAACTTTGTATTTACCATGTTCCTCCTGATAATGTCCTGATACCGAAACATCACCTGTTGGCGGGACAGTATTGACAACTGAGACCATGTCTGAAATGCTTCCTTCGCTGATGCCACTGCCTGCAGCATCTCTGCCTCTGTGGCTTTTGGTACCCTTGAAACTACCTGCAATATTGAAACATAATGACTGACAGGTCTTTTTGAACCTGCAGAAGTCACTATCTGCAATGTTGTAAAAATCATATTGTTTGTAATCACACCGAACACCTCTCTGCACTCAGAACATGTCACATGACAGCAGGCAGTACAGTGCCTGTCATCATTCAAGTCTGCCTCAACTCAAAGTCTGTGCATTGTGGTTTACTGCAGTTAATATCATGTTGCTGCTCTCCATATTCAAGCAGAGTGCTGGAAATGGTTTCCTTCAGATCACAGCCAAGCATCACATACAAGAAACATGATTAGGGTACATTGAAGTTCTGCTAGTAAAACTGAAAGCACTGCATTCTGAATACTTTCTCTCAGACTATCTTCAGTGCAAGGTCTATTATGACAAACTTTATCATTAACATGCCCAATAAGTAAAACTTGCATGGATTCAGATCTCGCAAATGAAGAGGCCAAAATTCCTGTTTATTATTCTGTAACAAAAAACACAGTATTTAGAACTGTTTGCAGTGACCCCCTGCACTGTCTTTCTGGAAAAAGGCATACATTCTCTCAAAATCAGACATCTGCTTGAAAATTATGTCAAAATGCGATACATGTTGGTTTGCATGCATGATCTCACAAACAATATGTACCCAGCAAGATCAGTTGCACTCATACCACACCACACACCAACTGTAACTTCATGTAATGGCACTTCAGACCAAACATTTTCTGGAAATTTCACCAATCTAGCAAACATTTTGTCAGGTTTTTTTCTCAGTTCCATGTGTTAGGGCCCTTAGGACAGATTTCAAACAAACCCACAATTCCTTTCAAAGATAAACACAGGTTATGAGATGTGAGTGTACTGGTAGGACACAGAAACCAAGCAACAGTCATCTCAGTGGGAAAACCCACCCTCTCCATACACACAAGACAAGAGAAGTTTGCTCAAATGTGAAGAGCATGCACCCTGTTTCTTCTGACATTTGCAAAATTGTGCATTACTCATCTATTCAATAAGGACAAACCCTAAACCAATATTACTACATCAACACCTTATGACATCTGTGGAGAGAAGGTTGACAAAAATGACCTGAAATGTGGAATACAGGCGATTGGTATTACAGGGAAGAAGATTTATTGATATCGCCATGATTCAAGCAAAACTGCAGGACGCACACGCAAAGCTTCTATTAGTGCACATCACAAAATGCTTCAAATGGTGTTGCAACCATTGGGTGTACTGTGGCCACTTTCAAGTGGACAACACTAAATTGAAGGTATCATTATGCGGAAATTCAATCCAAAAACCGTCTGATCACACCACACACCATACAAAACCCACAGACACTGACAGCTGATGATTCAAACAGGCCTTCAACCTCTCCAACACCCAGCATGGGAGCAGGCTAGTGTGTAGGCTTGGTGTATAACATAACAAACCCTACAGGAAGTGATTGGTGACTGTACACATACAAAATAATGACCCTCTAAAATAAGCTGCAGATCCTCTGAAACATTCACAGAAATACTGACAGCTTCAATGTTACCAAGAGTGTACAATGAGTGACTCATCTTCCCACTCATAACTTCACATAACACATTCATAAAAAAATTTAAAAACTTTCAGCAAAACATTCCAGTGCCATATTACGCTCAACATTCAGACAACTACCACATTATTTCATATTTCACACAAAAATGAGTTCCAGTGTTTAAATCCATGGAGAAAAGTCTTCTTGACAAATTACAATATACTCAACTGGCCAAGCAATTGTAAGCATTTTATGGGATCAAAATCTACTTTACCCTGCACACAGGGGCCTGCCATTGGTCCTTACCTTAGCTGCATGAAAGTAATCTACAATCCCATATCCAATTTTTAAACTCATACCAAAGCATGACAAATGCATCAATGTGCTCAGAGACTATACAAAAAAATAATGATACCTCAGTGGACAAACTAACCTACACTTAACATTGTAATGACTTCTCATTTAATTTTTATAATCAACAGAACCTACCATACAGAACATTCTTCACACATACTGATGCCATTAAAGGAAGTCCCATGAATGTTGAGGACTTATGGCACCAGAAGCTTCACAATCTCCCCCCTGCTGTATTCCCCTCCAGCCCCTCTAACCTAAATCAACCAGCCTAAAGTGCTTGTTACTAGGTAAGATTATCACATCAGTTTCACTGCCAGTCTTTGTGAGAACAGAACTGTAAAACTGAATGGAAATATGCTGCAACAGAAGCGCAACATCTTGTGCAATGTGGTAGAGGTCAATCCATGGGACTTCTTTCTTATGCCTCAATACAGTTTTCTTCACAAATTCCCAGTAAGCAAATGTCACACCTCATTCGTGGCTGGGTTATGTACATCAATCCAGTCCTTCGTTTTGGACTCCACAAACTTTCCATTGATAAAGAGTTTTGTAGTTGGCACTGCTGACATGCTGCGACTCCATGCTACTATGGCAGTTCGAGCTCGATTCATCAAGACAAGCCCCTAGGAAACAAATGGGGAGGTCCATTACAAACAAACAGGAATTTATAATAAGGATGATACAATATTATAAAATCTTCTAGTGTGAAATGTCTTGTAGTTTGGTACAGCATCACATCCTCATAGTCTCTCCAATCAGAACATCCAGTATCACATGACAGAAAAACTGTCCATCAGACAAACACAGACATGAGGATTCAGGTCTTCTAGGATGCAACACTGCATCATTGGATGGGTGGTCACTGACAGTCTGAGGAAATGTCGAGCCTTCATCTTCAAACGTCAAGCAGCCTGACCCTCAAGATGAAGCTACTACAATCCTTGGCAACATCAAAAGCCACTCACCCAACAACATAGTGGCACATCCCAGAAGACCTGAATCCTCAGTGACCATGCTATGAATACCTTAAATCTCACACACAAACATTTGTTCCATTATTTTCCATATGCTGTCATGCCCTTTCGTCATTTCAAACATTTCAGTACAATGAACTTCTAAACTGGTGATAATATACACATGTACCCTAACAACATTATTCTGGAATTATGTGTACCAATCTGACACAGAGCGTTATGAATATTACACTTCATGATTCATGTCTTCAAGGTTGGCATTGATTCCCAGCATTTCAAAGGAATATAATGCCATCATCCTCAATGGTTGAGGAGTCCTTGAAAATGGTAAAGACACAAACCTTCAAATCATCAGGAATCAGTAAGCTTGCCAGTCAGCGTACCAACCTAGACGACGAATTCCACATTTTCCTTTCCATGTATTACAATTAAATTACTATAGTTTACACCAACAAATGCACACAACTGTATTAGAGTTATAATAACATAATAAAAACCATTAAGATCTACATGTTTTGGGACCTTATTGGTCCACCATCACAGAGTACAATAAATTTTTGGCTTAAATTATATTAACCAGGAAGACATAAACCCTCACCCTTGACCTGTGTTACTACGCTAATGTGGGCGACCAAGGTTCATAACCCTACACAACAAAAGGCAAAATTATATTTCTGTATATTTTAATATATATATTACTAGACAGAAAATTGGATGACAAAATTTTATGTTATTCATACCATGCATATTCTTCTAATTAATATGTAAACCAAACAGTGCACTTAATAAAATACAATTTATGACAAATATTAATCCCCTACATGTTTCAGCAACCTCCCCAAGGACCTCAGATGGATGGATTCACTGGAACAAACTACACAACATCACAATTAATTTGTTGTGTCTGGTTATCAATCCACTACTACACTACACTACACTACACTACACTACACTACACTATGCTACAGTTTCTCAATCACAGCTGTCTTCTTGTACATGTAGACAGCTTCACTGTCTTACGAGCTTGGCTCATCCACTCAGATTACCTTAGCAAAAGAAAACTAGATGTCAACAAATAACACACAATTCTGTGTAAAAAAGTTGTCTCTGTTGAAATTCCATGCCATAAGTGACCTAACTACTTCACTAGCTAATAATAAAGAAATTCTCTGCCTGTTTATAAACTTCATCACCATATCACACCATCCCATGGTTTCCTGTGCTGAACCAAATGTTGGCAGTTCACACTCCTAAATCTCCTTTACATGCCTAGCCCATTTCACTCTCCATGTGATCATGCTAACAATATGGTGAAGACTACAAACCCTGCAGGTCCTCACCATCCCAACTTTCTCCAGCCTCCTGTCACTTCCTACTTCTTAAGTTAAAATACTCTACTCAGCACCCTGATCTCAAACACTCTCAATCTCTGTCCTACCCTTAATGTGAAAGACTACTTACACACCAAACATAACAGGTAAAGGAGCCAGGATAGCCTCGTCAGTACACTGACTAGGCTAATGAGCCGCTGATCTAGAATTTACGTTCTAGCAAGAGCAACATATTTTTCTCTCCCCAAAAACATTCAAACTACTCTAGAGAAGGCTCACTCAACAAGCAGCTTGGCAGGCAATATGTTACCCATGACACAGTGTGACAATGCCCACAGAGACATTGGAAATGAGAAAATTTCCTTTAACCCTCTCCCTGGCAAAGCCTGGACAGAACACAGAAGCAATTCTGAAAACTTACAAGCAGTTTAATCATGGTGACATACATACCATTACTACTTCAGTTTGTATTTAAAAAAACTCAATATAGCAACACCCTAGCCTTTGAACTGAAATGCATTTTTTATAATTTGTCCTACTGTTATCAGTAGTTTAAATTTTTACTGCATTACATAAAAAACAAATGCATAAAATTATACACATAATCAGGGGTGAACAAATCCCAGGTGCACCTTGCCATGACAGTCAAATTTATACAGTGGTGCCTGGTATTTGTGTGTCTTCAATATGGAATTAGCTCATGTCACACTTCTAGCAACTAGAATTTTGGGGTGGCTTCTTGATTTTTGGAAAATTTGTGCAACCCTGCATATAATTACATGTATATTACACTCTTACTTTATATACTGAATTTCACATTGTCCACATGCAGGCCAAATTTTGCTGAAGTTGTCTGAACCACTTGGAAGTCTGAATAGGCCTGTTCTAGGGACCACCCAGCCTACTATTCAATGAGTACCACTGTTCTTTCCCAGGAGTAAAGCTGTCAGGGTGTGAAGCTGACCACTTACCTCCATGTAGGGCCAATGTTAAGAATGAATGTTAACTATACCTCTGCTTCCCCTACATAACTTCATGGCATGGACAGGGACAGATTTACCTCTTTTTGCCTTTTCATCTTCTTAAAAATATAGTTAAGATTACACAATATCTGAAGTACTAAGAGTGGTGTCGCTGAAGATTCAAGTCTTATGAAATGTTACATTGTGTGTCCGATAGTTATGGACCTCACAGTTAAGCTTCAGGTAAAATTAGGGCCATATAATTATGCAGTCTTAGTCCCTACATTATTAGCCGAAAACAGAAAGCCAAAAGCTTGCTGGAAGCATTCACTAAATCTAATCCATCCCTAATTGCTTCGTTAATACAGTCTGCACTTGCATATGCTTAAACACCATGTGGAGGTACAGCTCCGTGAATTCTTCACCTCATCATTAGTTTGCTACATTTAATGCTTAAATGCACACTCCTTTTACTCTGTGGATGAATTTTTCGCATGTACAGATGACATGTATTCCTGACTTATATGGCTGTGTAAATGTTCAAAATATCTTACACTGTAATATATCATATGTTTGTATACTTATGACATGTTCCACATCCCATTGTCATGTGACAGTCTCAGGGATCTATGGAATGTATTTATGTATGTATGTATGCATGTATTCAGTTACGTAAGATCGTATTGCACTCTCGTCACCCATGATTTCACGCCAAAAGGTTCGAATTAAGACAAACTCTAATTTTTGGCATTTCAAAGTATTTGGCTTGCTAAACTCTGAACATAAAAAACTGCAGGAAGAACAAGCAGTAGCAAGTACACGACGCGATCAGCCACTGAGCTACCAACTTGGGACATAACCAAGGCCAAATCTATCAACTGTTGGGCCATGTATTTAATTGAATCCGTTGCCACGTACTGCCTAAACAAGCCACACAGTGTCACTGCACTTGTACCAATACTTACATCTCTCAAGGGTTGATTAATTACAGCAGCTACCATCCCGAACGTCAATTCACCCCCAAACTGTATTATTCAGCTGGCAGTCAACACTTGAATTTCACACCGACGTATACCAATCAGCCCAGCTTTGATATCAGCTTGGCCAACATACATTCTCCTAGGCGTATTTCTATGATACTTCAACGAATATTTCATATTAAACACAATCTTTCCGCACAAGTAAGAAGCGTCTAACTGTCACTAAATTTTATACATGAATTGTAATATAGCAATAATATCGTGTTTTTAAGTTGAAAACCTTTTATTGTACAACGTAAAAATTATTTTGTGATTGGCGGCATTGTTGTTTGTGATTTCATTCCAGTAACACACAAAAGATGGAAGTCTAAAGCCAACACATTCTGCCATCTATCGGCCATTGGGAGCAGTGCCTTTCGTGAAGACGTAGTTGGTCCTCGTTCGAGGTTCATCACTGCATGAAAAATAGGATGCAACTGACCCTACCCTGAGCCAGATCTCTTCCTTCTTTGAGATGGCACTTTAAGGTCAACCTTCTTTCTGCGTCAAGGTATGAGTGAGGATTCTGTTCTTCCAGGATTTGACGCTGTGTCATAACGCAGAAGAGCGGGTTCCCCAAATTAATTCATAAACTAGTATTTAATGTGTGCAGAAACTCCAAAATAATTCATGTTGCATTTTACCGCCATACCGTCATTTTACGTGTAGCCGGGAAAGTTCAGTCGATATAGTGATTAGGATACGGGATGGGCCGTGATTTGATTCCCAGCAGCGGCAGGCCGTTTCTGCCTTCTCCAGAGCATCCATATAGGCTCTGGAGCCCACTCAACCTCCAGGGGTAAAGGGACAAGAGTTGGAGGCTGACCACTCACCTTACATCTATTGCAAAGGTTCAGACTACGTGAAAGCTATACTGCAGTTCCCCATATGCCTTAATGGCGTGAGCACGGCTATTGTCGTTTACATTGTGACGCAATTATAGGCTAGGCCACTCCATCCACCTAATTTCGGAGTGTCTATTTTTGTAAGATGTTACTTCCAGTTTCTACCTGAAAACAATGCTACGTGATAGGGCAGCATTACACGTTACAATTTGGGTCAAGGTCGACAGAGGTTGTAGCTAATGTTCAAGTCTTCTGGAACACAACGCCGTGTAGAGAGCTAAATAACTGAAGACGTTTCGTTTAGACCTACCGCCTTCATCTTCAGGCATTAGCAAATATTTGTCAGTCCATACGGCGTCACTCACCGAAGATTTGAACCTCTGTCAGCACTGGTGTGAGGATCATAATTGTCGCATTTCTAATTCATTTAGTGGTTACACTCGTACAGCATTACTGCAGCCACTTGATATTTGAATTGCCTCTGATCTGCACACGTAATCGTTTACAGCCTTACAGAAGACATATCCAACCAGTCTCAATTACAAGCACTAACTGACTAAGGCTGAGTAGGGAAATGATCGATTTTTATTTTAATAATGAGACTGAACACACAACTATAGTGTGTGGGCGAACTGCGGGCATGTAATGACGGCGGGACTGTCGATCCAGTCCCGTAACGTCTTTATAAAGCAGTTACTTCCCGTGTCTACAGTCGTGGCCAACAACGAAATGTGCGGATCGGGCGGACGACGGTGTGACCACGACCCAGCGCTATGACGTCACTTTGCAATCGGTTATCACGTTGTAGCACTACGGCTGCTGTTTGGCGCCACCTAATTCTGACAAGCCACTTCCAGGCGTGCAAAATACTAATACCTTCCGCTTACAGTTACAGTCCCGACTGTAGTACTTTAAGGGGGAGGGGGAGTTATGTGTTGAAGGCCGACCCCTGCCTACCGTAAAAACATCTTGCGATGCCATGAAAAAAAAATCCTGATGTCATGAATGACGAAATGGTTCCGATATGAAAGGAGAGGAATTTAAGTGAAATACGCTCTCACCTTAAAAATATTTATTATGTCACTTTTGGTTTGTCCGAATAAATTTCTTTGTGTGAAACTCATCTCTTATATATATATTGTATTTCCGACCATCAGCGCCGGCCGGACTTTCGCAAGGTGGTGCACAGTAGCTGTGCGTAAATTGGGCAGATGATGAATGATCAACTGCAGAGAAGCCGAGAATATGGCAGTTTTTACCTAAAGACAGCAACTGTGTAAGTCTTCCTTACACTAAAACTTACGAACTGTACGAAATTTAGTTTCGTTCTTGTTGAACTTCTTACATTATTTGATTTAATGACCTACTGTACATAAACACGCAAAATATGTCAAAATCCCAACGTGTGCACCTCGCTGCCGGCGACCCTGTTTCCGACCGATTTGACTACACGTAGTATTTATGACGTCACACATACGGCAACTGATTACAACAATCAAACAATAAACAAAAAAAATGTTGAAATGAATCGGTTCGCCACCTGGTGTCAGCAACATCATACACCTAACGAAATGCAGAAGAAACACGTTCTTACGCTCCCCTGCAAGATTTGTAGTAGCGGCAACTAGTCTACACATGCCTATACTTTCTGTAGACTGACTACATACATAACTGTGCGAGGTTTAGGTTTCTCCAGCGGCGTTGCTGATGATTCAGGTTGTCTGGGCAGTTCAATTGTCATCAATGTGGGGCCAAGCGACCCCTGAATACGAAGACATTATGACTTTTCGAAACGTCGGGTATAACTAACCCAGCAACACAGCGTCGCCAGAATCCAACATAATAGGTTGCAGGGTGTAGACTACTATGTTACAAATGTTTCTTTGTTGTTGTTGTTGTTGTTGTTGTTGTTGTGAATATTGAGGGCGCTGTAGTTCTCTCGCATATCTTCTCAGGTAACGAAGCTTAAAGATAAGACGGTCAGCATGTGTGGTGGTCCGCAAGATTTGGTTCAGGAGTCCAGATATTCGGAATGTAGTAACCGCCGAAGTTTAGGGTTGTTGATTTAACGGTTTAGAAAGAAGGAAGTATGGAAGGAAGGAAGGATGGAAGGAAGGAAGGAAGGAAGGTGCTGGTACAGACATCAGGAGACTAACATAAATGTTTCTTGCACAAAGTGTCAGTCAACATAACGCTTAGGCTGTGGAGGATCTGGTGACGGAACAAACAAGTGGAGTGTTTCGGAATGGGGGCTACATGCAGGTCTCCTTGCAATGTGCAGTGAGTGGCTAGACGTCTTTTGACAGACTAATCTCCCACCCACGGAGTCCAATGGCCTTTCTGAATTAAAATAGGGGGAAAATCTACAGGAGCGGACGCCGCGACTTGAGTCAGGGCAAATCGCCTGAGGGACTAAGAACAAAATCAGAATAAAACGGGTTGTAGGGCGCTTCATAAATGGCGTCTGGAATGGCAGTTCACCGCACAGAGCTGCAAGGATGTACATATCACCAGCAAGCAACTGCAGAAATAATTAACCAGACGTAAACAGTTTCACCTTAGTCTGTGGCTACGTGTCAGTCCATCTGTCCATGTAAAGTTGTGGACAGACATTTAGGAAACAAAAATTCAGAAATCTGAAGGACAGGAAAAGTAACTTGCAGACATTAAAATAACAGACTGCAAATACCGTACTCCGTGACGCAGCACACAGACGCCACCACAGCGTTCTTATATCCATAGTACGGGAGTACGTGTAACTGCCAACGCGCCACGACGGAAAGCACGGCCTTCCCTGCACCGTTTTACACAAAACTCATAAATGTTCAGCAGCATATGTGCAGATCCCTTATACTGAACTTTATACAAATCCGATACTAAATATGGAAAGTAATGACAAAACTTCATATGCCACTGCATCACTCTTCATGCAACTCATCATTCTATAGCATTACGTAAATATCGTTTATATCGAATTCAACACAAATCGGCCTACAAATATGGAGAATGCGAGTCGAAATTTATTTGTACCTTAAGAAAATCACGACTGTCGCAAAACAGATATTCACGAAACGTCGTTACTCGAAAATTTATGCCCAACTTCATTAAAAGTGAATAGACGGTTTAGTCGCTCACACGAGATCACAGGAGGCAAACGGACAGACGGACGTGATCTGTTCACAGTTCGTTCCTTTTATTTCGTCAAGAACGTGTCTGACACAATAATTACGAATTCGGGAAATAAAGTCCACAAAATAATGATAATTCATACTAAACGAAAGACATTTCAGGTGGAAAGCGGTGCAATGGAAATTTGGAATTCGAGAGCAGCGATGATGAAATTTCCTGGACTGCTGATGGAGCCGTAAGGGAAACACTGCGCGGTGTGCTCGACTGTCACGGGAGATGAGCTCGGGTCTAAATGATGCAGGGAAACACGTCCCCAGACTTAACACCGTGTGTGTATCCAACAGAAACGTAAAATCCCGGTGTACGATATGAAGGCGTGAAAGGGAGTAGAGGTGTACTTCCACTTTCTCCTAATCTCGGCTGTAGATGGATGAGTCGTTAATTTCGCGCCCCGGCCGCTTTAGCCACAGTGAAATAACCCCCGGTTCCCACTGAATGGCCGGGGGCACCGAGTCGTTCTT
>Ga0209628_10002403_pt1 | contig 12693 bp, 8 predicted proteins | sample TergutCu122P4_FD_187285 | JGI IMG/M metagenome (GOLD analysis project Ga0209628, IMG submission 187285) | Cubitermes ugandensis P4 segment gut microbial communities from Kakamega Forest, Kenya - Cu122 P4 (SPAdes) (version 2) | ecosystem: Host-associated > Arthropoda: Insects > Digestive system >...
TTGTGAATGTTGTGAACACCAGGCTGTCATTTGTTGGGACATTGCTCAGCTAGCCATTATCTCTTATTGAAAGTAAATGGGATGAAAGTTTAGCATGTTACATTATTTTATATTTGTATGTAAACTAACTTATTTTTAGGGAGCTACATATGTCAGTATTTACCCCCCACCACTTTTGGTTTTATTATTATTATTATTAAGTGGAGAGGAAGTTAATTTTGTTCTTTAGTCTGCTAATTTTAGAGGAGAGCACAATTAAAGGTAATGTGTGGGGGTTGCCTGTTTTTTTCTTGTTTGTTGCAATGGTGCATATACTGCAAGTTTTGTGTAGTGCAGCTGTTAATGTATGTTTATGACACACACGTAATAGTTTCGCAGAATGTACAGTTGATTAATAAAGACTGTTAATTTGTATCTCAACCCCAAATGCCTCATGTTCATGTTTATGTTTGTGTTGTAAAGTCATGCACTTTTTTTATATTTGCCTTGTGTTTAAGTTGCACAACCATAATGTAGCCTATTTCATGTTGTACTGTTAAGTTTTGTTTCCTTCATTTTAATCCATATTCCTCTCATACATGTAACGTCTACTTTCAGGTCCAGTGTAGAATATATTAATTTTGTACAGCTTCCTGAAGTGTGATTATGTTGTAATTAAAGAGAGTGACAGATGTAAGTGAATTACTGCATGAGAAACTTTCACCGAGTCTCTACTTCAGGTTCCGCTGCATATTAGCAGTGGTTTACGGATCGCATATTAAAAGACAGGTGTAGTTGTTTGTGAAGCACAGATTTAATATGTTGTGTAGTTGTGAGAGGCAACTCGAGACACGGTTTCAGACTCTGTATTCAGTGGCCAAAAGTCTGTGTTTTAAACTATTGTGTTCTTTTGTTTATAGAGTCACTTATTGTTAAGATACTTAAGTCCAGAAGGTTCATTGTGGTTTGTGAGATGAAATGTTTGCAAAATTTTAGCTTGGACAGTTGGCAACTGGCCAGTTAGCGTACTGAGAAGGAGATAGAAACATACCATTAAGATGGATCTGGAGGATTTGAATGCAGCTGGCATTAGCAGTGGTGATCTGTTATCACCAGAGAGCTAGGTGGTTAGAATTTTATCAAACAGCCACATGAAGTGATATACAGTTGGCAGTTTCTGTTTCCATTTTTCTGTAAAACGTCAAAGTACATGAAACCGTATAATTTGTAAAATATTGAAGGGCAGTTCCAGACAACTTATGAATTTGAAGGTCTTGAGCAGAATTCAAGACATCTGAATTCCATGCAACTATGTATACAGAAACAGGGCAGCATGTACTTTTGTTATAACTATAATATATCTTGCAGTATGATTACTGAAAGTATTGTCAGTGGGTGAAAAATTATTCCCCACTGTTTACATTTTGTAGGTAAGTCTAAGATGATGTATTAGTAGCATGCCATGAAAACATACAGGCTCCAGCATTTTGAACCTCATCACCAGGTAGGTTGAGGTGAGGCGTTATATTCACAACTCAGCCGCCTTAACTGCGGGAAGAGCCCTTAGTCTGTGTGGGATAGAAGGCTGGGTCAGCCCTGGATTCAGTCTGGATGTTGTGACAGAAAAGTCTTAAGCCATGCTCAGAATAAAATCCCAGTCCACCATTTTGTACCAGCTAGTGGAGATACACATATTGGTGTTTGTCTTTAAATTCATTTTGTAACTGCTTATGTGGGTATTGCAGATGCAGTATTGAAGTTCTGAACATTCAATTGATATACCTGCATTAGATACCATCACATCCTAAAACCATGGTTTCTGGGGTGCTGCTTTTTCCTGGTGTGAGGAGAGTTAAGCAGTTTTTTTTTTTTTTATGTTGGATATTTATACTGTGAGAAAAACATTTAGGTTTACTTACTGTGGCTGTGAAATGTCAAGATATAGTTTTCCTGCAAATGGCCATATAAATTTTGATTTTTGTTTAGTTACCTGGAACAGGGTGATCTCTTAGTAATACTATGTGAAAGATGACGTGCAGAAGGCTTTACTTTTCTTAACATATATCACATATTGAAATGTTGTGGTTCTTGTTTTTAAGGGAGAATATCATAAGTTTTACTTGTCCATGTCTGTAATCTGGACTGTCCACCAGTGAGCATGCTGATGTGTGTATAGAATTTTGTAGCTAATATTACTTTTGTGCACTGTAGTTAAGGTGTGGTGTACTGTGATCTTTACTACAAAAGATGAGTTTGAAATGCTGTACTTAGATTAAAGTAATGTTTTTCTTATGTATGTATTCCCCCCCCGACAAGGAGTGTGTAGTTTTTGTACTGGCATGAGTTGTTTTATTACATTCATTTGTTGCTTCTGTTTGCACTGTATCATTTTGATTGTTGTGTTTTAAAAATACAATACAAGCATTAGTAACATATCTCTTTTCCCTAGAGGCAAGTTACCTTGACTTCCCCCCCACTTCCTTAAAGTAGATCACAGTTGTTCCCTTCCACATCTCAATTTGTCATTCACAGCTGTCCTACCATTCAACCAATATGACATGAAGTTATATAAGTATCATTAAATAAAGTGAAAGGCACTTCGTCTCCCTGTACCCAGTCAACTTTGCCTGAAAGAATGTTTCCAATATCAGCATACTTTCTTGCCCTTGAAAAATAATGGGTATGGGCATGGTGGGTTTTAGCCCTGGAGGGGAAAAAAGGTATACTGCAGGAATTGAGTGGATCCTACAACAATTTCAGGTGTACAACAAAGACATTGATTATCCAGTGTATGTCTCATCACATCCCCCCCCCCGGGTCTATCCATTTACATTCTGGAAGAGTACGTCCCATTGCAGTGTTGTGCCTCCCATGACGATCCCTCTTGCAGGTTACGACGTGACACACTTTTGTACGGAGCATACTTTTTACGCAGCATTGGCAGAACGTCCAGCCCGGTCCCATTAGGACATTCTACGTTTAGTGGACATATGCTACTATACTATACATAAGTGCACTTGCCATGGCATCCTAGTTCTGTGCACTTACCCATTTATAGTCACCAAGTGTTCACTACAGATATACCTCATTTATGGCCTTTAAGGCAGCCTATGTTTGTTTTACACCCTGCTATATACATAGCCTCAAGTTTGTTAACCTTAGGTTATACCCACCACATTTACCAATGTACCTTTGTAGTACATTTGGAAGAACGAGATCTCGATCCTCCAACGACCCCTACCTATACCAATAGCCACCTAAACTCAAACTCCCCTCCAGGATACCCGAGTCTTGACTTGATGATGGCCTCTAGAGGCCGAAACATGTCTTGTAATTAAGGTTTCGTACTTAAATTGCAATTCTAATAAAAATGTCTTGTAATTAATGTTTCATACTTAATCTACAACCCCAATAAATTTTGTTGTGTTTGACTTACATACCCACTTATCAATATACTTGTAAGCGCGCACAATGGGGATGAACCACCTAAATATCTGGAAGAGTACCCTGCAGTCAGTCGCAACAACCACCACCACCTTCAAAATTCTTGCCTACACAACATTCAGAATCATACCTCACTCAGTACTGTAACTTGTGCATTCTCCAGTGGCATGAAGCGACATAGCAATTGTGAGCTTTCTCTTGCATGATGTATGATGTCAAGATATCTGATTCATTTTTTGGAGGATTATTATAATCCAAGAGAAAGCAGTCTGTGCTTCTTTGCGTATACAAAAACTTTGCTTTGAATTGACACTTCGTGCCTTTATGGAAACGAAATTTGTTACTGAAAATTATTAAATAATCGTGGTTGCACAGATTCAAATCTGCCTTACCTAGCTGAGTATTTTAAATGCTTGTATTTTCTGAAAAATTATAATTTATATGACCATGCCCTTCTTTCAATGTAGTGTACCCAGCAGATGCTTTAATTGGATACCACTGAAAACGGCAAAGTAACTGGTGGTGTGTTGGAAAATTGGGGTTTTATTTTTGGCAGGGAGAGGTTTTTCTCTTCACCACTGATTTTAGACTGGCCATGTATTTCATGCATTGTCATTTTTAGTGGGTATTTTCCCAGGATACATTAGATGGTGTTTGAAACCAGTCATTGCTCCAGTCAAGTTTTGAGATCTAAAACAGAATACTTCGGACCATATGTCTCCACTGTTCTGTATAGCGTGATGATGTGATGGTAGGCACTGGGCACTTTGTAGTAAAATGTAGGTAGCACATTGAAATTCTCAGAACATAATTTACCGTGGTTTATTTTCTTCTTCATTTGTAGCCCATTAACACTGCATCAGCTGAAGCAGTTACATGGCACTGAGCAAGTCATAATGGCACATACTGGTTGAAAAAGTGTTCATGGGTTACTTAAAATACTTCCTCCACATTTTTCTGGAAACTAATGTACGTTGTACAAAACCTCAGTGCTTTGGCCGACAGCATGGTTTCATTAAAATTATGTATCAATATTATGGTGTACATTGAATCATGAAGGAAGGATTGTGGGTTATTTCAAAGTATTATCATTTACATAGAGGAGGAGGATGAACATGAACTGACTGCTGAATAGCCAGTCCATTGCTGCGATCTGAATGTCAATCAGGAGTGTTTTGAGGATCTCAGTAACTTCATATGTTTGCACTGTTTAATGTGAAATTAATACTGTTATGCATGATCTTTAAATGATTATCAATACAGCAAGAAGCAAGACAGAATTGTGCATGGTTAATCAGTGTATAGTGAAGGTGAAGCCCCTATGTATGCTGTGAAGGGAGTGGAGTTATTGGTCGTTTCATTCTTAATGTTGGCACTAGACAGGCAATTGGTCATTCACATGCTCCAGCTGCATTATTGCTGGAGAGAGGCCTTCCATATGACATTGATTCATACTAATCTTATTATTGTCTGCATAATGCATGGCCATTCTGTTTTATCAAGTTGATCAACTTTTCTTGTTACATTTGTACTCTTAGATCATGCATAACCTTTGAAAGACAATGATTAACCTGAATTACAGGGAATCCTTGTTTTACGCTTTTTTTGCTTGAATGCGTCTCGACACTTTGCACCACTTTCCAGTTCATGCCTCCCTCATACTCAGTTTAACTCGCTTTGGCTAGATCCACATGAGGTACTGCTGAGATTATACAAAACCCTCAAGACTGGGAGGCAGTGAACTCACTGTAAAGTGCCTCAGTCACCTCATTTTGTTCACAGTGATCATCTGTGGTGTGTTTATGTGCCTTTATTAACAGTACCAACATTAATGAGATACATACATCTACATCCCCTAGTATTGTCCCAATGAAAAAACAGTGAATTGCAGTCTGAATGGAAGACAGACGTAATAAGTGGGCTGGAGAAAAGGTGAACACATTGCTAATATCTGCCTTGCCCTTGGCCTGACCAAGATTACTGTATGTACAATTGCTGATAATGCTAAGTCCTTTCATCCAGCATTTAACATCAGTGTATGGAAGATCTTTAGAATCCCTTTCCAATATACGTAGGTTAAGAATAAATATTAATTTATATTACTTTACTAATCTCAGGAACACATTGATTGTATAAGTATATGTATATAATATATACCATATACAAAGAGGCTGTCATCATTATGATTGCCACAAACCTCTACCTACTTTATTATTTCTTATGGGAATGTCATGTTTGATTTACACCCACTTTCTCAGCAACACAACCAGGGCATAAAACAAGGACTACCTGTATGTTTAAAGATTAGTTGATACTGCAGAGTAAGAAAACTCTTTCACTAGGTAATGTTGCTGAAGGAAATAATGGCTGTTCACAGGTGCATACAAAATGTTGAAATATACTCACTGGGCAGAATGTAGAATTTTTTAATGTTAAAATATGGTGGCACATAACATAACCATTGGGCTTTACATTGTGTCCCACCTTTGTATTTGCTTACATTTCTCATTAGTTGCATCCATATGTCAGAATAGGCAGATTATATATTTTATGGAATGTAACCTGAAAATTTTCAGTTACAAATGATATCTCTAATAGTCTGGTAGAATTTACCACTACTGTGTACTTCCCTTTAAATATTTCCATTTATGAAATTTTACTGTACAAGTGAAAGAATGTATCTGTGTGCATAAAAGTGCTCTGGATGACCAAACAGTAGGTCAACTGAATTTCATAAACAAGAACTAACATAGCACTCATTCACTCAAGATATTTCTGATCTAAATTATTGAACATCATTTTGTTCAAGTTCAGATATTATGTAGCAGATGGTTGTGAATAATGAACTGGAGAGGATGTAGCAGGAAGCAGCTGTGACCAGTTTCTCATTATGGGAGTGTTCATGAACACTGAACTGTTTAAAATGAATGTGACACATTCCTGTGAAACACTGGGAACCACTTACCCAGTGGTGCAGGGTCACTTGCCAGAAGACCAGACTCTTCAGTTTCTAAGTGCTTTCCCAGTTTTCTGCTTGAAGGGAAAATCAAATTCTGATAGCCTGCACACACTTGAGAACGCAATATGAATTATTAGTGGTGTATACAGTGAGAGTTTAATGTAGTATCTGCTTTACATGAAATCCAAATTTTAACTTTTTAGTTTTCTGAACAATGGCTCATTGTGCAAATAACTGTTATGTCACATAAAATATGGATCCAATTAAGGTTGATAAATTTTATTTGAAATGTTTTGGACACGAGGACTATTTAGGGCAAAGAAAAGCAAATCTCTTCGTAGTATTTGTACCTTTGAAACAGTAGATTTGTATCTGTAATAGAGCAACACCACTGATTTTAAAATTATAAAGAATGTGCCTAGAAAATATACGTGCCCTAGATTGAAGAACACTTTTCCACTCTAGCTAGGTGTGCTTTACAAAGAGAAAAAGAACCACCTGTTGTGGATACTGTGTATGTCTATCCATTTGTGTCAAGGCATCAGGTACTAAACTGACAGATTTTTGTGAAATTGCATATAGGAGTTCTTGACAAAAAATGATTAATCAAGCATAAATTTCTTGACAATTGGTCAATTGACATCACTTATGTAGGCACATAAATTATTTTTTCCCCCCTTCATACTTCCCACATCCTTGACTGATTTGGGTAAAAGTCAATATAGAAGACATCCACTTAATGTTGTTGAGTAATTAGTTTCATGAAAATCAATTTAGTAAAAGCCATGTTTTACCTAAGGGCATGAATAAATTTTGCCTGTATCATCTACGTTTTTAGTCAGATTTTTACAAGTATAACATTAAGTACAGAAGATGTTCATAATTTTTTTTTTAATGGCTGTAAGTTTTGTGAAACTTGGCACAGTGTAAGCCACTGGGTTGTAAATGAATGTCTGTATGTCCTTTGTGCATTTGTTTTCTGATTTGGGTGAGATTCAATATAATACATCTGCACACAGTGCTGTTGACACTTCATGAGTTTGTGAAAATCAGCACACAAAGCACCCTGCTTTTCTTATGGGCATAAATTAAATTACATTTACACATGTACTGTTAGAACTGTAGGACATTATGAAAGTAAAGAAAGCCTTGTTGAAGTCCTTGTACTGCTTCACTGAGTACACCATCTGCCCTCTTGTTTTACATAAGAAGTGTGTGTGGCAGGAATGTGAACAGTGAATCTTAACATTTTCATTTCAGATCGAGCTGTTTTGATATGGAGCACTAAGAACTGGGATCAGAAAGATCACAAGTGTCTGAGAATCAACATAGAGTTTGATCACGCAAAGTTTATTAAATGGAGTCCAGATTCGAAGGCATTCATCATACACAAAGCTGCTGAAAGACTGATGGAAGTATATAAGGTTGCTAAGAAGCCTGATGGTTGGATCAGTGGTGTCACTAAAGGTGTGACATTTCCTAAGGTAAGAGTAAGTTTTTCTGCTTAAAAATTTAGTTATCTGGACCACACTGCTTTTATGAGAAGGGCATTGTGAGTGCAATAAGGGCAGCACCTTGATGTAAGAACATTAAGGATATATATATATGATTTTTCTTTAATACTATTATCATAGAACATAAATAATGTGCAGTTTGAAAAACAGAATACTTCAATGAACAATTTTTTACTGTGGCAGTGATAGGGTACTGCCAAACATCTGAATTGTAGTAGTTACATTTTTATATTTCTTATTATTGTGCATTACTTAACAATTGTCTTCCAGCTTCATGCCGATGATGTGGTTGGTCTTGGCATTGCTTGCAATGGCAAGTACATGATGTCATGCTCTGAGAAGAATGATTTGGTTGTATGGGACTTAAAAGGAGAGCAGTTGGCAAAGGCAGACACATATCTCATGACCACAATATGTGCCAAGATCTCACCATGTGCTCGTTTTGTGGTTGCTTCAGGTATGTCATGGCACTGGTGTGTAGGTTCCACCAAATGGTAAGAAGTGTTAACTGAAGGATGCATATGAAGGAAGCCATTTTCATAGATTTTACAAGTGTTTCCCAGAATGCTTGAACTTTTGCATCTGCTCAGGCCCTAGGCCATGGCAATATCATGTATTTCTGTCAGATGATGTGTAGAAAGATATTTGGAGATAAACAGCACATATCAACACCCATTACCAAGTTGGGTTTCAACAGCCCTTGCATTTGCTTACCGTTTGTAACATGAATAAGCCTGACCCATGAGTGCAGTAAGTGACACAGTAGGTATGTCCTGCATGAGCATTCGTTTACCATTTACCAGTCATATTACTTACCCTTTTACCAATGTAGGCACAATTTGAAGACCATGTAATATGCCTTTTAAAATAAGCCTACCAACAATGGTGGAGTAGAACCCAAATGTTTGACATTACTAATGTAGCCACCTGCCTGTGGACATGATCCTGAGCTAGTTGCACCCCTGTCCCCCCCTCGCAACATCCCTCAGATCAGTCCTCATGCTGGGTGGACTAAAATGAATTCCAAATTTTTAGATATTAATTATATATTGGCTGCTGTAGATACATTGAAACCAACTAAATGCATTTTTCTGCTGAACTTGAAGTTACCTTCGTAAGGCCCTACCCTACCCACACTTTTTCCTGTGTGCTGTGACCAGAGTCACACGGGTTGTCATTCAGGAAATACTGTCAACTTTCAGCAGAAGAAGACACAGTGTGTTTTGTGGTTCAGTGAGTTTGAATTGATAATTCATGTTAAGTGTAGGTTCAGGCACATATACAGGATACATCAATATGATGACAAGTCCATCGGACAACTTCACGGAGAATGGTAGTTCAATAAGATGGAGGTAGGAAAGCCTGGTGCACCAGAACAAGAGGAGTGTACACACCATAGTTTCTTGTGGAATCCCAAGAAATTATTAAGACATGCAAGTTTGGAGCTTAACATCCCATAGTCGACAGTGCACGCTGTGCTCCACTGAACCTCACAGCTTACAAACAGCAATTAATGCTGCAGTCACTTCAAATACAGGAAACAAATATACATTAATGTGGTTAATTTGTAAAGTGCTGGAAGCAGTCGGTCATTCTTTGGGCAAAATCATATTTAGTCGTAAAAGAGTTTTCTATGTGTAAAGATGGGTGAATTAAGATGGGTGTTGAATCTGGGGCTCCTAAGTGCCAAATGAACATACTGAGCATGAACACAACAGCCTGAAAGGGAGTATGTGATGTAATGAAGAATGAGTGTTTGGTCTCTTCTTTGCCACAGATAAACTGTAACCAGTACAGCCTGTGTATGTATCACAGACACATGTGTTGTACTGACAATGGAGAAAACCCTAGCCAAATCTTTCAGTTAGATGGTGTGGCACCCCTTCTGGAGCACATTTTCTGTACAAGCTTGATTAGATATTTTCTGGGTAGTACGTAGATTGGGAAACTGGGACTGATTTGTAGGCCATCTAGCTCTCCCAGTGGAGGTTTACATTAGGGTTGATGTCACATTTAACCCATCCCCAAAAATCAGCCTGTCTAGAAGACAGAATTGGGATCCAAAGTGCAACAGGTGTGGCAAGACCTGCACTATATTGACAAGTCCTGAACTATCATCTGGTGCATATATAACTCTGAGAGGAAAGAAAAATATTGTAGGTGGTTTCATTGCTGTATGTCTAGCTTAATGCATGTTTTACATGTAAAACATCAGCATTTGTTTTTATCCACCCCCATTGTCTTTCTCAATATTCCAAGGACTGCTTTCCAGCAGATTTCCCAACCAAATTTCTTGTCTGTCCCTGTGTACTTGCTGGACATGTGAGGTCACTTCCAAGGTTTGGGTAACCTGCCAGTACTAGGTAACACGTATACGTGATGAAAGTCCTCATTCTGTTGCATACATTCTGGATCAGCTGCTAACTTTGTCCCTCTTAGGTCCAAATATTTTCCTGTACACATTCTCTTTACGAACACTTTCTAGGCATCGTCGTCATGTTTGTAAGTGGGGTATAGGGCTTGGAAATCTGGATTATCAAACATTTATTCAGTACACATGTGTCATGTAAGACATGGAATTTTGAAGCAAAACTCAAGAAAAAAAACAGCTGAGGCTGCTTAACTATATGAAGCTTTTAGAGGCCCCATGCAAAAAGCAAATATGAGTTCTGAACTCCATATGGTCTTTGATACAAGTGTAAAATAGTACTGGAACCAACAATAAGAATAGTGCTTTTTAGTTTAGAAAATTATCTTGTAATTTTTTTGGTATTGTGTGTTGCAGTAATAACGTAAAATCTGAATATTAAAAGGATAAAACAGTTATAAAACAAATATGTTTTGTTTGTTTTAGAAGGATGGAAATTTTATCTTTTACATGAGTCTGGCAATACTGCTAGCATACAAGAATGTGCTATATGCATATGTTACAGAATTTATAATGTATTATTTGTCTTTCTGACTTACAGGTTTTGCTCCTGATGTGAAAGTGTGGGAGGTGAAATTCTCGAAGTTAGGTGAATTCCAGCAACTGTCACGTGTATTTGAACTAACTGGCCACTCCTCAGGTGTTTATGATGTTGGCTTCAGTGCTGATTCATCTCGTATGGTGACTGTATCTAAAGATGGGACTTGGAGGGCCTTCAATACCAAAAGTAAAGGACATTTCTATCTTTACAACCTATTAAAGACTATCATTCAGACAAGAAGACATAGTTATCTCATTCATTATTTATTGTTTCTGAACATAGTTAGTGTACAAACCCCAAACAGAAAATTCTAGCCACCATCACTCTATAAGATTTGACTGCTTGCAGTGTCTACCTAAACTGCAAGATAATAATCTGTTGAACCTTTTAATACCAACCTCAGCAACTCACACTGAGTAGCCATCCATCTTGTGGCCAGTGCCTAAGCCTTATAGATGTATACAGCAGCAGCATATAACTTAATCTGTAGTTGTATGTCTGTACCGATTAACCACACCTAATGGATAAGTAGGTAAGGTTTTGCTCTTGCTGATGGCATATCTGTATGTCCACTTCAAGCATTGTATGTTCATGCTGATGTATTTCTTATTCTTTCCATATCCTCCTTCTGTGGAAGGATATTATGTGTATTTGTAGAGAAAACATAGAGCTTCAGTTTGATGTATGTTCTGTACCATGAACAGAGTTGGTTGCCTCTTATGGGTTTCACTTTTCCCCATGAACTGACAGCTTATATTATTATATTTTGAGCGTGTCTGTGTACATACATATGTATGCACGTTTTGTTCTGCCACTCCAAGGCACCTTATAAAACCATTCACAGTCAGTGTTGATATTTTTACCTTTATAGATACCAAAAAATGTATTCTGTATATCAGTATTTTATATACTGTATATGGGGCAGTGCATTTTGAAAATTTAAAATCTTAAAATGCATTTTGTGTGTAAGTACGAGGTGCTACCCAAAATTTCTGAGAATTTTAATAAACCGCGCAAACCATTAGTGCTATGACCTGGCGCTGCTAGGCGCCTCTTGCTGTATCTTTCAACCGTCAGTCAGCCAATTGGCATCTTTATAAGTGCACGTTTTTCCAACTTTTGGCTGTTTTCTTTACACCGTTTTCATGTGTGTCTACTAATATCGAAATGGCAGATGTTAAGGAGCAAAGAATTTCCATGAAATTTTGCTTCAAGCTCAACAAAACTGCAGCTGAAACCCACTGAATGCTAAAGGAGGTCTTTGGTGGGCAAGCTTTAAGCCAAGCAAGAACTTTTGAGTGGTTTAAGCGTTTCAAAGATGGCCGGAAATCTGTGGAAGATGATAAACATTGTGGTCGACCGTCCACATGCACAACTCCGGAAATGATTGCGAAAGAGCATGAAGTTATCCTAGAAGACAGACTGTCCACGATGTTTGTAATCACGTTGGGCAATCATACAGGTCATGTCAACACATTCTAGGGGATGAACTGAACATGAGACGAATTGCAGCAAAGTTTGTTCCTCGTCTCTTGAACAATGACCAGCGAGACTACTGGGTTCAGGTGTGCACCGAACTGCAAAAAGCAGTGAGACATGATCCCAACTTCCTGTCCAGGGTCATAATTCGTGATGAATCATGGCTGTACGATTATGACCCGGAAACAAAGCAGCAGTCTTCGCAATGGAAGACGCCATCCTCTCCGTGACCAAAAAAAGCGCACCTAGTTCGCAGCAACAGCAAGTCAGTGCTGATCTTTTATTATTATTATTATTATTATTATTATTATTATTATTATTATTATTATTATTATTATTATTATTACGG
>Ga0209628_10002404_pt1 | contig 12690 bp, 6 predicted proteins | sample TergutCu122P4_FD_187285 | JGI IMG/M metagenome (GOLD analysis project Ga0209628, IMG submission 187285) | Cubitermes ugandensis P4 segment gut microbial communities from Kakamega Forest, Kenya - Cu122 P4 (SPAdes) (version 2) | ecosystem: Host-associated > Arthropoda: Insects > Digestive system >...
CCATGGAAATGCAGATAAAGATTTGTGAAATATGTGGGCTTATGAAGTAGCACAGGCGCACGTCATGGTGTAAACAGGGCACTGCACAACTTGCAGTGTGCAGCAGCCACGAAACATAGCGATATTACAATCTGTTGTAGGATTTTGTTTTTCTGACAAGGCAGTATTCTGGATCCCTGCTATGAGATTTGGGAGTAACTGTGCTAATAACTGAGTCACGGGGGACCGCAGACCAGTTATCTGCACCACTGACGGAGGCCGAGATTCTATATACGTGTATATTAGTAGCTTATATGCAGTCTCTGGCTAATACAGTCACACACACACACAACAATAACAGTCGTTATTTCACCTGTTACTTCCTGTCAGGCAGGTCAAGCTGGACTTCTATGTGTAGAAAATAATCCATTCATGTCTGTAAACACTTAATGATCACACAATGATCATCATATTAACAGTGATCAAACTAAATGAAAATGGAACAGCTGATAATAGTGATATTACACTATCCACAGCAGACTAATACAACAACCATGATGTTCATGAACCTTGATCTTCAAGATTCAATGTTTTCATGATCATTCATTGTTTTGACACTTCTTGACTGGTTCCAACAAATTGGGAAGAGATAACATGGCTGACAGATCAGTTCCCCCACTCTTTTACTATTGTGCATATCAGTCACAGCACAAACCGTCTTCTACTGTGATTGACTGCTTTCGCGCTTTATTGAATGAGACTCTCTTTGTATCATTTGAAGTATTTGAGGCTTACAAAAGTGCATGTATTTCTATCACAAATCAACTTTCAAGCCACTTACACTTTTTGAAGTTGGTCTGTATTTTTAATACTGGTATTGCTTAAGTTCTTGGAACCAAACAGATGATTTAGAATGTGAATGAATTTCTGTGTTTGTGACACTTTTATTGGCTACAGTGAATCATGAACCAGACTCTACCATATTTCTTCAAAATTTCTCTTAATTTCAATGTTCAATTTAAGTAGGTGCTGGAAGAACAGTCAATAAAGTTTCTAGTAAAGTAATTATATTTCATCATATGAGAGGTAAATATCTGAGCTTTTCATTGACAGTTAAGATTCATATTGTGGTTTTCTGGGTTATTATGGGTTACACCTTACTTTCTGGCCAGTGGAATTTTGAAGTCAGCTGCTAGGAGTTACTTGTACAGTAACAACAGACTGGCATACACAATAAAACAAAACAGATGCCCTGCCCTTGCCACCCCATGTGCAAAGTTGACAATTTGCCAGCTCTGCAAGGTTCTTCAACCACAAAAACTGAAAGACAAGCTTTAAACTGTGTAGTCTTTGGGGTAGAGACATGTGTTCCCCCCCACAGAGGTCAAAAAATGAGAAGACAAATTTCAAACAAAGTAGCTTTTTGGGTAGATATACGTGTTCTGGCAAACTGTTCATATCCAGTATTTGCACTACACAGTGTCATAACCCATAAGACCACAAGGTGGATGTTATTCAAACACTATTTTCAGCAACAAAGTTTACTCAGTATAAAAAACAGTCACTTTTAACATACAAAATAAATGACCGATTACACACACACACAAATCACATTATCGAAAGACAAGAACAAAGCCATCTCTCTGATATTCTGGCATCTCTCTATCATCCACACTCATTCAAACCACATTTTTTAAAGAGATTCCATTCCTCTCTTCAGGCAACAACAAAGATATTCTAATCCAAAATAAAGTGTCATTTTATCTGACGACTATCATGCCGCACTTCCCACCATATGTGTGGGAGGTTTGCTAAGTGGACTGCAGTACATGACAATGAGCTAGCAGCAACTGATTGGTTGTCATAAAGACCTTACAGCTGTATGTGAACCTTCAGACTTGGGAGTGAAGAAAATTGGTAGGCAAACAGAAGTTGTAGCCAAGGTCGAACTATGTCACCTTTGTGACCTGTGTTTTCACAAGACTTCATATAACTTTACAATTCAAAATTTAAGAGGCAGCAAGTCACTGACTTAACAAACTCTGGTATTAAGTCTGTCATATGAAATGAAGCTGAAAAACACTAAAGAACGTACAAACAAAAGAAACAGACTAACCTTTGGGATCCAAACAAATGCAGGTGATGTGCAGCGTGTAGCCTGTAGCTTAGGATGCTGAAGTTACTTTAAGATGTCACATATAACATATAAATTAATGACATCTATTTAAACTCCTAGTTTTTGCAGCACCCATTTAACTGGCAAGCTTAAAGTTTAACAAGCAGTACATTCTCACTCTCTGAACAAAGGCTGTTGCAGATGCCAACATGTCAGTCCTTGGTTCCATTCTTCCCTGTCATCATCATTGTTATTGCTGTTGGTGTTACACTTTGAGTTGTTAGTGTAAACATTTGCATACCCACCGAATTTAATCAAATATGATTTTTAAATCTTTATATTTAGCATATCTTTTCCTCAAAATTTGACTTTTAGTGTCTGGGATCTGCTAGCACTACAAAGTTCAGTACTGAATAATGCGGAAGTTGGCAAGCTTGAGTGTGTATGTGTGCTACTACATAATGCAAATGATATGGTTTCAAGCACAGCAGCAGTTAAACCATTACCACATAAAATTTAAAAGCTCCAAATATGTAGTCCTGGTGGGACTGAAATTTAAATCTTTTGATCCAACTGTGCTCTCATTAAATTAAAAGTCATTGTTTTAGAAGAGGTTATAAGAAATGGCAACTTTGAACTGTGAATCCTCAAATGTCACGCTCTTGCAACTCTCAATATACGAGGACGTTCAACAAGTAAGGTTTCTTAGTTGGAAACTTTGTTAATCATTTTCCTTCCAGTAGGAAGCAGCACTTGTTAAACTGTTCTAAGAAGAATCACTGCATTACAAGTTGTTTGAATTTAAATGAGATTTCATTTTCCATTTAAACATTTTATAATGAAGGGTCATTAGGGTGTTTGTAAAGGTTTGCTATATTTCAGAATTTGTAGAAAGCAGAATTGCTATGGTTCAAAATCAGCAGACTGCTAAGAGATAAATTCCTTTATCTACCTTCCACAAAGTCTACAATTTAGCCAACCTCCATATCCACCCTCACTACCCTTCAATATAAAATGGCAATTGTAAAATGGAATCTCATTTAAATTCAAACAACTTGTAGTGGAGTGATTCTTCTTAGTATATCTTAATATATGTATTACCTGAAGACAGTCCATTTTGGCTGACCCACGTCGTACAACAATTTCCCATACATATAAAACATCATTAGTTGTGATCAACTGTGTCTATTACATTATTATTATTATTATTATTATTATTATAACTGCCGAAACATGAAAAGGGCCAAAGATATAAGATTTATATAACATTTTGGGTTAATATGATGGCAACAGTAACATGGCTGTCCAAGTTACAACAGTTAACATTGTTCAGTCCACCTGCCAGGCTACATACGGTCATATCTATAACCAGGATGCTTCTTGTATTGCCACACCACACACAGTAGTCTTGCACAGAAAGCCTCAATGTGTTGAACCATCTGCTAATAGCTTCCGTTCTCAGAAGAGCAAAAAAAAAAAAAAAAAAAAAAAAAACACACACTTGACTACAGTACCACTGTTTGTCTGTCTGTCTGTAATATAAAAAATGTACAGTACTTAAATCTGGAAGGCTTGCTTTTTTTACATGAGTATTTCACTTAATCCCCTACTGTGATACAAAAATAATGCAACTGGGAGCAAAATTTCAGATCGAAGGAGGTCAGTTTCACAGATTTAATTCCTCAGTATATTAATTTACATCCCCCATAAGGAAATGTTCTGACGAGACGTATAAAATTAAGTTTACATCCTCCACCTTCCAGCTGCAGTGCACTGCAAACAAGATCCAGTATGCGCAGAACAAACAACCAAACAACAGTTCTAATGTCATGATTTATCTCACAGGAATACACAGACCCAAGTGACACCTACTCTCAAATTACTCTCTATTCTGAACAAATTTGGTAACTGCGTCTGACTTTCAGTTTTGAGTAAGTGAGCATAATTAAAGCACTGGCCTGAAGCTGCTTTAAGATGGGGCGTTCCTAACAAACTTGCACTACATACCAAACCTCACTATAGCATTTGTATTACAATGAAAAAATTCCGACTTGCAATTCACGTGGAGTACAAATGGGTGATAGTCTGATCACAATGTTACAGCACCTATGTGTGTGGACAGCTTGCATACTAAAGGAATGCAGGTAGTAGGGTGAGCTAAATGACTGTAGCAGTGTCACTTACCTTTCTACCCTCAGTGCATCGTATCGTCAGTTACAGACGAATGGTAATGGACAAATTTCAAAAAAATGTCACACATGTCTAGTTTCTTACCTCAGTGACAACACCGCAGTCTAGTGTGTTCACTCAGCTAATGGTGGGCGACACAGACAGACAGGTGCTCTATAACTGCCAGTAACCAATTAACTGGACACCATTTTAGTCCCATCTGCAGACAAGTGTGAGTGACTGCAGCGACATTCCTACAATCAGACACTGACTCAACTATAGACAAAAATAAATACATTCTGGCCTCTTCAGTTTTCAAATCAGCCCATGTGGTTACTTGGTTTCAAAAACATTCAATTTCTCATATATCTATACAGATTTCCTCCTTCATAGACTACAACATGACACCACACCCTATTAGCAAGGCACTGCAAGGTGTTAACAACAAGTTCTGTTCTTGATTTCCAACAGACTTGCTAGTTCAGGTTTCATTGTCTTCAAATACTAAATCAGTTATATATATTTATATATATTAATCTTATATATATTAAAAGTTACAGTATAAAAATGTTCACATAACATTAATACTAACTAACAGCAGACACTGTAAGTGAACACATATATCACCTCAAATTTGTGCGATTCTTACAATCATTTTCACTCGCATTGAATGCGCTCACTGATGTCTGTCACTGGCACACTGGAGACGGTACCCATTTGTCCAAACACAAAACGTATGAGCTACGTAACGAAACAGTGCCACTTTGTCATCAGATGAGTTAATTTCTGAAGGCTCATCACACACTCAGTGCAACTTCTTGTTAACTATACACTGTACAATAACAATGTTTTTGACTTAAAAGAACCCACATAGTTTTACCAAGTGGGAATAAAAATACAAATTATTTCTGCATCATTTACAATTAAATTAATAAATGCTTTGTATTTTAAATTATCTTCCTTCAACTAGCCAGTGAGATTACTTTCCTGTACAGAGCACCAACATGATTTTAAGTTACCATTCCAGCAACCTTTCACAAGTGATACCAACATAACAGTTTATACACCCAGAACAGCTTCCTGTACCATTACAATGTCTGTTAAGCAAAGGACGTTGGGAACACTTACAGCACTAACAGTTCCCAACATAATAACCATCAATTACTGCATTAACACAGGAGGGAATATAAACACCAGCACCATCTGGCTTCCTTTTATAATTATGTAAGATATTCAATAAGGAAGGTTCTCTACATCATACGAACTAAATCAGAATTACATGCAGCTCATTTATTCCACTCAGGTAACATAGTATTGACACATCTGTCCCTTCTTGGCACTATTTTATAAACCCTGTTGCAGCAGAAATCAGGTGCTCAGCACCACTTCACTCTTCACACAAAACATGCCAGAATGCACTGCGCTGCCCAGCAATAATACACACCCCACAGCATATCTGGTATGTACCTTCATATACACGTATCTTGTGATACATTTTCCATAAATATTGTCATAAAAATATTTTCATAATCTGTTAACTAAAACAATGTTAATACAATTACAGGACAAAATCATTTTAGATCATGCGGAATCAGAGCCAATGTTTGTACAAACCATCGGTATACCTAAGAGAAACTAAGAACTGACCAACGACGTGGCTTGTGATTAATATAATGTAGTACATCACAATACGGCATATCGTCATTAAAATCAATTTAGTATATTTTAACAATTTTATGTATTTTAAAAAATCAAATGTAATTATGTTCATAAGAATGAACAAAATGTCTAATGGCAGGTTGGCTTGTACACCTGTGTTTGTAATAACTCCATGATGATGGCATTTCGGTGCTGAAACTTGCAGCAGTTAATGTATGTCATGTGTGTTGTATTGCAAAGTGCATCTGTTGGATGATATGTTGATTGTAAGAACATGCATGGTGTGAAGAACATAAAACATGCTGGAATGCAGTTGGGCTGCCAGAGCAACATTCAAGAGGTTGCTGTTTCCCAATGTGGACGTTGCCCCACCCACATAACCATTCTGTTCCGCAAACTGTCGTTTAACACCTTTCATGTACGTCACAATTCAACCTGCTGCCCAACATATCCCAATTTTATGTTCCCAACTGCTGCGTTTTCCCAGATTTTATGCACTTTTTGTATGATCCCAGATAATGCATGTAACAACAATGTATATTTTCCTAGATTCTACAATATCTAACTATGTTTTCCCACTTCATTTTCCTAATCTCAACTATAGAATTTACCTGACTTTACATTTCATATTTCTCTTCTCAGCCCCCCCCCCAGCAAGGGACAGCTAGCGACATTTCAGTACAATCTGCCCGAACTGAATGTTTCGGTAGTTAAAGACTGTTCTTGTATAGATGGAAGTAGGTTCAATGGGAACAGATATCATTTTTCAATTCACTGATCTCAGCTGATAGCAATCAACTGTACAAGGAAGTACCACTGTGCACATTTTATGTTGACTTGTCTATCAGTTTTGCAGACCAAATTATATTGTGGATTCAGCATAAATTCAAATAAAATGGTGAAATATGTATAAAAGAAAACAGAAATCATTTATGGTAACAAATGGTACAGATATTTTAGTACTAGTTTTACTCTGTGTGTGAGTGTTTACTGTTACTCAGCAAAGTGTACTGGTGTTGAAACCTTAAAAATGACTGTGGGTACAGCAAATAAGTCAATGGGCAAAAGTCCTTCCAAGCACAGAAATTAAAAAATGTCTAATAAGAAAGCGGAAATGGCTGTTTGTGAATCCAAGTGCCTGATTTCTACCGTGACAGATATTAAAATAGTAACAAGATGGGAAGAATGTGTCAATATTCTCAGCAATCAAGATGAAAAATGATGAATTTTCAGTGCAATATATGAGCTATATTTAATGTTGTAATGATTTCTCATTTAATTGTTATGATGTAGGGAATTTTTGTTACTGAAAATCCTTCAAAACACATACTTTCAACAGTGCTTTTATCCCAGGCCAAAAACTTCGACTTCCCTGATGCGCACAAACACACTAACACACACATAAACAAACACACACATACACACACACAATTTCCATGTAAACGTGACTAAAACTAACAACCTAAATGTAAACGTTTGTAAAACCTCAAGTGATGTACATTGGTATGGAGCAGCAGGCTCCACCAACACAGCAAGTGATGTTCTGAGAAATAACACTGTCACTACAATATCAGCCTACCACATTACCCAACAGCCTCTCAAAATACAGTCTTATTATATGCTTACATTCTGCAGCACCACAAAAGCCCACTAAGCATAATGGGCATCAACAGACACAATCAACTAAAATTTCTGTAACCTTCTGTCTTCCAACAAGAGGGTTCTGTACGTCTCCCAGTGCCACACTTAACCTGGCACAACGGTCGTTACTACAGTAAGTCCTCGCTTAACTTTATGGTGATGTTCTTGCACAATGTTAAGTTACGTGAAATGACATCAGGCAGATCCAGTTTTACCATAACAAACTTATCCGAACACATTCCTCAGCCTTTCTTCATCTACACAAGCATCATAATGCACACAATACGAACGTGAATGCAAATTTTGTGACACCTTATGACAGCATACATGACATGACATGACAGCGTACATGACATGACACAACGTACATGACACGACACGGTACATGATACGACAGGATACATGATATGACAGCGTACATGATATGACAGCGTACATGATATGACAGCATACATGATATGACAGCGTACATGATATGACAGCGTACATGATATGACAGCGTACATGATATGACATCGTACATGATATGACAGGGTACATGATATGACAGCGTACATGATATGACAGCGTACATGATATGGCAGCGTACATGATATGGCAGCGTACATGATATGACAGTGTACATGACACGACAGCGTACATGATACGACAGCGTACATGATATGACAGCGTACATGATATGACAGCGTACATGATATGACAGCGTACATGACATGACAGCGTACATGATATGACAGTGTACATGATATGAAAGCAACAAGTAATTTGTTGGTATTTTGATATGATTACTGTAAATAAGTAGGAATTTTTGCCCATAAATACACACAATTATAAACTAGGATAAGGTCTATTGGAACCATAAATCATACACCTTCACTGCAAGACTGATGTTTCTGCTATGCTTCTTGCTACCAGCACTTGTATCAGAACAACTGCTGGCTGGATTGAAGCCCTCTTAATGGAAACAATGATAGAGTGTATACACAAGAGAGACCAACAACCTCGCTCAGCTAGAACATATGTCACAGACAGACAGACAGACAGACACTCTGCACCTGCAAAATGTGGTGTCTGCTGTGATGCCATCTATATCACCAGCAATGTTTGATATTACACTGCCTTGAGCATTGGTGAGAAAACATAACACAGGGACAACATGAAGTGAAGACCTACTGCATTATGGAATGCAACACCCTGTAGTGAGTCCATTACAGTGAGAGATTGTAATGGCACAAGAAACTGTCACTTTGCAAACACATGTTACAGTCAGAAATGCATTTGGCAACATGTCATATCAAGAAATAAATATGCATTTTTACAGATATAACTCCAAGTATTGTGACACTTCAGTTTATGATGGAATTTGGTGCATTTTCCTACCTGAACCCTCCTTTCACTAACCATTTTTTCATTTTTAAATATGCTCCTACATCTTGGACATAGCAGCAAATTGAGGACAGCTGAAAAATAACACACATTACAGAAGATGCAAGTATTCCCAGCTTCACTCCACCCAAATGCCATCTGCTTAGAAACAACTGTTCGTACAATTATTCCGACCCTCACAACAGTCACATCACCACCATATCACAAGAATATCGACTGAGCCACTGTAACTTGTGCAGCAGTGGGCATATGTGCTGTACTTTGGTACTACACTGGTTAAGCCACTGTCAGTTTGGCAGACTGCATGTCTTCCTGAGCTGGCTGCATTCCAGGCGCCTGACCCTTGCTGCCAGTAGCAGGTAGTTGTCGTCTCCTATTGGTGCCTGTCTGTCAAACAGAATTATCAAGCATCATAAACACAGTTCACTACAACCTAAAACTTTCCCCTTGATCACAATCTCATGGCAGCCAACCGTGCTAACAAGAAGATATCAAGACCTGGGCAAAAGCTTTTTACATGAACACACACTTACAGTGCTGCCAGTCTAGATAAAAGAAATGGAAAGGGCCAAAGCTGTTTCTTACTCTTGAATAATAATGAACAACATATTCCAATAACATGCCCATACTTTTATAACAAAATGGAAAATCAGAGTCACGCAATTCCTATGATCAACAGTAATTCCACGGAAAAATGGCCTCTTAACAGCATTTAAAATACAGATTTTTCCCTGTGCAGTCCATCATGAGAAGGAAGAAAAGTCTGCATTTTTAAGATACTGTATTAATCCACCATAACATTCTTATGTCACTCCAATAACATACTGCCCTATGTCATTTTAATGCACTTTTAAAGAACACAACACGTACAAAGAAAACTTTAAAAACTGAGATCTCAATCTATCAATTAATACAATACATAGCATTTTGCGATCCCTCTTCACACATGCAGTTTGTAGATGAAGCCTGAAGGCCATTAAACATGTCACTACAACTCTGATATTTATTTTAATAAACAGCTGTGCAATCAGTCATTCAGCAGTAACACTGTCATGGGATGTGGCACAGAGACACTGTCATGGGATTTGGCACAGAGACACTGTCATGGGATGTGGCACAGTAAGTCATGGGATGTGGCACAGTGACACTGTCATGGGATGTGGCACAGTGACACTGTCATGGGATGTGGCACAGAGACACTGTCATGGGATGTGGCACAGAGACACTGTCATGGGATGTGACACAGAGACACTGTCATGGGATGTGGCACAGAGACACTGTCATGGGATGTGGCACAGAAACAAATCATCAACTAGGCCCTAAAGTTTTGTTGCAAATGCCGAAGTACAAAACAATGCCAATAAATTTGAAGGGGGTGGGGGGAAAGGCATACTCTGCAAACAGTGTGTGGCTGACAGATACAGACCGAACAGTGATATCTACATACAGGTGCTGGAAAGGTGAATGAAGCAAATTTCTCCATTGAGGCTGCGATTTGAAGAAAAGGACGCTGGTTCCTTTTGCACAACAATGCCTCAGCTCATTCTGCAATTACAGTGCAATACTTCCTGATAAACTGCAGGATGGTGAATGCCAGCTGACTGTTTCTATTCCCTAAACTGAAAACTGCCCTACAAGAAAGAAGATTCCAGGATGCTGAGAATGTCAACAAGAACACATCTGTCCAATTCAATGCACTTCCTTTGAATACCTTCAATGGCTGTTTTGTGCAACTCTTGGACAAGATATAAAAGACACGTTGCAGTCAAGGGAGATTATTTTGAAGGAAAATAAAAGAAACTTCGTCTTATTTCATGCCATACGTGCTTCTGACAGACTGGGTCCTGGAGCTCTACTGCTTGACAGTGTAACCACACAGCACTCAGACATATAGCACAGATGACCAGCTTATTGCATGGAGTGTCCTACAGCATTGAGATTGAGAAGAACAGCACACATAAATCATCAGAGCAGGCAACAGCATTAATTAATGGGCACTGCAAGGATCAACACAATGAATAAGCTTACTTGCTGCCATATTTGGTCTCACGTGCCAGCAGCCTCAAGTAACTGCGGTGCTCCTGCTCCAAGGTAAAGACTGTCTCCCTCAACTGGTTCAGCATCTTGAAACATGATGGTACATCCTCAATGATGAAGTTTGGCAAGAAACAGATGTCACCTGTGTACACTGCCTGGCACTCACACGCAGCTGAAAAAGTGATTGTCAGTGTCACTGTACACATACACATGAAACTGAAACAGCTACTGTGAATGTGCCTGCCTCTTTTGAGAACAAGGTTAAGGTAAAGTTGCCCTGTGCATGCAATGAAGGCACACAGGTCGGTGGAGGGACAGCTCCACTCATTCTTAACTATGTTGCTAGATGGAGGCCAATGGTCAACTTCAAGCACACAGACTATACCAAGGCAATCTTTACTTCTGGAATGTCAAATCTCTTCATGGTACACACAAATGTAACTTCATGCATGCCCAAAAGAAAAGTATGGCTGTCCACACACTGGTCTTCACATAACTCACAAGTGCTCAACAGCATTATTTGCAGGTTTTGAACAATGAGCTTCACCAAAATCAGATAATAAATGTGGCAAGTAAGAATACAAATTCATTTACACCCCTAAGTAAAGTCTGGCTTTCACTGTACTGATCTTCACAAAAATGAAAATCACCACACCAATAGAAGAGAAGTTTTGAAAATACAATCAAAATTTCACATACACGCTATGGTAATTACAGTAATCACTGCATTGATTTTCCAAAAACTCACAACTGCTCAAGGATAATACGTAGAGATCTCCTGCAACAAAATTCACTATTCCAGTCAAGAAGAGTTGAAGACGCTGCTAACAATTCACGTATACCCTTAATTAAAGTATGACTGTAAGCGATTCACTTTTCATGATATTCAAGCTTGCCTGACACATTTTTGTAGAGAACTAGTAAACCCAATTTCATGACACTCTGACAAATGATTCAGCTGCTTACACTAGGTTACAAAGAGATGGGTGGATACACTAACCACAAAAATCATTAATTCTGTCCTTAATTACACACACATAAAAAGCATCTGCAGTCAGTGTGTGCCACTCTGAATTTACAAAGGAACAGACAAATTTGTTTCTCCGTCTTCCATTCAAAAGTGGGGCATTATAACCACAAGCAGCAGTGAGCACATGCAGCATAATTACATCTGAGCCTGTCCAGCCTATCGTTGTGTGCAATGAAGAGTGAGTGGATCCTCTGCAGTTCTCGATCTGGATCTAGATTCATCTGCAGTCCAGCCTCCAGACCTCGAGACACGTCACTGCAACCTGGTGCTACTTCATTCGGTGCCCGGCAACTGCAAGCAAATCAAAATAATGAAAACTTTCTTCCTTGTGATGCGACAAAATTAGGATATCTGCAAGAACATGAAGTAGTGACAATATCTCTGTAGCAGGCTTAAAAATGTTGAAATCTTCTTCTTCTTCTTTTTCTAATGCCACCACATGTCTCTAATGGACTTCGTGGTTCCCCCCTCCCGGTTGTGGTCGAAGTGTAACCGACTTCTGAGGTTGGGACGCCCATGAGGCACAGTTACATTGTCCCGATGAGGTGAATGGTGATATGTATGTTATGAAGTACCAGGAGGGGTCTTTAAGTTAGTTCCATCCATCATCTCCAGAGGCGCTTCATGTCAGACGACGTGAGAGACCTCTGTTAGTGAAGGATGGAAGTAGGGC
>Ga0209628_10002406_pt1 | contig 12687 bp, 11 predicted proteins | sample TergutCu122P4_FD_187285 | JGI IMG/M metagenome (GOLD analysis project Ga0209628, IMG submission 187285) | Cubitermes ugandensis P4 segment gut microbial communities from Kakamega Forest, Kenya - Cu122 P4 (SPAdes) (version 2) | ecosystem: Host-associated > Arthropoda: Insects > Digestive system...
TTGACTAAGCTGAAGGCTCGAATTTCCAGAGTCAGGCCAGAGAAGAAGACAACCTTTCTCTTGCAACACGATAACGCCAGGCCCCATACCAGTTTGAAGACCGTGGAGCACACTGTCAATCTTGGCTGGACTGTCATACCACACCCACCGTATAGTCCGGATTCGGTGCCTTCTGACTTCCATCTGTTCGGGCCGATGAAAGATGGACTGCGTGGGCAACATTTTCCTAGCAACGACACCGTCGTACGAGCTGTGAAACAGTGGGCCACCTCTGTTGGTGCAGATTTTTACGAGCGCAGCATGCAGGCTCTTGTTCATCGCTGGCGAAAGTGCGTGGCCAATGGTGGTGACTATGTCGAAAAATAGTGTTTTGTAGCTAAGAATTTGCTCTATCAAACAGTGTTATTGTGTTCTTTGTATCTATTGTAGTTTACATGGAAATAAATAGGAGGCATTACTTTCGGAGTGGCCTACATACATTTATTGAACTAAAAACCTCCCTGAAGATAGCTGAAACCTATGTTTCAGGGATAGAAAAAGGTACATTGGAAAAGATTTATAAAGAATAAAGACAATTTCTGAAATAAGATTGTTGTTGTGCATCTATATGTACAATTACCTCAACATGTATGGCTGGGCTATATGTCAATAAATTTCCCCTCTCCAAACAACAGTACAGGCACTGTACTGTTTACCCTCAACCTTACTGGAGACAGACAAAATTCCAAATTGCAACTGCACCCACCCTACCCCATAACTTGGGCAGACAAGATGTTGTGACAGTACTCACATCTCTGGATGTGGGTTGCTGGTGGTGTGTTGTGGTTTGTGTCTGTCCTTGTTGTGTTACTCCTGATGAGGGTTGATGATGGTGATGGACCAATGATGTCCCTGCCGCAGACACAGATGAAGACTGCTGATGGTGTGAGGATGCAGATGTAGGGGCAGAAATGGCTGAACCCGCCGATGTTACATGTGGTGGAGATGATGTAAGTTGTAATAATGATGGTGGTTGTTGTTGCTGTTGCAATGGCGCCGTACTTGATGGCAGACATCCATTCTCTGAACTGTGTGCTACATAAATAAAAATCCTCAGCATATGAAGTTAATTCTCATGAATCAATAGGAAGCACAAATATAACAGACACCATTTCTGAACTTTTATTTAGCATGTCATCCCATCTGTCAGCTTTCTACATACAGCATTGCAACATTTATCTATCATTCCCTTATATGTTGTTTTCCTGCAATTACTAATGTGGGACCAGAAACAATGAACAATAATTATCATTCATGTCTGTTGGTCCTGAAAAATCACTGATATAAACAATGTATTATTATAGGATGCAACATTCCTCAAAGTGTCATTATCCTATATTACAATTATTGGTTCTGACATTTGTGGAATGATCACTTTCATGAAAAAAATTGTGTAACATGACATTTTAGAATGCATGGTAATGTCACCCATTAACAAGGTGTGGAATTAAAGTAATGTCATGTATTTGGAACATACAGTAGTGCTAACCTGCTTATACTGATAATTACTTGTACAATTGTAACTGTACTTGTGAATGTCACTGTACATCAGCTGAGTCTAGAATGTTAGCTAAGTAGTGAGGGTGAGGGCACACTTAAGTTATTAGTAGTAACTGCCTCCCAGACAGAACACTGATGAAAACAGATGGCAACAACAAAAGGGTGCTAAATCTTGGTTGGAAAATCATTGAAACCACATGGTTTTAAAAACATAATACAGTTTCCTGTGAGAAAATATGCAAATAAAAATGTGGGGATGACCACAACCATTTTCACATGGTTTTTAAGGATGCTCAATGCCTCCAAGGGTGTGCAAGACAAAAATATGTTGTTGTTTGTGGATAACTGTGCTGCTCATCCACAAGATGTGTCATTTATAAGGAATGTAGGAGCCGTGTATTATTCAACAAACTGCACAAGCATGTCACAACCTCCTGACCTGTGCCATCGTAAGATGGTGCAAGCAGTTTTATAGGAAACACCCAGTACTGAAACGCGTGTGCTCGACAGAAGGATATAAAACTGGCAAGCAATACATTTCAGAGTAGAGGGGTGGCAACAAATCAACAAGAGTGTAATTGTGAATTTTTTTGTCTGTGTGGCTATGGTCAACAGGAATTTAATTCCAGCAGCGAAGGGTTAAATATAAAATACGTCATGATATGGACATACCAGCTACTCACACACCTGCAGACTAACAAGGCAACTCACAAGTAAAGTGTACCTCCTACTTACATGTGTTTTTACTGGAAGTAGAATTTGGCTGTGTATTGGCTGCTGCAACTGCTGCAAAATTGCCAACTATGTGATTGCTAAGCCCCGAACTGGGAGAACTATTGTTAGGTGTAGATTGAGACAATGAACCTGGAAACAGTGTTACAAAAAAGAGACAATTACGTTCATGTCACAGTTCATTGTAATTCCTGGTAATTCTGACATTTTTATATGACATGTTTTTCAGAATTTTGAAAATCTATAAACAACAAACAAAATACATTATTAACCCACTGGAACACTTTGTCGTCTGTGAGACGCTGAGCCATCGAGGCCGATGCTGTTAATTCTAGCTTTGTCAGTAGATGGCATAACATGTCTTATACCGTTTGAAAGCTGAAGAAACGATCTATCGAATGGTATATCATACAGATTGTATCGGTTTTTAGGTTATAAATGACCTTGAAATGACCTTTTGCGTAGAAAAAAATTAGTGTCCCAATGGGTTAACACATTTTCTAATATCCTGGATATTTCCAGTCTTGAGAGTGGTAACATTTAAGTTAAATTCTACGAAATATCTACTATTAAAGTACACTTTGTAATATGATAATGCTCACTCCAAGACATTTCTGTTCCAACCCATTATTCCATCACATTTTTTCAAAGATGACAGAAATAATCCCTTTTTCAGAGAATAACTTAACGCTTAACACAACTTTATTGCTATATGTATTACACAGTTACTGACAGCATGTTTTTACCATACTAAGTGGTCATCTTTGGGTCTTAAATATTTTCAATACACATGCACAGGAAACCTTTATTTTTTTATTGCAGCACAGCTAGCTAATACTTATAAGGCTAAAACTTTTGATACACTGGTCAACTCTTGTTAAGGAGAGAAATCTCAGGCAATTTATAATTTTTCAATTTGTACGAACCCACACAATTACAAGAAAGAACACAATCACAGAAACTAGCAGTCAAGTCAAAAAAACTACCAGACAGCAATACATATACCAAGAAAATACAGTCAAGAGATACATGAAAATAAAAATACCCAGTTAGTGACAGCATATAGACTAACCACAATGTGCATGAAACAACAAACGCAATACATCCCTGCACTACAATAAAATAACTTAGCATGAACAAGACTGTAGTATTCAACTCCATAACAATCTCCAGTGATTCTAAATTGAGTTTAAATAGGACTATAGCCACAATAACTGTATACAAAGAAACATAATCAGAATACAATCTCAGTAGTAGAGAAAACACATTTGTCAAACTGAACAATGTGAATTGCATCAGAACACAGCCTTTAAAAAACAACTATCCTAAGTACACAAAGAAGATTTACCCTTGTAGGTTTTAGGAAGCTATATCAGAACTAAAAAATAATGGTTCCCTCTGCATGTTTACTGAAAAAATTTCAGACCTGAAGATGACCATTTGTATGGTCAAAACATATTGTCTGTAACTATAAAATATAAACAGAAATGAAGCAATCTGAATGATTAAAAAGCCTTTTTTTCAAAACCAAACTATAATACAAACACAACAGAATGTCTCAACTCAATGGCTACATAAATGGCTGAAGATTATGTAAACTTGTGAGATTTCAAAAAGAAGTGCAAAATACTGACCTCGAAACTGTTGCCTATTTATATGAATAACAAACAATGTGACAATCTCACCTGATACAGGCTTACTGGGTGTACTTGAGTTAAGGACAGGTTTCAGTGCAACTTGTGAGCAGCTGTTGGAACTAATCAAGGAATTGCTGTTGCTCACCCTAACAGCTGTTGGTTTCACAGGCTGAAATGTTACAGAATTGAGTGCTTTCTTAGTTTCAGTCCTGTTATACCAACTTTTGAGTTAATCAGATGGAACCTGTCACTTAATGCAACAATATTATTATGAATCACGGTTATATAGTTGCAATTCATTTGCATATATCTTTACTTTTGATGTAAATAAGGCTCCAGTTTACAACTACGCAACGTATACCCAACTGTGGCCCACATATTCTGGACAATTTTATGCCTACAGGGAATATAAAAATGTCTTTTTGAAACACAAGAAGTTAAGGATTTCAGAATTCTTTCAATGTGTAAGACTGAAAACTGAAGCATAAAATCAGGCCAGCATGGACTGACCTAAATTCATATCACTACACGACAGTGAACAAAACTAACGGCACATTAACCAGTAATATTAAACTGTCACAACAATGGTATACAGTACCTGCAAATTACTTGTTAAGAAACATGAGCCATATGTAGTTCTACATGGGTTTCATGGACAATACTTCAGATGAGGACATACAAACTGCAAAAGCCTTCTGAAGTGAAATGTATCATACTGTTACATGTTAACGGAGATCTCTGAGTACTTTTTGTCGGGGAAGGAAAGTTAGTACTCAAATATACTATTCACATCAAAGATAATGTTGATGTAAGGCAATGTAGCAGGTGGAGTACCAATATTTTACAGGAACAGACTACCTCCATCTTCAGGGCAGAGCAGTGTCTCTTCTACCTTGAAGATGGAGGAAACAGGTTCGCCATACTGTTGATACCCATCTATCACACCACACAGCATCACATATTGGAAGACTGTGCTCACCAGCATGAGAATCTTAAACTGTCAAAATCTGCATACATGATACAATAGTGCAGTGTTCAGTTATATTCTGAATAAAGTCCATTACAGTCCCTTACAAAGTGATTACATCCTTCCTTGGGGTAAAGTATAAAGATAATGACCAATTTTATACATGAACAGCACTTTCCATTCTAATTCTGACTGCAGAAGGAATTATCATTTCTGAACATAAGAAAAAATGCTAAGACAGCTTATATGGTCTTATGACATCATATACAGCTAAATGTAAGCTAAGGCCTGAATATGAAAGTGTAATCATACAGCAACATCCGTTTCCTCATCAAAACAACACACACAGAAACTTCAGCATGAGATCTGCGCTCTTCTGTGATATTACGCAGCATAATGGTATTTCCTTACCAAATGTTTCAGGACAACCTGCAGGTACCAATCTTCAAGTGTCAAGAAATCTTCTTCTTGTATTTCCTGACACTTGAAGATGGGACCGATAGGTTGTCCCAAAACATGCATAAGGTATTACCACTATACACTGTGTAATATCCCAGAGAGCACAGTTCTCATCTATTTCACAGTAGAAGCTTGAAATCACACAAACTTTGAGCATATTTACTTAAAGGCCCTCACACTACAGTAACACAAAACCTAAAATAATGACCATATGGTGTTAATGATAGAACACACTGACCTTTCTTCCATCTTCTCAAAGTGTTCAGCATTTGTGTTCTTGGCACATTATTTCTAATCATCTAGTGAGCCATTGCCTTTTTTTTTTTTTAAGCAATGAAATCCACAACACTGTGTGTATAAGCAAAAGATGACTACTGGTTTTCAGCAGGACAACTGAAATCACATCTGAGTAAATACATGTGAAGTGTCCTGTAAACCCTGCTAATTTTATGTGAAAGAGAAATTTTGGATCAGATGGTTAGTAGAATGTTAAATATTCTATCTGAAATCCTAACACAAAATTTTACAATACAGACATCAGATTTCTAATCAATCCTAGCACACACAGCAAATTTTCTTGGCAGAAGGATATTCACATCATACAGAAAACACTGCAGATATCAAAATGATGTTAATCACTACTGTGGTCTCACAGGTTATGAAAGCAAGTAGCCTAGCAGGTAAGTATCTATGCAGGAACACATTGCCCTCCCTTCAACAAAGAAATGAAGGCAGTATATTCTTCCAATACGTTCGTACCTACCAACCAGGCTATAATGTGTCATGAGATGCAACATGAACCTTCACCACTACAAAAACCTCAAACCTTAATTTACAGTTATTCAAATTATGCTGTACAATGGGAGAGGAAAACTTCACACAATTTCAGCCCTTAACAAACAATGTCTGAATGCACCTGAAGAACATAGCATACTGTCTCCTACCAGCAACAAGCTTCAGATACACCAGATGACAGATCACTGAGAATTTCAGACTTGATAATTTTTGACTTTACAAATAGAAACCTCTCATCCACTTGCATGTGTGAAAGCTCACTATATCGCACCACACATCCAATTTTTGGTTTTATTGGCACATCAAAAACCCATAGTAATCATTCCCATGTATAAATCCGCTACACCACAATTTTATATCTAGTAATAATTTTTCAATTACTGTTATGGCTGGTTTAGTGGAATCAAGTTTGGGCTCAGGATTAGATGTCTTTGCTCACTGAGATTATCAAAAACGTGCTCAAGAATGCTACCTGTTGAAAACACCACATCAAATTTTATGTTCTGTTGACCATACATCTCTATATAATCTTGTAAATGAAACCAATTTGGTGCACAATTTATTCTTAGCATATTTCGTCAATTTTATTTATAACCTCTACATGTTTCAGACCTCTCCAGGTCCATCATCAGGAGGAACACCTTTATTTATGCGACACTTGTTACTTCTTATTCTGTATAGCTCACTGTCCGGTATGCAGGATCCTAAAAGTGTCACATAAGTACAGTTGTTCCTCTAAAACATGTAGAAGTTATAAATAAAACTGACGAAATACACTAAGAATAAATCATGCACCAAGTTGGTTTCATTTACAATATCACGTCAGCTTAAAAGTAATTACTTTCTATCACAGAACATATTTTTCATTTATAGCTCTACCTTAGCTGGAAGGTCATCCTTCGTTTTCTTCTTGTCTTCATTCGAGCTGTCACTGGAATGGTTGTGCAGGGCATTGAGGGGAGGGGAGGGAGCAGGTGAGTTACCCGATGTGGTGGACGTTGGGGTACCTCCTGTGTCATTACTATTGTTGCTATCTGTTGTTGCAGAAGACGGGAGACCAACCTACAAGAAACGACAAATCTCAAAATCATGCTTTTAAAACAAACATCAATATAACCAATACCAGTTTCTATAAAGCTGAGAGATAAAATTATGCGTTTTCATAGGCTGTGAAATAAAACTCCACCTTTGTGAAATATGCCTTTCATCAGGGTTATGGAGGTTACAAGGAACACCTCATAATTTTATTGCTTTCCCTGTCTTAGTAACGAAATTCATATATAACCAACACAATCAGCTCCATCACTGCACCTTAAGTGCTTTCTCAGATTCTTTTTTCTTTACTTCCACTGCAATAAACAAGTACTTACTTAATTCCTATGAATTACTACATGCCTGTTCTTGTGACCTTTCTGGTGAGAATATTCTTTGCATCTGTGTAAAATTAAAGGTGAGACACAGGCTGAATAACACACATTCATTGTTAAGAATATCATGAAAAGAAACTAGATTTTATCAGCCTGGCAAATCATTACAGTGATATGAAACATGACAAGAAATGTGTAAAATAGGGTGAAACCATCATTTAAGTTCTTTTAAGAGCAGTGGATTTCAAAATTAAACTGGAAAACTGTAAATGCTAGTTCTTTAAGTGAGACTGACTTGTGAACACTGAAACTGAACAGCAAATGAGGGAGAACTTTAAAGTGGGGAGAAAGAAATAAAATGAAGTAAAATAAAAATAAATAAATAAATCAGGGTTCAAATATGTATCTGAATAAAAATAAAATATACCTACCCCTGACAATTCTATTTCATCCAACCCAATGATGTCGTCATAAATATATTCATTCTCCTCAAAGTCTGGTTCTTGTGACGATTCTATATAGTACTCTATGTCATCCCTAATCCTCCTTATCTGTAACAAAGCAAATAAAAAATTTCTAATTCCATGTCAACTTCTTCAAGCATATTTATACCACAAAATGTTTTATCTATTCTCCCACCACTGCATTCATTTGTAAGGATGATGTAGACAACTACAATGATGATGATGATGATGATGATGATGATGATGATGATGATGATGATGATGACGACGACGACGATAATGATGAGGATGATGTAGTGTAAGAACTGCAAGTGTTGTATTAGAACCTTAAGAGTGTATATTTACTGAACATTACAACTTTTGGTCAGTGAATATAAATGGCACTAGTTTATGAAGAAACACTTAACCCGCGTTAAGTGTATGCAGATATGGCAGGACTGAACGATTTTGTCACAAACCACCACCATAAAAAGACTTACAATGCACATGCCACATTCCCATTTATGAATTTTCCATTACTTATCACGTTTACTGTTTGAGATCCAACACAAAACAGTATGAGGGATTTTTTTTTTAAATCTGCAATATATATTTTACAACCTTCCATTTTCTTGGACATCAGATGGCAGAAATGTAAACAAATGACAGTGAACAAACATCTCATACCAATTTAATGATACATTAAAATGTATATACAGTTAACATCCTTTCACACCAGTTAAATTATACAGAAATGCTACCTCCCCGCCACCAATAAATGGCAGGTGAAATTAAAATCCCATCAGAAATTTAATATTATGGGCAAGACACATTACACCAAGTATGTACTGCATTACCAGTCACATCTCATTTAACACTCCCAATGAGTAAGTTAAGAAGATAAACATTTCCTCACCTGACTAACTTCCACAGACATATTGTCCAACATTCGCAGGAGAGTTTCCAGTTTACGAATGTGATACCTATGTTTCTCAACTTTGCTTTTCAGTTCTTCCACCCGGTCCTGTTTGTCTTTATCTAACCTCTTCTTCTTCCCAGCTAACAGAGACTCAATCTCACACTCAAACTGGTCCAGCTGAGGAAAAAGAAATTCATACTTTTATGAGTGTATTTACATACATATTATATTAGTTCTTTTGTTGTATTTATTATGCACTCATAAAAAATATTCTTAAAATACGAGAATTTCCATGGCACATCTCTAGAAAGTAGAATTACTTCATCTGAGTATCAAGAACACCTCAACTTCAGAGCAACATATCTTGACACTTAAAATACGGCAAAGCATCACCTCACCTGGAGGTTGAGGCCATCAATGGAAGTTGTCAACCACCCTGCAGTTTCATCACGTTCCTTCTGCGCAGGATCCAGCTTTTGTGCAGCACCCAGTCCCTCTTTTGAGTATGCTTTGGTCTTAGTTTCCCGCTCCACAACCTTGAACCTCTCCATTTGCTATAAGCAAACCAAACAAAAGATTATTCAAGGATCCTGGGAATGACTATTACTGTAGAATATTTAGGTTATTAAAGAACACATTTATGAACCTGCATTACGCAACAATGAAACAACAGCAACATATGGCTAATTTCTTCAAGCATCCAAATCTACATGTACAACACTGAAATTCAATTGTGAAGCCATTTCACATGACTTGGTTTTCTCATGTATTTCAAGACAATGTCGCAGTCTCTGAAAGAGAATGTAATCATGCCTTAATCCCTGTTAATTAGCAATTATATTTCTTCATGTTTTAGAATTTGAGTATGAAAGGTGGGTCTGTGTTATGCAGTAACTTTAGAGCTGACTGTTACAACAAATTGCAATAAACAACAGACTGAGAAAGTATGAGTGATACTTGAATTGTGTTCTACAAGTAGTGCTAAATATCTCTAATGGAAAATCATCTATTTAACCCTTTGGCACCAAATATTATAAACACAGCCACACCACATGGTGCAATGCTCAAAACACCGAACACCATATCTTGCAGTTCTTACGCAACCCTCTTAAGCAACCTTCCTTTTATTTTGGGCTTTTACAGGTCACTATGGGCAATTAATTCTGGTCCCAAAGTGTTAAATTATACTGTCAACAGCTGATTTTGTCCCCAGCAAATCCTTATATGGTAAATCTGGTTACAGCACACAAAGTAAAACTCTTAATACTTCCTTATTGAGGGTGTTTCTCATAAAGAAAAGGGGAGAAGGTGTTTGATTTATATGATCTAACATGAAACTGCCTGGAGTTCTTAATATTGGGATTATATTCCTGCTTAAGATTACTTTCCATAGGTATAAAATTCTATTTACAAGAAGCAGTTAAGTAATAATACCACTGCAAGCCTGGCATTACATATGAATATTATTCCAGACATTTCCATCATCATTAGTTTTTCCCAAACACAAGGTCTAAACACTGGATCTGTATCTGTCACAAAAAAAACTGATATTTTAAAGAATGAATCTTTTTATGTACACAAAGTAATAATTATTCAGTTTGTATTGGTCTATGTCAGCCCACATCTTTTCACATTTTCTTCTACAATTTTTTTTACTCATCTTCACCCTTCATAATAAACTAATTCCTTCTATATTTAAATATGCCATGCAAACTTGACAAGGTCCATACATTCATTTCCTTAACAGTGGAGACCTGTGGGTTAGATGCAACAATCTTCTTCTACTATGCAAGTGGAAAAAGGATGTGTTAAGAAATGCACAAGTTTTCCATTCTCAAATTCTTCTTGAAGTCTTGTGTGTTTAGAGAAGAGCAAACCCTTTCTATCTCTGCTGTTGTTTTGCATATGCACACTTGTGTTGTCTCTCTCTCTCCCTCCCTCCCCCCAGAGATGACATCTTCACATCAGGATGACAAGAATAACAGTGACGATAATACCTTCCCGTTTCTGATGATAACATTTCTGACTATGACCCATCTGACAGAGATGTGTCTGATACTCATATGACAGGAACAACAGCCAGCTACATCCCACCAAAGGGTGTACGAGTGGGGTCAACAAATGAACCAGACTGACATGGATGCCTCAGACTACAACACAGATAGATGTTCTGACAGTGACGACACTATTCCTACATACCCCTCCAGGTACTTCAGCATGGTGACAACATACTGGTATAACAAACACCAGAATTCAATAGTTCACTGGTAATAAAACTGGCACATAACAAAATGTGGCACCCCATACATATAAAGACTCAGCTCCCAGCACTGTTAACATATTGTATTTTTTACAGCAATTATCCTGCTGGTGGAGACCATTCTGTACTACGAACAGTACTTGAAGACAAACTTCTCCAGCACCTGACATCAATGAATCTGAAATGTTTATTTTCCTGGCAATTATTATTCAAATGGGACACTACGCATGAGACAGCCAGAAAGACTACTGGTTGTTACTGAACTTCCTTACACCATGTGGCAGGTTCCTACAAATTCTTTGATAGCCCCACTGTCAATCACAATGCTACTGATAATAATGACCCAAAATATCACAGACTATGGAAACTAAGACACATTTATGACACGCTCAAAATATTATGCCCCTTCCAAAAATCTGACTGTGAATTCAGACTAAATTTCAAACAGTACATACCCAAACAGTGCACACATTTTGGTATACATAGTCATAAACTATGCAGTATAATTAAATGTATGAATGACATGGACATCTACTTAGGAAACAGCAGAGTAGGTGTGACTGCAAACAGGACAGTGTCTCATGCAAATGTTAGACATGGACATAAACAGTATAAGGACACGTTCTTCCACTGCCTGACTTATTGAACAATCTGTCAAAGGGGAAAATCAACTGCTGGGGGGCAGTATAGTCTAACAGAAAGGAAATAACACAGGACTTACTGCCATAGAACTACTGACTGAAAAGAGACAATATTCTGCCTAGGACTAAAGGTAACTTGACAGCAGTGGTCCAAAGTGATAAAATGAATACATACTGAAAAATATGCAACATCCACAACACATGATAACTTCTATGACAAACATGAAAATGCTTCAAAGCCAAAAATCATACAGAACCACAACCAACCTTCGGGTTATGCTGACGTAGGGAAAGGATGATGAACAGTTATTCAACATAACACTGAATGTGGAAGTGGCCAAGGGAACTACTTTTTCTCTTCTCAGACATGACTATTCTAAACAGATGCCTCCCCCTGATTGCATGTGGGAACAAAATGATACACAAGAGGCTTATGACTTTCTCTCATGTGGAACCTGACTGAAATAGTTGAGAATCTACCACACAAAAACCCTGGGCAGGCCGTGTTTCACAGACACAAGTTACATGGTTTTAACCGAACTTCACCAGTTAAAGGCCATTTATATCCTCCAGACTATACTGCCACACTTGTTCTGCATGAGGAATAAAGGAAGTGTGGTTCAATCCAAGTGCAAGAAGTGTGATGTGGGACTGTTAAAAAAAAACTGCCAACGTAATGTACTAATGGATGATGGCAGCTCTTCATAACTCCAGACAGACATGAAAGAACAAGACAGGCAGTGTATGTGTAACATAATACTGAGGTGCATTCATGCAGTGGAAAAAGCAACACATATTACACAATCTGAGTACTTGTAGTTTTAGGTATCCCCAATGCAATGCACAATATTGTCATCTGCGGTCAGCCTAGCTCTACACTATCTTTCCAAGCTACATCATAAACGGCGTGATTTTCGAAAAAAGTTAT
>Ga0209628_10002407_pt1 | contig 12680 bp, 7 predicted proteins | sample TergutCu122P4_FD_187285 | JGI IMG/M metagenome (GOLD analysis project Ga0209628, IMG submission 187285) | Cubitermes ugandensis P4 segment gut microbial communities from Kakamega Forest, Kenya - Cu122 P4 (SPAdes) (version 2) | ecosystem: Host-associated > Arthropoda: Insects > Digestive system >...
CCCCCCCCCCCCCCCCGCTTTGCAAGCTTCAGGGTTTTGACTTCAGGTTCGAAACCATATGTCTGTTAGCAAAGCCTACATAGGTACACTTAAGGGGTTTTCGCAAGACCTCAGACCGCCCAATATCTCTCCGTCCATCCTTCTGTCTGGACGCATGAAGCAATTCGGGGAACCCCTGAAATAATTTTCAAAGCAATGCGACTTTGAGAACGTTTACTACAGTTTGCAGAGGGTTTAGATTTCATTTAGATCACACACTTTTATTGACCATACGTCATCAAAGTTGCACAGGCACGTCTGCGCACTATTCTCGCCGAAACTCTCCAATTACGAATATTCATCGGAAAGAAAATGATTCGAACAGAGTTGTGGAATACGAATGAAACATATACTCTGTGTCCAGTGCAAGTAATTAATAGACAGGCCTACCTAAACAAAACTGACGACTTGTGAACATTTCGGAACTTGTCTGATTAATAATCTAGATGCGCTTCAGAGTACATGCGAACATTGCCGAAGTCTGCGTGGTTTAATTTTGTCACACCATGTTGATAGAAATTTAAAAACCTTATGGTATATTCCTCCTTGTCGACTAGTAAATAGGTACAGACAGTGACGGTGGAGTTTGAAGTTGACTTTGGCAGTTGTTTAAGCTGGAGAAAGCCGACAGCCTTCGCTTGTGACCAGCAACCGTTGCCGGTGCCTAGAACTGACAAACCTAGCACCTTCATGTGCCGATTGTCTAGAAATTCTGGGAAACTTACACTCCTAGATTCCTAAGGGCCAGTCCAGGCCTGTAATTGAATAGATTTATATTCTTATATTCCTTCCCCCACGATTATTTCTCGGCGAAGTCGGCCAAAACTGCACCGCCTCTGGCTCAAATTTTGGTGGTATCCTGCTCGAGTACCAACTTTTTGGGTTTATGGTTGTCTCGTACTTTCGAGAGAGAGAGAAAAAGACGGTTGTTGATAAACGAACATCAAAGAACGTCTAAAATGTGTAAACAAAACGATTTTATGATTAAAATGCTGTTATAATTTACAGCCTTACCGTTCATTTCATTAATAATTAAAAGTTCAGATCCTGTCTTAAAAACACACTGCGACTCCATTACAAACAAACACTTTATAGGGAGATAATTTATGTGTATAATGAGGATCATACGACGTGTAAAAACACGCTGTTTAGTTAATATGCGGAATTCCTTAATATTAAATAAGGCGATGTAGTGGCTTAAAGGGTAAAATGCTCCTTTCATTCTGACGGTCCATCAACTGATCAGGAAATTTCTCTCTTTTTTTACAGCCGTAAAAATAACGTCCAGCCACTGCGTTGTATTCAATGCCGCCAACTTAAGCGTCCATAATGGACACTGAAAATACAGCACCTCCTTCTTCATAAGGTGAAAAATGAGGAGGAACGCTAAGAAATTCTCGACATTTCGTTAAGGATCTAAGTTATTAAAAAAAAAGACACTTAATAATTACTTTGCGGTGGCGGGGGGGGGGGGGGTTGCATAAGACAAAACTTTTAACCAATCACACAATGAAGAAAAAGAGAAGAGTAATTAATTAATATTACTACAACGCGGTAACATCGATACAGAGATAGAGGTAAAAATGAAAGTGAAATGATAATGATGATGATGAGGAGGAGGAGGAGAAAGAGGATAATGAAACTGTGACACTCGTGCAATATACATATCCGTTCTTCACCGTCCGCAGTCTCAGTCCACACTCTACAACCTCTAATCTACGCATCTTCCACTCCTTCTCCTATTCCTTCCTGTTAGTGGCTGGTGGTATCAGCTTCTTCATCTTTCCTCGCAATGTGATGAGTCAAGACGTTCGTGCGCTGTTTCAGAAACGTCGTGTTTTTATGCCGTGGAAAGACTCAGGACTTTTGGCGTCCCGAACCCAATTTTGCGGTACACCAGGACACAGGTCTTTGAAACAAATAGAACTGAGGCTGTCGCGGAAAAACAGGGATGAATGGGATTTCTGCGTTTCTGGGAACATACTGCCTGCACAACAGCCCCTCACTGGATCCCACCCCTCTCAATTCCCGTTAGATTCAAGTAAAAACACCTTCTTCTGGGCTGCGGGTCATGTAGCTCTGCAGACGGGTAAAAAGCTTAGAATCCTACTGCTTCCACCTTCAACATGAAGATGGCAGTAAGTTCCTCCGAAACCGTGGTAGCTTTGTACCTAACTACGCGTCGTCACATGCAAGAATATAACGTTTTTTATGTTCATGGTACCGTGCATCTTAGTAATACTAGTCATATAAATACCAACGAGATGCAGCTTTTTTTATTCTCTTTTATTTGGTGTTAGAACTCTACATGTTTCGGACGTAGTATTTATATGACTATTATCACGTTTCTCACCACCGTGAGGAGTCTCGTATTTTAACATCCTTTGTCCTATCTACTATTAGGTCTGGCCAGTGGTTATTCCCTTTATTTCGTTCTGCTCTTTAAGCGAGGGAAACTGAAACTGAACTGTGGAGAGTAATAGCTGCTTGAGTAACGACGGTCGCGTTCGTGTGAATTTTGCCGGAAGGATGTTTCGGCAGCACGTAGGCGTGCCACGAACAGCTAGCTCAATACCTGATGTGGCAACATTGGTGGGGAATATACCTTATTGCGGCAGCAGCTGAGAGCATTCACCCCCAGAAGCACCGTTACAGTCCCCCACTCGTAACATTCCTCCAGTGCTGCTGCCCCACTCTGATTTCCATCCGCGTTTCGTGGTTTTCTTACTTTGTGTAAGAATGGTGGCATTTCATATTTGTATGTCTACCGAATGACATAACACACGACAATAAAAGTGTACGGTGTATAGCAGTTGATCAGGGGGATTCCGCCGAACTTGCTGTCCCCAACTGAAGGACAGAGTTCTTCATAGTCACTGTCATTAGAACGGTAGATTTCACCCTTTGCAAATTCTAATTACCTTCCTCTGGTACGTGACGCCGTATAGTTCCAAAGAGGATGCCCGCTGACTCCATCTTTACTGTGTAAGAGGGGATGGAACCAGAAGGTTACTCTCATATGTTAGAACATATCTACCAAGATGCAAGGTGTCACGTTCCAAAAGTCTTACAACCTTAAGCAGTTCAAATTTTTAGGCGCGTTTGCAAAATTGCAAAGACGACTATTAACTTCATGTCTGTCTGTCCGTTCGCATGTTACAACTCGGCTCCCATTGGACCGATTTTCATGAAATTTAATATTTGAGTGTATTTCGAAACTCTGTACAGAAGATTCGAGTTTCATTAAAAGCTTCCAAAAATAAGAGGTAATTTACATAAAGGTATTTTTATATTTATGACAATATTTCACTTAATTATCCGTATAATGAAAAATGTTTCACACAAAAGGTGTAGAGAACACCAAAATACACATTTTATGATAAGTAACTTTTTTCAAAAATCGTGCCTTTTATGAGATAATGTGGAAAAACATGGTAGTGCCAGATAGGCCACAGATGATAAAATAATACGGCCTTTGCGCATTTCATACTGGATAGCTAAGGCTACAGACACACACTCAGAATATGAAATACATATTACTCTTCTACGGGTACAATGGTCGTACGAACGCGCCTACATGTTAAGTTTATACGTACAATGCCTATCGTGTTGAAATACTTCATTCATTGTGTATCTGTAAACTGTAGACATCAATGAACTTCAAAGCAACTATTTATTAAAGGATAGCTGAATTACAAACGTTTGCTGCAGAGTGTCACTCAGCAGCCTTGTAATAAATCTACTGGTTTACGCAAATACACAAGGCGATGTATCGCATTCAAATTACTGCCCCTTTATTATTCAGATATAAGGCACAATTCAGTGGTGCGCTGCAAAATATCTTAGAAGCTGTATCGGTACTTACAGCATATTTTCTTGTCGTAGAATCGTCAATTTTGGTAAGTAAACTTTGCCTTTCAGTTGATGTCAAAAGCAAGTAATCCAATGGGCAGTTTTAAAGTGGGAAAACAAGAACTGCCCCCATCTGTGTCCCTCCAGTGATTCTGAAACCCTTCATCCAAGGACTGTTCATCTAAGGATTGTCATGTAATCTTACCAAAATGCCGAACGTGCAAGATGCCCTTGCGTCACCCCTCATGACGTCGATTTGCACGCTCCGACAGTTCGTTCGGCAGAAATGTGAAGGTGATCGAAGCGGGAAGGATGATATACCTGGAGCATCACTGTAGCAAGATCTCTGAAGGAAGCCGTTGTTTCATGCAACAGAGGGCACTGGAAAAGTAAGCACCTTCTTATAAAGTAGCTGGACTAAGTGGAAGGAAATATGAAGAAATTGGGCTTTAGAAATTGGAGGGAAATGTGCGAGGATCGGGAGCAAGGGAGGGCAGCATTAGAAGAGAAAAAAGTTCATGATGAAATGTAGCGCCAGTAGGAGACGAAGGAGGAGGAGGAGGAGGAGGAGGAGGAGGAGAGGAAGAAGAACAAGTAGGCACTGCATTTAAAAATATTTTCCTCATATCGCTCACTGAATGCAATAATGGCACAATCCAAGAATTGGGTTTAATACTACAATTGATCTCAAACACAACAAATATATCCGACAATATCGGCACGCTTGGTAGACGAAACATATCCCGCGAGATGACTATATTGCTGTTACTGTCAGATTTATTTGTTTTATTTTTGAGCTCAGTCGTAGTATTAACTCCAAATGGGCAATTTTTAGGTTGTGCCATTATTGTGTTCAGTGAGCGATATACAGTGTGGAGTTTATAAAATAATCAAACGGAAAAATTACGGAAGGAAGGAGTTTGCCTGGAATGGTTGTGGAAATGAAGGATAAACAAGCACAGTTTCGGTTTCCTACCTGAGATTCGAACTGAGATATCTTCCGAATAAAAGTCCAGAACGTAACATCTGTGCGATGGTAGACACGTCATACTATAGCAATAAAATATTTTCAGTTACACCATAAAAGGTCTTGAACGCAGCCATCACAATTACAACTGTAAGCTGATAGACATGCATTCCACGGCACACGGAAACTGCTCAAACGCTGCGGTACGTAGTTCTGATTTGTAGCGTAGGATCCAGACAGACTTAATCTCAATCCACTTTTAAGCTTTCAAAATAAAGTGGTTACTAGAGGTGCACAAATATCGGGGCCAGGAAGCCGCGGCGACCTAACTTTGTATAGTGGTGCCTAGTATTTTTTTTGTCGTCATTACAAAACTTGCCTTATATCACCCTTCTGGCGCCTAGCATATTGAGGTACTCTTCAATCTTTGAGAAATGTTTGCACCCCTTGTGGTAACTGTATGCACCGCCCTTTCTAACACTAAGAAATCTACTTTGCCCACATATTTCATTTGTGTGTGAACAGCTATTTTTTCCCCATACAGCATCAAGCGGTATCCTTTGGAACGGATAGTCAGTGTGTTACATGTGAGGTAGGATCAGACAACGGTATACAAATTTTGGCCTACGGTGGTCCGGGAGAATAAATTTTGTATCGTAGCGCCTGATATTTCCAACATGGTTATTAAAATTCTCCCCTAAATACAACTAGGAATATCAGTTCACATGCGTTAGATGAGAGCGCCTGATAACAGTGAATCACAAAGACACTATACAACTGAGGACGGTCAGCATGGAACTTGCTTTACGTTGCTGTTCTGAGAGTTAAAATTGGACGTGGTTCCTAGATTTTGGACCCCTGGGATCAGATTTATTTTAATTTCAGGCCTCATAAATATCTTGGCTTTTCCTCCGCCTTCCAGCAATGCTAAATATTCTCAAAGTCCAAGTTGCTACTGCATGCTTCTCTTATATTCCTCCTGATTTAAATTCATCAGTATTAAACCACTAGCTCTTAGAGGTCACCAAATTTCTTTCAACTTCAAGCAGTTCACGATGATGTCAGAATTCCGCGGTCCTTGTACTTACCACCAATCTAGCGTTTTCACTTTCAAACGTGTGTACGGTAGAAGGACGATAGGCGAATCCTAGAAAATTGATAACAAAGTGTACCTCTGTCTCGTACTCCTTGAAGTAAAACATCCTTTACTTATAAAATGATTTCGGATTGAGTGGTTTAAATTATCTTTTCGACTGGCCTCAGTTTGTCATAATCTTTTTCCTATCACCTCTTTGCTATAACCGCATTACTCTTCTGTCCTGAAGGTGAAGGTAGGTGGTTCCTCCGAAAAGACTGTGTCCATCTATCAGAGTGCAAGGCGTCACATCAACTAAACAATTAGGGCCACTTTGTGCCTTTATCATCTGTTTCGGGAACACAAGTCTGTAAATATGTTGTTATTCATGTCCTTCCAACAAGTTCCTTACTTGCCACTTGTGTGTGACTGGAAACAGACCGACGTGCACATTTTGTCTTCGGTCTGAATTGATCCCTAAGTTATTAACAGACTTAACTTACAACATTCGTGCATACTATCATTTGTAAAGTACGGAAAACAAGAAATGGTTCTGCTACTTGTGCGTAATGTTTTGCGTTGAGTCTCTGAATATACAACACAAAGTTTTTCTGCCTCTCTCAGCTTCCCAGTCATACTCTCTGTTTGATTGAATTGCTAGGACAGGGTCGTCCAACTTCAATCCACAAAAGGGCCAAATATTTTTAAAGACTCGCCTAAGGGTCGCATTTGTGTGTGTAAATACCGAAATGATAAGGAGCGGAGATTGAACTAAATAGAACGCAGTTCTTTACAAAGAGTAAGTTACGCTAAAAGTACGGTTGAATGATTAGGTACTCAACTGGATAAAATACGAAGATTCGTTTGTTTAATATGTGCTGTCTTAAAAGTGATGAGTTATAGTTGGTAAACATTTTCTCTGCTAATGAAGTTATCATATTATCTTACGTAGACATAGTCTAAGGCTGGACATCCCTGCTGTGTTTATCAGACTCTGATTGCATAAGAAATAGTTGCCTCGACTACTTCTTACGTAACTATTACGATTATATTATATCTGTTCAATCGCATTTCTGGAAATATTTGGGTGATCGAGGGCCGAAAATACTTCTTTTCGGGAGCCGCAATGTTGGCCAGCCCTACGCTAGGAGGCCAGTGCTCAATACTAGTCAAAGTTTCGTCTATTAGTAACCATACGTGTTAGTCTACTTAACCATACGTGGCTTAATACGTAAAGCGCCCATCGATGTAGGATGAACAGGCCTTACTATCCGTAGGCACCACGGCGCTGCCACGTGACACGTGACATGTGCCTACTTTCGTTCTGGCGAGTTCACAACCAAAAGCTATAAAAATAAACACAGTAGTGTCGTCACGTCTTTCCGTTTGGCCCTCTGCGTCTACGATTCCGCCGCAAGTGGAAAACAGAGAACTGCTGAAAGGATCAATAGAATCAATATACTACATAACCTGAAAATTAAAAAAATCCTGAAAGAATTTTCGTGTAATTCGAGATTGGGGATTTCTACCGATAAGTTTATTTAAAATCAGACGACATTAACACAGACACTTTACCCGCAGACCTACTTTGTGTTGCGACGCTTCTCTAAACATGATCAACTAACATCTATCAAGACCAGAAATTCAATTATCTATACTTCAGTTGATGGCGTATTGTTTTCAGGATCTTGTCCATCGTCGAGTATTAAAAAAACAAACAGAAAGTTTCGACAAATGTATGTTTTCGTCCTCAGAACATATTTTCTTGGCAAACACATTTCAGTACGTACTACGTACCTCCACACGCTTTCATCTGACGACGAAAACATCCTTTCTGCGAAGTAGTGTACTGATTTTAATGCAACTTGAAGGAAAAAGATCAGAAAGAATTACAAGTAAAACATTTTATCAATATAAACAAGACAGCAAAACCAAACATATATTCTTTGTCCATACACGTCATCTGTCACAGTTAGGGTTTGTGAGATAATTACACGACAGAAAGCGAATTATCCAGAATTATTATACCACGGTTACATTTCATGTTTGCTAGATCTTAATTGAATGAAATTAAGAATAATTGCACGCATTTTTCCAGTCAAGAACTGCATTACGCTGTTATTGTTTACGATGTGTACTAACCCTTTACAGACGAAGCGCAGACAGCTTTATTTAAAGACCCAGTTCGTACCGCGCAGTAAACACTTTTCACCTCGGTTATGAAGTGTGTTCGGAAAGTCGCTGTGCACTTATAAATGGTGTTGGAAGTAACGTCCACGAGCGTTCATACAGGCCTGAACACGTTTAATTTTATTCGCAAACACTTTCTGTAGATTTTCTTGTGAGATATTTCTTATGTACACAGTTATGGGATCAAAGTCTTTTATTTACAAACTGATGCACAATATAGTTGCTTTAAAAGAATATTAAAAATTACATTAAGAAGGGCTCCTACATGTTTCGGTTCAATCTCATTCCGAACAGCGCAACACACACACACACACACACACACACACACACACACAATAACATGGACCTAATAAAATATGCAGCCTCACCACCGAACCAACCACAACGATATATTTTAACTGATTATTTTAATAACAATAACTTTAGCAAACTCAAATAATACGCTCCCTGATGATGGTGATTGAACCGAAACATGTAGGAGCTGTTTTAATGTAAATTTTAATATACTTTCAAAACAACTCTATTGTGTATTAGTTGGTAAATAAAATACTTTGATAGTATCAAGATGCACGGTACAACTGTAAAAAAAAGCTATTGCAGTTTTTAATTCATTAATTAATGAAATTTCTCAATAAGTCTACGAACTGCATTGCAATGAGGTACAGGCGTTTCTGGGAAATTTTCAGCAAATTGCTCCTGCACTAATTCGATGTATCTATTGCCTTTCAAAAGAAGTATTCAACAAGAAAAACACCTTCCTCAATTGAAAGAATTATAGTAAGTAAAAACTGATTTAAGCACTTAAACGCTTTACCGGTATTGCACTTCAACCGCTTTTTAACAGCTAGCCCAGTACAGTGAAATGTCACACAACAGCACACCTCAACGGCAACTTCGTACTGACAACCAAATCTACGTACCGTAGCCTAAGTGCATACTGACTTTCCGAACGCACTGTAGAATCCAGTCAGTTTATGATGTAGGTGGTACAAGTCGCTGTTTATTCTGAGATAAATACAAAAAACATAAATGCCGTGCGGGCACAGAGGACAATTGTTGAATGTTAAACTTGTTGGTGCACCACGTAACTAGTAGGCTTTAAAAAGCTTAAAGACGCACGCAGAATACTTAATTGATACACGTGTGGTTATACAAACATTAGCTGCAAGAGGGGTGTTTTGTACGTTAGTACTGACAGAGGGTTTCGGAGCAAAACTGAAACGATAGTTAGTAGAAAAATAGCTGAATTTCACGAAAAAGAATAGAGACAAAAGCCATTTTGTGCACTGTTTTTCTTTTGGCGCTGCGGCCCAAGGCGGGCCATGGCCTCCTCATTCACGTGGTTTCTACGAGGGGGCGCTGATAAGTCCGTAGCCCGACCAGGAAAGAAACAAGCTACAGAGACAAAACTCGGGATTTATTCAACATACTCTCCACGAAGCTCAATACACTTCTTAGTCTGTTGCTCTAATTTTTGCAAGCCACTTAAAAAAAATTCAGAATGTTGTCCGTCCAACCAGATCTCTGCGACATTGTCGTGCAAGAACAAGACCCCCTTGGTGAACTTCCCGCTGCGTTTTTCCTTCAAAATGTCCACCAATTGCACCAGCAGATATAAGTAATACTCCGCGTTGATAGTTTGGTCCTTTGGAAGATAATCAATTAGCAGGATGCCGTCTTGATCCCAAAAAATTGAGGCGAGAATTATTCCAGCGGATTTTTGCACTCGGAATTTTTGGGACGGGGTGAGTCGCTATGTCACCACTCCACTGATTGTTGCTTTGTCTCAGGGTCATAGTGATATAACCAGGTTTCGTCCATGGTCACCAATCGCAATCGCGACAGGAAATCATTTGGATCGCAACGAAAAAATTCCAAATTTGCTCAGACGACTGGCACCGTTGACGTTTTTGATCCGCATTCAGGAATTTCGGGACCCACTTCACGGAGAGCTTCCGCATTTCCAAATCTTTAGGAATGATGGACCCAACTCGCTCACGTGAGATGCCCAGTTGCTCAGCTACTGATTTAGCTGAAATCCGGCGGTCTACCAAGATTAGCTCGTGAATTTGATTAATAAACTCCGGGGTGGTCACTGTTTTGGGTCGTCCAGGACGAGACGCATCACAGGTGGAAAAATCACCACATATAAACTGGGCCACCCACGTTTGACGGTGGCATACCATGTTGCATGTTCCCCTAATGTTTCTGTCAGAATGGCATGAATTTCCTTGGGTGCCTTGCCTTATAAAAAAAAAAACTTGATGACAGCTTACGTCTCGATGTTGTTGAAATCGCGCGCGTCGCCTGACATGCTTCCTTTCAGCCTCTGTAACAAGAAAAGACTTGCAGTTCGGCACATGAACGGATCCCTCTTTCCAACGACACTATCGATTCCGTTCTACGACATCGGGAGTTAGGTCGGGCTAAGGACTTATCAGCACCCCTCGTAGATCACGCACAACGACGCGCCACAGTTGGTAGGACCCCTCTGGACGGGTGATCAGCTCGTCGCAGAGACCTCTACGTGACAATATACAACGGTCACAAGTTAGAGACAACCATGTTCCAGGCGGTATTCGAACCCACAATCTCAGCAGGCATGCAGCCTTATACCCACGCCTTAGATGACCCGGCCACTGGGACCGGCCATTTTGTTCATTGCAATGACTAAATTGGTATTAACCTGGCTCATCACGGCAAGAAGAAGCCAGCAAAACCACACCACTTACAGCAGCATCTGCGGATACAAAGTACGATGTCACTGTTTGTGTTCCATACTGAACATGCAGTGTCACTCAGGATAAGACAGTGAGTGGCGCTGCCTACCTCCAAACGTGCCCTCCATATATTCCTCTCACATGACGGCTCTCACCCAAGATGTAGTAGATTAAACTATATCAAGTCCCAAGAATTAGTAATATACGAGTAAATCTCTACCGTATTAAGAAAACCCAGGATCAAGAAACGTCGTTGTTTATATACAGGTTATTTTAAAAGATCCCTGTTAAAGAACGTACCTCTCTGCCTGAAGAGTGGCAAACATATTAGTTCTATTATTTGTCGCATAATACGAGAAAAAACTTTTTCGACTGCTGAGAACTCTAATGCATTAATTTCAGTCTTCATTGTACAAACTTCGTAAAGGCGTGTAGTTTCACAATGAGATTTTTTTGCAGGTGACAAAATTTATTTTTAAGCATAGTTTATTAACCGAAATTTTACTCCTACAGTTTTAAATTTTCCGTATGCAACAATGCAGCGTAATGAGCTAGTCCTTATTACTTAACAGTAATGCAGCCCACATTTCTCAAAAATATAGTTAATTCCAGATCTACCGTTACAAAAACAAATTAATTAATACCATCCCAGGGTCGTGTATGTGAATGAAAATTATGTACGGTACTTTATAACCGGTCACACTAGTGGAGCAGCGTTATGTGGGTTATGAATGTTGGAAAGGAATTATAGTCTTTTCCATTTTACTTTACCGGATAAAAACTTAATGAACGCATACAGCGTGTTATGAATGTCTGACGTCTAAGATATTAACCCTCCTATAGCTGCAGTTAAAATTGTCATTACAGAAAATCAGCACTTACACGCGTGCGTGGAGCAAAACAAATTTTCAAGAGCGGTGGACACAGAATTACGGCATCAAATGATGCCGTTGCATAAAAAGGCGTACTTTTTCTGATGCGAACTGAATGTACATCAAATGGCATTTTGATAAAAGGTCACAAAAATGTAAAACAAAAAGCGTGGGAATGAAAAAATTGTTGTCCCGGAAAAAATGACCGTTTAAAAGTCAGTGTTAAATTATACCAAGAATTACACAGAATATTAAATAACAAACATAACATTGAAGAGCATTCGCGAAACCATTGTTGCCGTGGAAAAGCAATAAGTACAGTGAAACCTGTCTAAGTTGACCACCGACCTTTCCTGAAACTGTGGTCAACATAAGCAAGTGGTCAACTTACACAAATGTGTCTCAAAATAGCTTTCAGCCATACTCGCATTTTATTTCCTGCTTAATATACAGTCAATCATCTACATCAGTGGTTCTCAACCTTTACAGTGTTTAAAAGTTTGGCGGCACACTTGAATAGGGAAAAAATAAATAAAAAACCTATACAAATAAATTCAAATTTTATTTATTGATGCATATAGAAATAGCACAACATATAAATGGTGATAGTTATGGACAAAAAAATTATTTACATAACCACTGATCTACATGAACAACATTTTTTTGCTTCATTTTGGAGTGGTAAGAAATTGATGTAATTTTGTCTGTTTCTTCTTTTGAATGTTGGCTGTAGCCCGTTTCTTTTCGATTTCACTATAAATGTTAATTAATGTGGGCTGTAAATGAGGCAGATTTGTTTGCGCAAACTGCATCAGGCTATGTACATGTTGTAATGCTTCACTATGGCCTGGGGGTCGGTTTGGCGATTGCTGATCTACTTCCTCTTCTTCCACCTCCTGTTCGTCGTCTAAGGGCGCTCCTTGCACTCTGCCCGTCATTATGTCTTCCAAAATGCCCTCAGCAGT
>Ga0209628_10002408_pt1 | contig 12675 bp, 10 predicted proteins | sample TergutCu122P4_FD_187285 | JGI IMG/M metagenome (GOLD analysis project Ga0209628, IMG submission 187285) | Cubitermes ugandensis P4 segment gut microbial communities from Kakamega Forest, Kenya - Cu122 P4 (SPAdes) (version 2) | ecosystem: Host-associated > Arthropoda: Insects > Digestive system...
AGACAGTTTGTATTAAAAGAAACCTTTATTTAATAAATTACAACCATATGAGAACACAGTGAACTACAAAAGGAAATTGAGATGCCGGTTCTTCTTGCTCATGCGATCGAGGACTCCACCGATATCTTCGGAATTTCGGGGGAGGTTTGAACCCCCCCTCGGTACGCCACTGCACTGAGATATCATAGGTTCACCAAATGTGCAATCTATAAAGGGGGCTGCATTTGTGGGCTGGTGAGGTATGGAAACTGCACTGATTTGTGCTGCTTTCTGGAGGCACACGGTGAACTTCCTCTATATAGTGCTAAATCATCATACATCATATAGCTATCTACTGCTGTCATACTCTACTTCTATTCTTAACCATTTGGTGACATATAATTACAGAATGGCGAACATTGTCCTTTTGTATTGTGGAATGGGAGGGTATTTGGATTGGTTTCGTTTGGTTTATTCTGTTAGTATAGAGCAGGCATGTCAAACATGCGGCCCTTTGCAAGCACACCTGCAGCCCGCACAAAGGATACTGTAATTTGGTCATTTAATGGCCAAAATTGCAGTTTTTATAATTTAAACTGGATAAACTTGCGTCGTTCACAGAAAAACAGCATGCTTTTCTTTATTCAGAATGTTTTTTACACTTGGAAATATGATTTTTATTAAATGACTTCAGTTAGTTGTCGTGTGTGGCCCTCATGACAACACATATGTGACCCATATGGCCCTCGGGGGACCCTCAGTTTGACATGCCTGGTATAGAGCATAAATTGTGTAAGCCAGTACTTACACAACTTGTGCTGTTGCCTTGCAAAAGTTTTCATCTCTTGGTTGTCAGAGAAGGCTTCAACACAAAATTTTAGATTGTTACAGCTGTATTGGTGAGGATTCAGCTTTTCAGAATGTGATGCCATGTTGCTTGGCTTGATTTTTAGTGTTTTGAAGGATCATAGTGCTTTTTAAATACCGGGAACCACCGGCCCAGTAACACGGTGTCCATCCCAAAAGCCTTGAATCCATAATTTCCAACACTTCACATTCTTAGATCACAAGAATTCCAAATTGTGCAGTTCCTTGAAACTGATTATTAGGTTTGACCTGCATGAGACAGATGAACACTTTAGCTTCTATCAGATGAGGTGTTCCATATGAAAATGATTTAAATTTTTAATTGGCAACAAGATTGCTAGTGTTGGACTCCTTTTATCTTACAGCAGGTATATAATTGATAGTGTCACCATAAATTTTGTAGAAATGGTCTGGGACATTGAATTTCGGGATCAGAAGTGGGATGAAATATCAGACTCTGTTCATTATCCATTTGGCAGAGGGGGCTAGTAAAGCAATGTTGCTGTTTATGACAGATATTGTTATGGCTGTCACAATAAATTCTGGGAAATGGCTCACAAATGGTGATGTAGCCAATCTCATGGAGCATACTCCTGTGTGAGAAACTGTTAGTTGTTTATTTATCAGTTTTTCTGTTGATGTTTGTTGTGGGTCTCATGAACCATGTCAGAGAACCTGTCAAAGTTAGTGTGTAACGTTTCCCAACATGATGGTATTCCCACAGGGAAGACTTTTTTTTTCCCCCATTATCCAGCTGGTAAGCTGGAGGACTATCCCTTGTCAGACATCCACGACTACTCATTCAATGTATTTAAACCTAATTTTTTTACCCAGAGGCTGCTGGCATCCACAGACTGAAAATGCACTGCTATAAGAAACATGAAATTTTCAGAATTTGACTCTTCTGGGTTGTTAGCACTGATTAGCAGGGTTATCAATTCCAGACATTTCAAAGGAACATGCTGCTTTCATCTTCAAGGGTCTGGGAGTCCAACAGTAACCCTGCTGCTCATTGTAATGACCCAGAGACCTGAATCCTGAACGTCAGGACTGTGGAAACCTCAAATCTTGCATTAAATTTTCACCTTGAGCAATTGCTGTTTCTGGTGCTATTATTTCTGGATTCCATGCTGTCAGTTTCACATTTCATATTATTATCTTTAGTACTATGTATTATTTTGTTTAATTTCAGATTTTGGAAAGGAAAGCAGCATTTCATTGGCCAACTTAAAAGCTGAAGATATTTTGAAGCAAGTGGAAAGATTATCAAAGTCTTATTAGAAATAACATTCTGTACCACATTACATTTGTAGATCACTGTTTTATTAACATGTAAATGTTGAAGCTTATAGTTCATAAATGTGTGAATTCATATTGTCCATTGTGTCTGTGATAATGTTAGATTATTCATACACAATAATATTGTAAGTAATTTGAATTGCTCAATTCCTTCAAACTATAAACACTTTACATGGTATTTCTTATTAGTATTGTGGTAATCCAAATAATTCGGGTTTGAATTCCTCCAAAGAATGGAGGACCAATGTTGCCAGTTGTTTGTTTTCTTCTGAAATATATTCATCTGGCACCATCACAACTTGCATCCCAGCAGCATGAGCAGCTTTAACACCATTTGGTGCATCCTCAAACACTAGGCACTGAAATGGAAACAACAGTGGTGCACAGCACCAAAGAAAAACACTGTTAATAATCTTATACAATAGTGATAAGAATATATATCACATGGGAAATATTTACAGTGAACCTCTTGTCACACACTATGCCCACCCTGACTGTGAGAATAGCAGGAGCGAATGAGATTGTTATGCCACTTCCACTGGCAGCACTACTGAATAATGACTGTCAAAAGACTTTTTCTAATGTCATATTGCCATTGGAAATTTCAATTGGACTGGACTGTCCTCGGTTTTCAAACTGAGATGCCAGTATGTAACAGCCAGGTTTACATCTTGGTCACCTGAGATTTGATTGTATGTACCTTTTCTGGTGTTGGTTTATCTTGGAATCTTGAAGCACATGTTAGAAATATATCAGGATTTGGTTTCCCTCTCTTTACTTCTGGATCACTGCTCCCCATTACAATATGGTGAAATAAGGAAAACAGTTCTTTATGATTTGTTAGCTTCAGTCGGACACTTTCCTCAGAACTGCTGGTAGCTACTGCAATTGGAATGCCATGTTCATGCAAATGCCGTACTAAGCGTTCTGCACCTGAAATGAAACATAAGCTCTAAAATGCTGTAATATACATTTCAAGTTACATAATGCTATACTGTTGCATAGAGAGATGGGATGGTAGTGCATTACATGCTGTTGTATTGTGCATTACTCCTCTGTGATCTGTAATAGCCAGCCCAAAATGGGTGTTGAAAGTGAAGGTTATAAGTGTCAACACGTGTGTGAACAGAATAGAAATAATGAGAAGTACACTGGAGGGGATTTTACAGGGTATTTCTTTTATCATTTCACCAAGCACAGCAGCTTTGTCACACAGAAAGACTGTGTCTGCCAGGACATCACAGGACAGCAATAAAGAAACACTCTGCAATAGTTCAAAGGAGGGTAGGGCAGGGAGCATTCTATGGAAGTTACTTCCACTTTCCTCCACATTTTAAATGTTGGTGAGAATGGCAGGCTTTATATTTTGTTGTCATCACCTTCCGCCAGTTTGATAAATTAAGGGCGAGAGGGGCAAGATATGTATGTAGCACACATGGGGGATGTAGAAATTATTAAATAGGTCTGACATATGGGGTGTGAAAATACACATCTCCTGGATACAGCTGAGTATAGGATCCAAGTATGCTCTGACAAACACTGTAATGGATCTCCTGCAAAACAGAATGAATTTGCAGCATTCTGGAAATTGTTATGCAACATCACTGGTGTGCCAGAGATGGAGAAACTGTATGTCTGAAGCATTCAGAAACCATTCCATGTTGGAACAGTTACTGCTGAAGTGGACTTAGTTGTATAATTCTTGAAGAATCTCATTTATGCCTCCTCATTTTTTGTGTTTGTATATGCCAGCCAAACAAGGGCTGGTCTTAGGGATACAGAAGCATTGGTTCAAGGTGGCAACTGTTCCAGTGAGAACCATGAATCCAAAGTGCAGAGTACTTCAGAATTAAATAAAAGTAGAATCCACTTGTAAAGAACGTTATGATCATTCTACACAAAACATACCAGCTGGTTAATGCTATGTGTTTGATGATGAACTCGCACTGGAGATCCTGTTACTGTGTAAAATATTTTAATTCTAAGAATCATATTCAGATTGGATTCTAGTTCCTTTTATGAAAATATTCCAAAGCACACTTTTGGTGTGTTCCTTCCTTTATGTATGGTATACACATTTACACATGATCAATGCATCTCCATGTAGTGCTCAGTAAGTATAATCTGATGGCATGTTAACACTTGCATTACAATAGGTATACATAGCAACAAGGAATAACAGATACTTTGTGTAATCATGAAATCACTTGACACATGAACAGTGTAGCATAATGGTAACACTTGGCTGAATTTTGAGAGGTGCCTAGTTTGAATCTCAGTTGGGACAACAGCTGTGATGTTTTCTGTGCTTCTCCTTGATCCTTTCAGTTTTGTTCCCAATCCTTTACATTTAATCATTCACTAGTCATTACCAATGCTGTGTAGTGCGGGATACTGAGAGTGTTATAAAATAAGGCACCAATCAAGACATTTAATTCAGGGATACAACACACGTTCAGTTCCTGCAGAGAAGGAAATGGGCCTCACTGTGCCCTCACACCGATCATGAGGTTCTAACCTTAAGGTGGGAATGGCGAATGGTTACTACAGTGTGAGTTGTATGTGGGGAACCTGTTGTTGGTGGAGTTCTTGTTGACTTGTGGACCAAACAGCAAGTCACTGCATAGTGTTGCACTTTATGGAAGCGATCTGAATGAAGCAAGTACTGGAGTGCTAGTTTCATCTCTTCTGGAAGTGAACAGTGCAAACGTCACTGGGAAGAGTGCCTGGACAACTTCGGGCAAGGGTATGGTGAAATGGGAGCTTTGTCTAACACTGTTTGGTATTTGTGATTGTCAAAGCAGTTTTGCTGGAGATTAAAGTCTTCTGGAGCATTAAATCATATAGATTGGTAAATGGTTAGTGAAATTAGAAAGAAGTGTAGTGCCTTGACCCTGAAGCTGAAGGCACCACAGTCTTTTGTAGCATCAGAAACTACTGGCCCAGTGACATTGTAACATCCTAGAAGATTCAAATCTTGCTTTTTATTATTTGATATCTCTGTTGTAGTAATATGAATTAACAGGCCCAGATATTACTTATTGACATCCTTGTAATGCGTGATGAACGTGTTGTGGGTCTTTAATAATGGGTGTGAAGGAAGGTGTTTATTTTACCTGGCATTAACTTAGCCTTTGGAAGCATTTCTCTTTGTAGCTGGCGTTGTTGGGCGAGAAGCTCTTCAGGACTTATTGGGAGGTCAAGTTCCTTAACTAAAATGGCACATGAATCTTTTTCCACTGTGCCCAGTACTTTCTCTCTCACTTCAGATGTATAGCTCTTATTATATTTACTGAATATAATTGAAAATATCTCCACATAAATTTCTTCTGTACCTGTCAGAAATAAAATTTAAAACATGTAATAAAACTGATTACAACTAATACCTGGCATAAGTTTCACAGCTTCTTGGCCTTTTGTCTGGAAAGTTCATAGTATTTTTCTGGTGACACTGGTAAATGTAATGTTTCCACTATAGTTCTCGCATATTCAAGGCCAGAAAGCCCCATTATTTTTTCTCTCAACTCCCACTTGAAAATTGTATTAAAATTGTTGCAGAGTTCATTGGCTATCTGCACAAAGAAACTTTTTGAATCTGGAACATTATATACTTCTAAAGCCTATGAAGCCTGAAATTCATATACATAACATTTAGAAGTCATGTACGTACCTCAGAGAAATACCACTTCATTATGAAGACTGAACTGGACAATGTTTTTATTAAAATGATTGCTGTTGTGAGAATTATACAAAATGCATGAACACAGTGTGTCAGCAAAATTAACAGATTTTTAATGTTGAAGCAGATAGTACATACAATAATCAATGCTGTGATTGGTTAAAACTAAGTAGCCTTCATACCTGAACTACATAATGTAAAAATGAAAGAAATGTTCCCCCTCCCCAATAATTCTTCAAATGAAACTGCTGTTTTCTCTATGTGGAGAAATGGGCAATTTTTAAAGTCATAATACCATGTACAGTATTTAGGGACATACTTCATGGAGAAAAAGTTATTGATACTTACAGCAAAAGTCTTGCAATTACAGACTCTATTGTCTTCATAAGAAATCATACTTTACCAAAATACGTCTGGAAGGATATTATGAACTCCAAACACCAAAATATTGGGTGAAAGACCATGTCATAGTTTTGCTAAAAAAGTATTGCACAACTGACCCATGTACACCATCAGAATGAATGTGGAGAATGATTACCAGTCATGACTAACTGTGGTGGTTGCAAAGGAAGTACCTAATTAAGTGCTGGCTTTTAGTTCTGCCATTACGTGGGTGCTCACTGAAGAATGTTTTTCTACATTTACTTGCTGTGTAAAATTCAGAATTGTATTTCTGGGCAACCACCAAAATCATGCATGTCAGCCATTCTAAAATGACATAAATCATCATGAGCCAGTACAGCCTGCTATTCCTTTTCTATATTCGCTTATAAATTCCAGGGGTACACAACTGTCCCTTTTGCTGAATGAAGAAAAAATGAGTTCGGTGCAATGATATGCCTATTAGGTTTGGCTTCATGATATTATTTATAGTTCATGTAAGCAGAGAGTTATACTGCCTCTTCCATCTCTCTCTATGCTTTCAGTTCAAAACTGGCCCCGATCAGTTCATGGGTTTTAACATCTCTGCCTTTCAGGGTTTTTTGTTTTTTTCTATTTCAGATGCACTACAGATGATCAAGGAATAAAGGATGAATTTGGTATCGAAAAGTAAAATGATAATTCTGATATTCCTGAACAGAAGGAAAGAACTCCAGTTTAATTTTTCCACATGAATGGCACATTAACCTATGTCACAATCGTGGAATTTTTCTATGCCAGGATACGACACATTTGTTAGGCTCATTTCTTGATCACAGTTCTTTTTGGTCTTGTGTAAATATTTCATTCTATGTGTGAACAGTACCTGAAATATACATTTTAAGTAAAGTGAAACACAACAATCTCCTCCAACTGTTCAGTATAAATTTGATCTGGTTATGGTTTCATTTAACCAGCTGGCTGTGCACATATATTGTAGAATGAAGCAGTTTAATTGCAGCAGAATGTTAAAAAGTCATGTTTCAACATTCATCAAGCTTCATAAATAATGCTTTAAGTTCTGTGACACATGTATTTGAAAACCTATATAGGGACTATATGTGACAGTCTAACACAACAGTTTAATAAAGTTCAATTTGAAAACCTGCTATCAATTGCATTTTACAATGCCTCAACATACTGCAGATCTCATGTGATATTCATATGCAATTATTTGGATTTATCACTGTTTCTCCAATTAATGCTCTGAACACATACAATAAAAAGTCATGCTTGAAGTATGGACAATAAAAAAGGGCAAAGCTCAGTGCATCAGTTTACCAAGTTAACACAAGATAAGCTTTACATAACGAAAATATTGCTAAAAACTAAGGTCGACAAAGCTCCTTCCATCAATTCCTGTCATAAAAATATCACGATTAACATACATTAAAGACTATGTGTATATCCTGAATTATATGGTTTTTCACTATAAGACGATGTGTTAACGCTGGCCTAATCCAGGCTTTTACATGCACGTTCTAAGGACCGTAATTTTTAAAATCCTGTAATATTATACTAATTTATTTACCAAGCAGAATGCCATCCATGTCAAATATGACATGGTCAACGTTACTGTAATGTGACATATTTAATTTGCTGCAGACGAAATCCACGTAGCAGTGCACAAACCATTGACACTATCTTCGAACGTTATCTATTAATATTGCGCAATACACATTTTCTTGGTGCATTTTTAAGTATTTAATTTCTCGGATGATTAACATCTATAGATAAGATAGGTTTAAACATCATTGACAACACTTGAGAACAAGCGAGACAAATTAACAGTTCTTTATTCTGTGGCAATTTACTTCGTTGTACTCCTCCAGGACGTTCCTCGCAGAGGGAAACAAAAACTATTATGTTGTACAGCATGCTATTGATTTTCGTTGCTCATCTGAATTAAATCACGTTCTGAAATCTTTTCCACCAAATCTTCCACGCGCATCGCCCTACGTTCTGTACCCGTTGCTCTCCATGCGTAATAGAGTGCGCGGCGAATATAAATGCGCGTGCGCAAATGAATCGGGCGTTGAAGCAGACGTCCAAACAGATGCTGAGTGGAGAGCGAGTGCGTGAATGAGACTTCAGTGTGTTTTGTGTTAACTGCTTTCATCCGGTATCCATTTGCCGGATAATGTAGTACAAATGCACACAAAAGATAGCTGGATTTATTTTAATTCAAACTGACTTTTATTCGTAAGTGAAACGTAAACGTCGATTCTTTATATACGAGGCTGCACCGACAAATATTTCATTGGCAGGCAGCATGGCTGTGAATGGGTGCAGATGCAAAATGCTAGCCGCGTCTATGCGGCTCGAGAGGCGGCACCACAAGGAATATACGTGTGTTTTAGTGTGGACAGTAGCTGTATTAGCAATAACGTTATGGACACAAGATGTTTCTGCAACTGGTATAAATTGTGCAAGCGTCCGCTACACGTACGAAGAACGAGGTTTTAGTGCTGGAGAAGTGCCGAATGATCCCTTGTCAGGTAAGGTACTGCGGCAAACGTTAGACTAGATTTGATTTAGTTTCTTTATTACATAGCAATTTTGGAGTGTCATCACTTAGTTATGGCTTTGTTTTCACCAATATTTTAACTTACATTGTGTGTGTACACATGTTCCATGGTATATTACAGACCGTTTTAAGTCCCATTGTTTATCAACAAGATAAATAAATTTACATGGTAGCCTCATGTTGAACGCGACATATTTGTTTTTGACGCCATGGAGATACAGCATTAGGATGAGGTGACCAGTTCGGGCAGAAGAGTATGTGATTTGGGAAAATTTAACGCTGTTGATATTCCCATGTCTATGTGACGTAAACGACGCAACTGTCATGGGTGTCTCGGCGAATGCGGGTCCTCTATGCGATAAAGCTGCCGTGCTCGGTGCGACCATAAAAGAAAGACTACTGCAGAAGTTAAAATTCATATATTTTGCGTGTATTTAAATCGACTTGTATATTCCCGTGATAATAAAAAATTTGATGAAAGGTTGGGGTAGCGTTTCTGAACTTCATTTTTTCCCAGCTTACATATTCTTTTGTTTGTGAGTTAGTTTCACATATACCTCCTGTACAAGATAGTTTTTCTATTTAAGCAGAATTTATTGTGTGAAAACTGGATTCTCACGCCACTTCAGATTGCGTCAGTCTGAGATGCAAAGTCTTTACGTTTTTTGAACTGTGCATTGTGATATACATTTGTAATAAGAACGAACAAAATGCACACTTTTTTCGTTAATGATTTGATTTAGTTATATTGTCTTCGACATGTTTCGAACAACCAAGTCTTTATCCTCAGGAAGAACTGTACATGCAAAAACTGCATGTCCTTTTCTTCCTGAGGAACGCTTGGTTGTTCGAAACATGTCGAAGACAATATAATTGAATTACATCATTAATGAAAAAGTGTGCATTTTGCAACTACAAGACGTTACATATGTAAATATGTAACGTCTTTTAGTTTCAAAATCCATGTCGCACCGTTCATTAATAATGGAATGTATATGTACCCTTGCAAGGTCGTTACCATACATGTTGCAACTTGTCATATCAATTCAGTATTAAGTATTACGTAATAATATTCAATTCAGTTCTTGTTTATTACCATGCTGTGTCAAAAGACAAAAGACCAATAACAGAAACAGCACAACATAAAGTACAAATAACAATGGACAGTAAACAGGACATACATGAAACAACACAAAACAAACAAAAATACTTAAATAATCGGGATACCTTAATTATATTAAACTAAAGATAGTATCAAATTTGAACTAAGTGTGTTAATTTGCCTATTCTACAGGACGTAAAAACAAGAACATGGTGATGATGATAATAATAATCAGTAAATGGCACAGTAAGTTAAGGGTGATAAGTATGTGTCACTGAATGAGGAAATCACACGAAAGGGCTGTAATCAGTAGGTGTCAGTAAATCCATTCCTAATGTGTCTATAGAGGAGGCCAAGGCCCACCCACGATGATGGTGATGATGAATCTGTCTGTACGCACTGTATTGGTTACTCGTTTTCAAACTGCATTTAAAGCCACCATTTACATGTAGTTTCAAATGCTGATGTTGCCTTCTTCATGTTGGCCCTTGACTTGGGCCTGTAATCAACAGCTTTAACCGTTTACAAGCCTAGTGGTAACTACATCACCAGCTTTAACATGAAAACACATCTTTTTCTCACTTGGTGGGTTTATGTGCTTAATATATTGTCATTATTTTATAACAAGTATTGTTTGCCACTTGCCGGTAATAGTGGTGGGAACTAACAAACCATAGTTGTCAGATGAAATAAGAACCACGTATCGTTCTCACAGCAGAAAATGATCATTTTTCTGTAGAGCATTAGCCGAGTACTGTTTATAATGGGGGGCTGGATGTATTTTCTTTGAGGTACGAACTGAATCTTTATGTACAGTCGTTATTTTAAAAGACAAATATTGTATGTTACTGTCTGCTACTACACCTCGGTGAATGTGGGCGGCCGGTTCAGTTGGCTGACGATGAACGAGCCGGTAGGGAGTGACAACCGATAGTGGTGAGATAAAATAACGGCTGTATGTAATGTAGATAAAAGTCGGTACTTGACTCGTGACTGTATACCGAATACCGAAAAGGCAGTACAGTAGAACTCCACTTATCCAGACGCTGGTTATCCCGATCGGATTTACCCTCGGGGTAAATTTGTCGAGAATTCTACAAAACTAACTTGCCTTGAAATTACCGGTTATCGGATCAAGTACAGTACAGTGTTATAGCTTCTAGAACTTCAAGTCAGGCGTGGTCGAAAGGTTTAGACACAGGTATGTACTGTAAATAGTAACAGCGGAACTTCAAACTGCCAATGTAGATTATTTTCAAAGAAAACTATACGGAATTTCTGCATTTCCGGATGGCTTGCCATCCCAATTAAACCGGATAAGTGGACTTCTACTGTACTTGAGTAGTGACTGTATACCGAATACCGAAAAATTTGATGTTCACACATTCTTTCATAGGACATATTCCAGTTTTGTCCAATTTGTGCTCATTTATACATGTACAGTACCTCCTGGATACCGTCAAGTTCATGCAGCCATGTTTTCCCCTGCAATGAAGCATTCTTGAAACAAAGCAGATAATCATCCAGAGTGTCAGAACATTATCCGCCTTCCATTGAACCGAATGTTCATTACCGTGCTTACAAAAACCTGCCAGTTGAATCCAGTTTTATTTGTGGTAGGATGCGAGTGGGTCAAAACAAAGAATGTCATATGCGGAGACCATGTCTGCCCGTCCGCCCTTGACCTAATATCGGCTACTCAACCATTTGTCGAATTTTCGTGAAAACCAGTATAGGAGTTTTTTTAAAAAAGTTTCCGTGCCAGCATGAGTTTGTGAAAATCGGGCTATTAACGTTTGTGCTCTCGTTGCGGTCATAACTGAATTTCCGCCTGTACTTTCCACACTTATTTTCCGATTTAGGTAAAATTCGGTATAAGAGATTTACACATACTGCTGTTGCGCATTTCTACGTTTCGTGAAAACTGGCCCAGGGAGGGCCGTACTATTCTGTATGGACATAAATACAATTACAGGTACACGTGCGCCGTTAAACAGCATGATATTCTGACATTAAATAGCGCCTTGGTGAAGTGCTGCGTCACAGGGTGCGCCATTTGCTGTCTTGTTAAACGTTGAAAGACTTCAGTCTTCAAATAATTCAGCCATCAGTTAATATTTTGATTGGCGCTGGAACGGGAGCCGGTGTAGCTCAGTCAGTATAGCGAGTAAGTCACGGGATGGACGGTCCGGTGCTCGAACCCTACCAGGGGCAATATATATATTTTTTTCCAAAACAGTCCATATCAGCCCCGGGGCCAACCTGACTTCCTATTAAATGGATAGTGGGGTTCCTTGCCGGGGGATAAAGTGGCGGGGGCGTCATATTGACTACTCACCTGCAGTGTTAAAAATGAGTGGAGCTATGCACCTTTCCTCGCTGTATGCCTTCGTGGCGTGGACAAGGACAACGTCACATTTTATCTTTGTGATTAGTATCGAATATTGGTTTACGTATTTTATTTTAAGAAATCAGTGCTTTAACTTTTTTTGAGACGATTAAACAGTTTTGCTGTCTTGTGTGTGTTGCACGCACGCACATATACATTTACGTGCACGCACGCACACATTATCTGAACCAGCACCTCGTTTCGTAACACAAATATACAGTGGCTTGAACCTGCTGCTGGCAGTTACAGACTTCAAAATGGCTGTCACTCACGCCTCTGAGTGAATCACTGCATCGCGCTGTTGAACGCGGGAGTCGCCCAGGTTTCAGAAATTTCTATGTGTTTATTTTCCAACACGGTGAAAAGGCGTAGTAAAGTTTATCCTGTAGATAGTAAACTAACCGGAAATGGAG
>Ga0209628_10002409_pt1 | contig 12672 bp, 13 predicted proteins | sample TergutCu122P4_FD_187285 | JGI IMG/M metagenome (GOLD analysis project Ga0209628, IMG submission 187285) | Cubitermes ugandensis P4 segment gut microbial communities from Kakamega Forest, Kenya - Cu122 P4 (SPAdes) (version 2) | ecosystem: Host-associated > Arthropoda: Insects > Digestive system...
CGCGCACCAGGCCCTTGACCTGAATGCAGAACTCATTGCGCAGGTCTTCGGCGATCTTGAACATCTCCGGCCGGTCGGGATCGCACACCACCTGCACGTAGCCCTCGCGGTCGCGCAGATCGACAAAGATCACCCCGCCGTGGTCGCGCCGCCGGTTGACCCAGCCGCACAAGGTGACGGTTTGGCCGCTCAAAGCCTCGGTGACTAGGCCGCAGTAATGGGAACGCATGGACATGGTTAGGGTTCTCTTGGCTTTTGGATTTAGGGATCAACGGGCAAGCACGGGCGGCTCGGAGCCGGCGGGTGCGACCACGCCCATCGAAATAACGTATTTGAGCGCCTCGTTCACGCTCATGTGCAACTCGACCACATCGGCGCGCGACACCAGCAGCAAAAAGCCCGACGTCGGGTTGGGCGTGGTGGGCACGAAGACGCTGACGAAATCGCCCGCCGCGCCGGCTGCGGCATACTCCGCCCCCTGTTTCGATAATTGTGCGGCCACCTCGCCCGTCGGCGCGCCGGTCAGAAAGGCTATGGCCCACGTGTCGCGGTGCGGATAGCGCACCAGCAACGCCTTGGAAAACGCCTGCCCCGAACCCGAAAACAGCGTGTCCGCAACCTGTTTGACGCTCGAATAAAGGTTGCGCACCACCGGAATGTGGTTCATCAGCCGGTTCCACTGTTTCAGCAGCCATTGGCCAACCATGTTCGTCACGAACACGCCGGTGGCCACGATCACGATCGCCACCAAAATCACGCCCAGCCCCGGCACCCGCTGCAACGCCTCGGCGGTCGCGGCAAAACCCGGCACGGCGCGGGCCAGCGCCGACAGTATCCCGCCGAAAATGCCGTCCAGAATACCGATCAGCCACAGCAGCACCCACACCGTCACGCCCATGGGCAGCCACACCACCAGGCCGGTGATGAAGTATTGCCGCAAACGAGACATCATGCTCCTTGCGGTCAGTTGCCGGACGAACCGCCCGATGAAGCCGGTGATGCGGATGCGGCAGGCGCCGCGCCGCCGCTTGCGGATGCGTTCTTGGCCTCGGCTTTGGACTCAGGTTTGGCCGCGCCGTCCTTGGCCTGATCCGGCTTGGCTAGGCCCTTGCCATCAGACGCGGCCGGCGATGACGCGCCGCCGCCCCGGAAATCGGTCACGTACCAGCCCGTACCCTTGAGCTGGAACCCCGCCGCCGTCACCTGTTTGTTGAACGCTGGCGCGCCGCACTGCGGACAAACCGTCAGCGGCGCATCGGAAATTTTTTGCAGCACGTCCTGAGCATGACCGCAGGACGCGCACTTGTAAGCATAAATAGGCATGGCAAAGCCGAAAAATACGCAGGAGCGCCGACGGCGCGAAAAACCGGGTATTTTAGGCGGTCGCCGGGATTAACGCTTGTTCCGCCGCTGAACTGGCGCGCGGACAGTCACCCTAGAAATTCATAAACCGTTTTTGGGCGCCAGCCTATGCGTATGCACCCCATGGTTGGACAGCCGCTGGGGCAGCAGCGATCCGGCGATCATGCCGATCAGGGCGGCGATCAAGCCGGCAAGCTGACCGGGCAGCACGCCGCTCACGGTGGCCAGGGGCGGCAGCAGGAACAGCACCCACGTCCCCACGCCCAGCAGCAGCGACAGCACCGCGCCCTGCGTGGTCGCGCGCCGCCAGTACAAGCCCATGACCAGCGGCACGAACGCGCCCACCAGCGTGATCTGATACGCCTCCGACACCAATTCGTAAATCGGCTTGCCGTGCATGGTGATGGCGTAGATCAGCACGCAGAAGGTAAAAATCAAGATCGTCAGCCGCATGGCCACCAGCGCCTGACGGTCGCTCATGGCCGGACGCAGGTTTTTCAGGATGTTTTCCACGAAGCTGGTGGAAGGCGCCAGCAGCGTGGCCGACGAGGTACTTTTGATGGCCGACAGCAGCGCGCCGAAAAACAGGATTTGCATGATCAGCGGCATGCGCTCCATGATGAAGATCGGCAGCACCTTCTGGTAGTCGTTGGCCGCCAGGTCCAGCGCCTGCTGGCCCATCACCACCACGGCGGCGGTAAGGATGAACATGGGCACGAAGGCGAACACGATATAGGCCGCGCCGCCGATCATCGCCCCGCGTTGCGCGGTACGGGCGTCCTTGGCCGACATAACGCGCTGAAACACGTCCTGCTGCGGAATGCTGCCCAGCATCATGGTCAGGCCCGACGCGATAAAGACCAGCCAGCCGCCCGCGCCTTCCGAGGCGCGCGGCAGAAAGCGAAACAGCTCCCGCTCGGACGCCAGACCGATCACTTTGCCCGCGCCGCCGGAAAGATCAGCGGCAAACAGCGCGATGATCGCCAGCCCGATGACCAGCACGATCATCTGGATGAAGTCGGTCCACGCGATGGCCACGAACCCGCCCACCACCACATAGACCAGCACCGCCAGCGTACCGATAATCATGCCGGCGGTTTCCGACAACGCGCCCGCCGTCAGCACGTTGAATACCGTGCCCAGCGCGGTGATCTGCGCCGCCACCCAGCCCAGGTAGCTGATGATGATGGCCACCGAGCAAAATATTTCCACGCCCTTGCCGAAGCGGTGCCGGTAAAAGTCGCCTATGGTCAGCAGGTTCATGCGATACAGCCGCGCGGCGAAGAACGCGCCCACCAGAATCAGACAGGTCCCCGCGCCGAACGGGTCTTCCACAATGGCGTTCAGCCCCCCTTGCACAAAGCTGGCGGGAATCCCCATCACGGTTTCCGCGCCGAACCAGGTGGCAAAGGTGGTGGTAACAATCATCGCCAGCGGGAGCTTGCGTCCGGCCAGCGCAAAGTCGGCGGTGCTGCGGATGCGCCTGCCAGCCCACACGCCCAGCCCAAGCGTGCCCAGCAAATACACGATAACAAACACGAGCAAGGTAAGGTTCATGGCCCGGCAAAAGGTCGAATGATTGGGATGAATTGGGGACGGCGGATTATCCGTGCATCAGCCAGTGCCACAGCCACGGACCAAAGAACAGCAGCGCCAGCGCGGCCAGCAGGCCCAGCCCGAAGCACAGCAGGCCCACGATCAGCTGCACCAGCAGCCGGCGCGTGCGGCGCTGCTCGCACGCCAGTTCGGCAATCGCGCGTGAGAGATCTTCCGACGGCCGCTGCGACAGATACCCGTGCAGCAGGCGCGGCATATCGGGCAGCATCTTGGCGTAATACGGGGCTTGTTCTTTCAGGCTCGTCCACAGCCGGCGCGGCCCGATTTGGTCGCTCATCCAGCGTTCCAAAAAAGGCTTGGCGGTATTCCACAAATCCAGATCCGGGTCAAGCTGGCGGGCAATGCCTTCGATATTGAGCAGCGTTTTTTGCAGCAGCACCAGTTGCGGCTGGATTTCGACATGAAAGCGCCGCGAGGTCTGAAACAGCCGCAGCAGCACCATGCCCAGCGAAATTTCGCGCAGCGGCCGGTCAAAATACGGCTCGCACACGCTGCGGATCGCCGCTTCAAGCTCATCGACCCGCGTGGTTTGGGGTACCCAAGCGCTTTCAATATGCAGCTCGGCCACGCGCTTGTAGTCGCGCCGGAAGAAAGCCGCGAAGTTTTGCGCCAGGTATTCCTTGTCGTGTTGCGTGAGCGTACCCACAATGCCGAAATCCAGCGCGATGTAGCGCCCGAAGCTTTCCGGCGCGGTGCTGACCATGATGTTGCCGGGATGCATGTCGGCGTGGAAAAAACCGTCGCGAAACACCTGCGTGAAAAACAGCGTCACGCCGTCGCGCGCCAGGCGCTTAAAGTCCACGCCGGCCGCGCGCAAATCCTCCATCCGGCCGATCGGAATGCCGTACATGCGCTCCATCACCATCACGTCGGTGCGGCACAGTGCCCAGAACATTTCCGGGATCAGCAGCAGCTTAAGCCCTTCTGTGTTGCGGCGCAGTTGCGCGGCACTGGCCGCTTCGCGCATCAAGTCCAACTCGTCATGCAGGTACTTGTCGAACTCGGCCACCACCTCGCGGGGCTTCAGGCGCTTGCCGTCGGGCGACAGGCGCTCCACCCACCCGGCCATCACCCGAATCAGCGCCAGATCTTGCTCGATGGCCTTGAGCATGCCTGGGCGCAGCACCTTGACGGCGGCGTCACGCACCCTGCCCTGCTCGTCGCGCAGCGTGGCGAAATGCACCTGGGCGATGGAGGCGCTGGCCACCGGCTCGCGCTCGAAACTTAAAAACAGTTCGTCCAGCGGTTTTTTGAATGCGCGCTCAATCGTGGCAATCGCCACATCGGCCGAAAACGGCGGCACGCGGTCTTGCAGCTTGGCCAGCTCTTCGGCGATGTCCGGCGGCAGCAGGTCGCGCCGCGTGGACAGCACCTGGCCGAACTTGACAAAGATCGGCCCCAGCCGCTCCAGCGCCTCGCGCAACCGCTGACCGCGCGGCGCGGAAAGATTGCGCCCCATTGAAGCCAGCCGCGCCAGCACGCGCAAGCGGTTGTGCTGAAAACTGGTCAGCACCAGTTCGTCCAGGCCATGGCGCAAGGCCACCCAAATGATGGTGGCGGCGCGCAACAAACGATTCATAGCGACCTGTTCGACTAGCTGGGGTGGCGCGCGCCGGTTGTTTGCGCCTGATGCGCCGCGTCCGTGTCTTTGCCGCTTGCGGTAAAGCGCCGCACGGCATCGGCCACACCGCGCCCGATACGCCCGATCTGGTGCGCCGCCGCGCCGCCCACCACCCGCGCCAAGTCGTCTTCCATGTCCCAGCGCAAATTGTCCACCAGCCAGTTGATGTCGCTGGCAAGCCGCACGTCGCCTTCCACCCGCACGGCCGGGCGCTCGCCGCGCAACGCGCCCTTGGCCAGCGCCAGCGGGGAATCATCGGCCAGTGTCAGCAGCAAATCGTGCGTGGCATCGGACGCCAGTTCGCACAGCCCCGCCGGGGTCGCCCGCACCTGCATCGCCAACGCGCGCCATTGCAGCCGCACCACCCGTCCGGCCTGCCCGGTCAGGCGCGCCTGCGCTTGCGGCTCCTGCATCAGCACGTGATTGAGCAGCAGCACCAAACGGTTTTGCGCCTCTTGCGTCAGCCACGCCGGCGGCTTGAGCTTTTCGCCCAACCGCTCGCGCAACTGGTTTAGCGCGTCGCTGATGGCGGAAAAGGGAAATGGCGGATTGCTCATGACATTCGGAAATTAACGGTTAATTTGCATCAGTCGCATCATGCGCATTTGATGCCCACGTGCAGCGCCACCACACCGGCATTCAGATTGTGCACATCCACGTGGGCAAAGCCGCTTTGCCGCATCAGACTTTTAAGCGCCTGCTGGTTCGGATGCATGCGAATCGATTCGGCCAGGTAGCGGTAGCTGGCCTCGTCACCCGCCACCCAGCGGCCCAGGCGCGGCAATACGTTAAACGAATACAAATCGTAAACCCGGCGCAGCGGCGGCGCGACCTCGGAAAACTCCAGCACCAGCAGCTTGCCGCCGGGCTTAAGCACACGCGCCATCTCGCGCAGCGCCGCGTCCTTGTGCGTCATGTTGCGCAAACCAAAAGCCACGCTGACCAAATCAAAACGCCCGTCGGCAAACGGCAGATGCTCGGCGTCGCATGCCACCGTCGGCAAAATCACGCCCGCGTCGGTCAGCCGGTCGCGTCCGGTGCGCAGCATCGCTTCGTTGATATCGGTATGCACCACCGTGCCGGTTGGCCCGGCCCGCTTGGCAAACGCCAGCGCCAAGTCGCCCGTGCCCCCGGCAATATCCAGCACCTGCCAGCCCGGCTGGATGCCCGCGACCATCACCGCGTAGCGTTTCCACAGCCGATGCAGGCCCAGCGACATCAAATCGTTCATCAAGTCATAGCGCGTGGCGACCGAATCGAACACGCCGCGCACGTGGCGCGCCTTGTCCTGTTCCTCGACAGTCTGATAACCGAAATGGGTGGTGGGCATGGTGTGTAATTTTTGAACGACAACGCCAATTGTGCCTGCTATAAAGAGATTTGGCGTGAAAATCTCAAACCTTGCACGCCAAACGCTAATCGCTTAACGTCCCATGAACACGCCTCAACTCCAGCGCGCGGTATTTTTGGCCTTACTGGCCACCGCCACCGCCGCTTTCGCCTGGGTACTCGCACCTTTTTTTGACGCACTGTTCTGGGCCGTGGTGCTGGCGCTGCTGTTCGCGCCGCTGCAACGGCGCATCTTGGCGCGCGTCGGGCGGCGCCGCAATCTGGCCACCCTGCTCACCCTCACGTTCGTCGTGTTGCTGGTATGCCTGCCGCTGGCGCTGATCTCGGCCAACCTGGTCGGCGAAATCATCAGCATCACGCAAAAAATCCGCTCCGGCCAAATCAACTTCAACGCCTACGGCCAGCAAATCCTGCACGCCCTGCCCGGCTGGAGCCGCAACGCGCTGGAACACCTGGGCCTGACCAGCCCCAGCGGCGTATTCGACAAAATTTCCGGCGCCCTGGCGCAAGGCGGGCAATTTCTGGCCTCACGCACCCTCACCATCGGGCAAAACACCTTTCAGTTTCTGGTCCGCTTTGTGGTGATGCTGTACCTGCTGTACTTTTTACTGCGCGACGGCTCCGACCTAACCGCGCTGCTGCGGCGCTCAATCCCGCTGGGGCAGGCACACACGCGCTACCTGCTGGACAAATTCACCACCGTGGTCCGCGCCACCGTCAAAGGCAACATCCTGATCGCGCTATTGCAAGGCTTACTCGGCGGCATCGCGTTCGCCGTGCTGGGCATTCAAGGCGTGGTGTTCTGGAGCGTGGTCATGGCCTTCCTGTCGCTGCTGCCCGCCGTCGGCGCGGCCTTGGTATGGGCGCCGGTAGCCATCTACCTGCTGGCCACCGGGTCCATCGGGCAAGGCATCGCCCTGACACTCTGGGGCACCATCGTCATCAGCCTATCCGACAGCCTGCTGCGCCCGCTGCTGGTCGGCAAAAACACCCGGATGCCCGACTATTTGGTACTCGTGTCCACGCTCGGCGGCATGAGCCTGTTCGGCATCAGCGGCTTCGTCATCGGCCCCACCATCGCCGCGCTATTCATCGCGGCCTGGGCGCTGTTCAACGATGCCGACCAAATCGCCGAACCGCCGGCCGGTAAGCCGTAGCATCAATTCAGCGCGCGCAAACAAGCCTCCACCGCCGCCGCGGTGGCTTGGGGCTTTTCCATGGGAAACAAATGCGTGCCGTCCATCATCATGACCCGGCCGTTGGCAATCCGGCGGGTACTTTCGATACCGCCCACCCGGCGCACCTCGGCTGATTGCAAACCGCCGATAAAAGCCAAGGGACAACTCAGCGGCTGGCGCTTAAGCAGGCTTTCGATATGGTGCGGAAACGTCTCATAAATACGCGACTCCACCTCCCGATCGAACGCCAAGCGCCAAGCGCCGTCGGCGTTAACCATGCCGTGGTTCACGTAATCGTGCAACACCCGCGGATCCCAGGCGGCAAAAGTCTGCTTGCCGCGAAAATGCTCCAACACCGCCTGACGGCTCCCCCACTCGTTACGCCGCTGCCGGCTGGCCCGGCTGGGCGAAAAGCGCTGCATCAGTCTGGGCATGCGTTTGGCCTGGCCCAGCGCATACGCGCGCCAGCCGCCGAACACCGGCGAATCCAGCAACACCACCCCGCGCGCCAATTCAGGATATTGCGCCGCGCACAGCAAGCTCAAAATCCCGCCCAGCGAATGCCCCACCAGCCAGGGCGGCGCATCATCGGCCGAAATGCGGGTACGCACGAAATCGGCCAGTTGCTCCACCAAATGCGGCCAATTGTCGGTAACCGGATATTGCGGATCATGACCATATTTCTCGATCGCATGCACCTCGAAACCGCGCCCGCGCAAACTGTCAAACACCACCCGGTAAGTCCCGGCTGGGAAACCATTGGCATGCGAAAAAATTAAACCCGGCATGCGCGCTATTGTGCCGGCGATAGCGCGAACATGCCCAGCTGCTTGCTACAGCAACACGATGTCATACTGATCCGGCCCCATCGTACTTTCGGCCGACAGCGCGATCGGCTTGCCGATCAGATCCGACAAATCCGTCAAATACTGGCTCTCTTCGTCGAGCAGCATCTCGATCACCGCCGGCGCGGCGATAACGCGGAATCCCTTCGGATCGAACTGGCGCGCCTCGCGCAAAATTTCGCGCAGAATATCGTAGGCCACGGTACGCGTCGTACGCATATACCCGGAACCGCCGCATTGCGCACACGGCTGACACAGCAACTGCTCCAGCGATTCGCGTGTGCGCTTACGCGTCATCTCGACCAAGCCCAGCGGCGAAAAACCGCCCGTTTGAGTCTTCACCCGGTCGCGCGCAAGCTGCTTTTGCAATTCGGCCAACACCGCCCGTTGATGCCCCGCGTCCGTCATGTCGATGAAATCAATCACCACAATCCCGCCCAGATTGCGCAGCCGCAACTGCCGCGCAATCGCCTGCGCCGCCTCCAAGTTGGTTTTAAAGATGGTGTCTTCAAAATTGCGCGCCCCCACGAACGCACCGGTATTCACGTCGATAGTCGTCAGCGCCTCGGTCTGATCAACGATCAAATAGCCGCCCGACTTCAAATCCACCCGGCGCCCCAGCGCCCGCACAATCTCCTCGTCAACGCTATAGAGATCGAAAATCGGGTGCTCGCCCGTGTAATACTGCAAACGGGCCGCCGCCGCCGGCATAAAGGCACGCCCGAACCTCAGCAACGCGCCGAACTGCTCCTCCGAATCAATCCGAATCGATTGCGTCTGCTCGCCGGCCATATCCCGCAACACCCGCTGCAACAAACTCAAATCCTGATACAGCAAAGTCGCGGCGGGCTGCCGCTGCGCGGCATTGCGGATACAAGCCCAAGTCTTGCGCAAATAAGCAATATCCTCCAGCAATTGCGCGTCCGAGGCATCCTCCGCGTTGGTCCGCAAAATAAAGCCGCCCGTTTGCCTCCCCTCTTCCACGCCCTGCGCCGCCAGCGCCGACAAACGGACGCGCAAAGCCTCGCGCAAATCAAGCGGAATCTTTTGCGAAATGCCGATATGTTCGTCTTGCGGCAAAAACACCAGCAACCGCCCGGCAATGCTGATCTGCGTCGATAGCCGCGCCCCCTTGGCGCCCATCGGATCCTTGATCACCTGCACCATCAGCGACTGCCCCTCGAACACCTGCTTTTCGATCGACTTGGTCCCGTTCGTCACCTCCCCTTCGGCCGGCGCCTCATGCGGCCGCCACAAATCGGCCACATGCAAAAAAGCCGAGCGCGCCAGCCCCACGTCGATAAACGCCGACTGCATCCCCGGCAACACGCGCGCCACCCGCCCCAAATAAATATTACCCACAAAGCCCCGTGCCTGCGTGCGCTCGATATGCACCTCCTGCGCCGCCCCGTTTTCCACCACCGCCACACGCGTTTCCTGCGGCGACCAATTAATAAGAATATCTTGTTGCATCACGGTGCCATTTTGGCCGAACCCAACCCACACCCCAAAAACGAGAAACTTACGAAACCCCGATGCCCCCGCAAGCCCGGGTTTACCCCGGCATCTGGCCCGTCACCCCCAATCGCCACCATCTTTATAAGCTATCAATTTTATAGCTGATAAAAGTGACGAGGATTGTGGCGTGATGGGACGGATGGTTGGGTAAACCCAGACCTACGGGCTTGCTGCCCAATCAGGCAGGCGGGCGAAATCGGGGCGGTAGCGGGCGGCGAAATGCACGATGCGTTCCTTGCCGCCGGTGACGGCAAGCAGCTCGCCATAGAGCGCCTCATCCCAATGCCAGTCGAGGCCGGCCTCGCGGAAAACGGCGTTGAAAGTAGGCCGGTGCCCGTCGCGCTCGGTATCGGCCAGTGTGCCCAGGCGCTCATCAACATCGCCCACCCCAAATTCCGCAACGAACTGCGCACGGCGGCGCGCAAGATGCATTTGCTGTAGTCACGCGGGCACGGCATTCAGCCAGCGCGTCATCTGCAATAAACCAGCATCCAGTTGCGCGCGCCACTTGGGGCCGCGTGCGCGCGCGTCGGCTTCGGCCTGCCGCCATTCATCGGGCGCGTGGTCCTGATACCAGCGGTACAGCATGGCGGCCTGCTGAATGTCCTTGTTGGTCTTGGTGCGCTCGGCGGCGCGGCGCAGCCCGGCAATGATGAGCTTGTGCACCGCCATGCGCGCCGGGTGCGGCACGTTCACCAGACAGGCTTGCGTGCGCGTGAACACCGCCGCCGATTCGACCTGCTCCAGCGAAAACTCCATGAACCGCAGCGCCTGAAACGGTGCGTTGAATGCCTCGACGTGCACCAGCTCCTTCTGCCCGCGCCCCATCGGCGTGAGAAAGTCCAGCACAAAGCCCGGCTCCTTCGGATGCACCCAGCGCCCGCCGGACACGCCTGATAGTAGTTTGGCCGCGGGAACAAAGCCCATGTTCAGCGAATCGATCACGTCGCCCCAATCCAGTCTTGCGTCAGAGGCCAGCGCCACCTGCATATGCCGCCCAGCGTGCGCAAAATCCAAATCTTGCGTGCGCGCCCCATCGCCCCAGCGCACGCCCAGCATGTTGCCGGTGCAAAGAAAGGCGTGCGTGCCCGCCAGCACCCCGCCGGCGCGAAAAAAACCGGCGTCGGCCAAGCGGCGAATCACCACCAGATGGGGCGCCGCCACAAGTTGCGCACCCAGCGTGCCGGCCGGCTGCGCCAGCGCCTTGATGTGCGCGTCAGTGCCGCCAGCCGTGCGCGCGCGCGCCGCCACCAGCGCGGTTAGACGTTCACTGTCCGGGCCAAGGTAGGCTTGGCACAGCTTGCCGTCAAGATCGCGGAACTGGTAGTACCAGTAATCCCTGCCCGCCACCGTCTTGCGATTGAACGAGCCAGGCGCATCGCTCACCCCACGCGCCACCTCGCGCGATTGCAACGCTTCATGCAACTGCGCGTAGGCCGTCTGCGCGGCCAGCGGGAGCGGGGTGTAGAACATGGCGGGTTTTATACTTCACTCAATGAGAAGTGTAGTATAAAACATCGGATGTCCACGAGACTTCTGGGCGCTTCATTTATGATAGCTGCCAGCGCTGGATCGGCGCGGCTTTGCGCCATAAAACAACTGCAAATACAGGCCAGGTTTTAGCGTAACGCTATCAAGCTTGCAGCTCGCAGAGCGGGATTTATCCAGCCATCTTCAGCGCGACAACATTTTCATATGCCGCGGATGCTCGCCAATACGCTTTATCCATGAATTAATGGATGGATATTTAGAAAGATCGAAACCACCCTCATGCGCGACATGCGTATATGCGTATAAAGAAATATCGGCGATTGTCATGGCATCGCCAACGAACCAGGGATGGTGACAAAGATGCCGTTCCATTACAGCAAGCGCCTGGTTGCCGCCGCTTTGTTTGGCTTCAAAGTCCTTTCTTCGTTCTTCCGGAAGACCGAGATATTTTGCAATGAATCGCGCAACCGCTATGTACGGCTCATGGCTGTATTGCTCGAAAAACTGCCAGCCCAGAACCTGGGCACGCTTGAGTCTGTCCTTTGGAAGATATGAGGTGCCTTCCGCCAAATAATTAAGAATTGCATTCGATTCGGCCAGGTAACTTCCCGCGGCAAGCTGAAGCAAAGGAATTTTGCCATTGGGATTCTTGGCGAGAAATTCGGGCGCTCGTGTCTCGCCAGCAAGAATATTGACATGAACCCATACATGCTCGATGTCCAGATGGTGCATGAGCAACTGCACCTTATAGCAATTGCCAGACTGACTGTCTCCAAAAATAGTAAGCATTTATGGTAACCTCAATGGATATATGTGCGATCGGTAGTTCGTAGGGCAGGATTCATCCCGTCATTTCAGACCGTTCGGCGATGAGGCCGGTGGTGTGAAGCACGCCATGCCTTATTTTAGACGTTTTGATTCGCGCTGTTGCACAAAACCAGCAATTTGCTCTTTGGTCGGGCGCATAGCTCCTATTTGCCAGCTTTCTGGCTCTTGTTCGTCAATTTGAATCCACACCATTTTTCTAAAATCCGGGTCACCGCCACCTTCGACTTCGATCAGCAATTCAGTGAATTTTTCCATTAGGTAGCGCTTTTGCTCGTCATTGAGCAAACCCTTTACCGTGCGAAGGTTGAGATATGGCATGGTATTCCTGTAAACATGATTGTTGATTTTGGCGCAGTACACTAGCCAGGCTGCTGGCTATTTTTTCTGTCCATAGCACGCTGTAAAACTCGCCTTGCCAATCGCTGGCATTCACCATGAAGTTCGTAGGCTGGATCACCAGACTCAACATTCTCCACAGTCATGGCACCGCGCAATGCTACGTGTTGGTCAAGAGGCATTCAGCCATCCCTGCGCCACGGCGTATTCAAGTTTTTCGATAAACCACGAATATATCTCCGGGCTTTCAACTTCTATAAACTGATGCATCTTCAAAACCTGATTTTTGTGTATCCCGTTATCCCGCCAGGTGCGGCCTTCGCTGGTTATGTTATGGAGGAATGGCAATAATCGATCAATGACTTTCAGCAGTTTTGCCTCCTTGCTCTTTCCAGCTTCTTGTTCTTCCCAAAGTTCTACTAAATTTCCAATCGGATTGCCGGGGTGTTCAGCCAACGTTGTTACGCTTTTACGCTCTTGAATGTGAGCGTCAGCCCTGTTTGGACTGTAGAGAAATGTATCACCT
>Ga0209628_10002410_pt1 | contig 12671 bp, 11 predicted proteins | sample TergutCu122P4_FD_187285 | JGI IMG/M metagenome (GOLD analysis project Ga0209628, IMG submission 187285) | Cubitermes ugandensis P4 segment gut microbial communities from Kakamega Forest, Kenya - Cu122 P4 (SPAdes) (version 2) | ecosystem: Host-associated > Arthropoda: Insects > Digestive system...
ACAACACTGGCGAAAGGCAACCAACTCCGAAAGGAGGGCGTAACTTGAGAGTATACGTCAAAAACTTAAGGAACCGGCCGCTTATGCCCACTACACCAAGACGGGCGCGGCTATTATTGAAACAAGGCAAGGCAAGAGTTATAACACGGACGCCTTTTGTTATCCAACTGACAACAGCCACCGGCGAGGCAAAACAGCCTATAGCCTTGGGTGTGGATGCCGGGAGTAAAACAATCGGCCTGTCCGCTACGACAGAAAAAGAAGAATTGTATGCCGCTGAGGTCCAGTTAAGAACCGATATCACGAATAACCTATCATCACGACGGGAGTTCAGGCGGGCGCGGCGTAACCGAAAGACGCGCTATAGGCAGCCCAGATTTCTACATAGGATACGCCGAAAGAAAAAGGGCTGGCTCGCCCCATCGGTTGAAAGCAAAATTCATACCCACCTGAAAGCCGTTTCCGATGTATACAGGATATTGCCTATAACGAAAATCGTTGTGGAGACAGCGGCATTTGATATCCAAAAAATTAAAAATAAGGCTATAACCGGCGTTGAATACCAGCAAGGCGATCAGCTTGATTTCTGGAACATACGCGGAGCGACACGTTTTCTGCAAATAAAACCCATCTCACGTAAGAGCGTGAGTATAAACCAAGTGGGATAAAAGCAAAGGGCTTTCATTGTGGAAGCAATAACTAATAGCTTGAACAGTCAAATGAGAGGGCAACGCCTTTAAGGGCTGTCTCGGAAGAACTTCGCGGGGCGCGAACGACAGCAAGGTCGGAAGGGTCTCAGAGCGCGATAGAAAATGGGTAAAGGCACTTGCTTTCCCAGAGGGAATCCAAAAGCAAGCCAGAGGTGGCTGCGAGTGTTCGCCCAAGGGTCCATAATATATCCATGGTGAGAATGGCGTTATTAAACGCTGACAAATTTCCGAAAGTACGGGTCTAAATGTTCATAGTATCCAACAGGTACTAACTACGATTGTAGGGCTTACGGGGTCAAGTAAAACTCGCGGATATGAAAAACCCTATACCGTGACAGGCGGTATCCAGTAAGCAGGCTCATAGGAAACACCTAAAGATATATAAACTCGGATAGAGCTATTGGAACGTGGTAAGCCATGAGAACGTGGAGGGCTTGTTACCCGAAGAAGCGTTTGTAGGAAAAGATGAAAGTGTGTAGGAAATACACGCAACTCCATTATCATTATAACCTACATTTATCTTAGGCTAGGTGGTGGCACAGTACCGGTGAAACGGAGACAATAAACCGTGGAGGGATAGCCACTAGTCAATAATAAAAATTAGTTATACAAATCAAAGACATTAGGTTCGAATACGACTAAAATAGGATAATACCTCCGAAAGGAGCAAAAATCCGACTGATGACAGCTAACGACACAGAGAATGTTAAGAAAAAGACGGCTCTTAGGCACTATGAATACTATGATATGCAATCGACCTTCGATAAACTCTATGACCTCAGTAAGAAAGGCGTAAACCACTATAACCTGATGGAATTTATACTTTCAGAGAAAAATATCCTATTAGCTTATCGCAGTATTAAAAATAATGATGGCAGCAATACACCAGGAACAAATGATAAGATTATGAAAGACATAGCTGTAATGGATGTTGATAGCTTCGTTGAAATGGTAAGGAGAAGAATCACAAATTTTTATCCCCAACCAGTCAGACGAACAGAGATAGAAAAGCCGGGTGGAGGAATAAGGCCATTAGGGATACCTACAATAGAGGATAGGCTAATACAAGAATGTATTAAGCAGATCCTTGAACCTATTGTAGAAGCCAAATTCTATGATCACTCCTATGGTTTCAGGCCAGAGCGGGACACGCATGACGCAATAGCCAGGTTTGAACAGTTGGCATTCTGTGGATACCATTATGTGGTAGACATAGATATAAAGAGTTTCTTTGATAATGTCAATCATGGCAAACTGTTGAAACAATTATGGACGCTTGGTATTCGGGATAAAAAACTTCTCTCCATTATCTCACGAATGCTAAAAGCCGAAATAAAAGGAATAGGAGTTCCGGAAAAAGGCACACCGCAAGGCGGGATATTATCGCCATTACTAGCAAACGTTTGTTTAAACGAATTAGATTGGTGGATTGCAAGTCAATGGGAATGTTTCCCGACCAACTATGATTATACGGATTCGAGTAATAAATACCGGGCAATGAAGAAAACAAAGCTAAAAGATATATTTATAGTGAGGTACGCTGATGATTTTAAGATCATGTGTAAAGGCTACAATACAGCGCAAAAGATATTTATTGCGACTAAAAAGTGGTTGAAGGAACGCCTCTCCCTTGAAATCAGCAAGGACAAGTCAAAGATAACAAATCTGAGAAAGAATTATTCTGAATTTTTAGGCTTTAAATTGAAAGTCAAAAAGGGAAAAGCGAACAAATACACAAATAGAAGTCATATTAAGGAAAAAGCCAAGTCTAAGGCTATAGAGAATTTAAAGAATGCAATACTCGAAATGAAGAAAAATCCGAAGGTCGAAATAGTTAATAAATATAACTCAACGGTATTAGGATTACATAACAATTTTCGTGTAGCCACTATGATAAGTAAGGACTTTGCGGAAATTGCCTATATAGTCAATAAGAGCCTAAAATGTCGAACCAAAGGTATATGCTCAAAATCAGGAGAAGAAAGCGAAGCATACAAAAAATTCTATGGAAAAAGCGGTTGTAAGAAAACGTTCGTGGCTGGTAGGACATTATTCCCGATATCAGCGGTAAAATTCAAACCAGCAAAGAAGTTTTCACAGGATATCTGTAGATACACCGTCAAAGGACGAGAAAAGATTCACACTAATCTCAGATTTGATAATAGCATAATGGTGTATCTGATGTCAAACCCAGTCCGGAATGAGTCTACAGAATATAATGACAACCGCATCTCTTTATACGCTGGCCAACTTGGTAAATGCTATGTAACAGGAAATTACCTAAAAATAGGAAATATGCAAGTTCATCACAAAACTCCAAGAGAACTTGGTGGTCGTGACGATTATGCTAACCTATGTTGGGTAATGACACCGGTGCAAAAACTAATACACGCCACAGTACCAGAAACCATAGAATTTTATAAAAATACGCTTAAACTCGACAAGCCAAGTTTTAAAAAGCTTAACAAACTTAGAGCATTAGTTGGTAATGATTTGATTAACGAAATCAATTATTGATGGGACGCCGTGTGACTGAAAACAGTCGCGCACGGTGTTAGGCGGGGGAAAAGCTGGAAACCGTTAAGACACAGAAGGCTTACCTATCGCAATAATATGTGTTGTTTCGCGACGGCCATCAATGCCAGGGGCGAAAAGGCTGCAATGGCCATATTCTTAATGTTCATCACATAGAAAGCCGAAAGACGGGCGGAAACGCGCCGAACAACCTGATAACACTGTGCGAGGACTGCCATAACGCCTATCATGCCGGAAAGTTTAAATTAAGCCTTAAGCGTGGCCACTCGTTTCGGGATGCCGCCTTTATGGGTATCATGCGCTGGACGTTCTATAACCGGCTGAAAGACATATATGCAAGCGTTGGTTTTACATATGGCTATCTCACAAAAAATACGCGGATAAAGGCCGGATTAACAAAAGGACATGCGATAGACGCCAGATGTATAAGCGGTAACCCACTATCAGCGCCGATTGGTACCTGGTATTCCAGGAAAGCCGTTAGAACCCGTAATAGGCAGATACACAAGGCGGCCATAAGCGCGGGCGGATATCGCAAGCTAAACCAAGCGCCTAAATTCGTATTCGGATATCAATTATTCGACAAAGTGCGGATGCCAGACGGACAAGAAGGCTTTGTATTTGGCAGGCGCGCAAGCGGCAGTTTTGACGTTAGGACGCTTGACGGCATAAAGTTGTCGGCAGGCATCCATTATAAAAAACTTAACCCTCTTGAGAAACGCAGAACAGTATTGACTGGCAAAGGAGTGATCGCGCCTCCTCCCTATATCTAAATAAAGGGGTGTCCGGCGCGGTAATAGTGATGAAGCTATGCATAACTGAAAAGCCGAGCGCGGCGGAGAGCATTGCCAAAGTAATCGGCGCCGACGCCAAACATAACGGGTACTACCAGGGCGGCGGTTTTATTGTGACATGGGCGTTGGGGCACCTTGTAAAATTCGCGGAGCCGGAAGCATACGGCTATGTGCCGCAAAATAATATATGGGACAAAGAAGCGAGGCAAAACGCTCTGGACGAGCTGCCTTTGCTTCCCGCCGCATTTATAACAACGGTAATGGAGGATAAAAAGCCGCAATTTGATATCATACAACAGCTTATGCAAAGGGACGACGTTGACCTTGTAATCGACTGCGGGGACATGGGTCCGGAAGGACATTACCTGCAATGGCTGATCCGCCGCCAGGCTAAATGCGATAAGCCCGTAAAACGCTTCTGCACCGCGTCTTTAACCGACCAGGCCATAAGGGACGCGATGGATCATTTGCGTGAAATCAGCGACTTTGAGAAAATTATAGAGGGCGAGTTCTGCAAGCACAAGGCCGATTGGGTACTCGGGATGTCGATGTCGCGCTGCTGTTCGATTAAATATAACGGGCGCGTGGACATAGGGCGCGTTATGACGCCCACGCTGTATTTTGTGGTAAAACGGTATCTGGATAACCAAAAATTCGTAGCCGTTGACTACTATCAAATAAAGGCGGATTTGGATAAGGGCTTTACGGTTTGCCTTAAAGTTTTTACAGGGGTATCCGGCGTATGCGCCGGCGATATTGACACGGAAGGCCGGCTGATAGATAAGGACGCCGCTAACCGCATAGCGATGGATCTGAAAACAAACCCGAACGCCTGGGTAAAGGCTTTTGAGACTAAGAAGCGCGCCGCGGATCGGCCGCAGCTGTATGACATAACGGAATTACAGCGCGACGGGAACCGCATATACGGGTACGGCGCGGCCGACGTTCTCGGCGCCGCGCAAAGCCTGTATGAAAAAAAGGCGCTCACCTACCCGCGCACGGACAGCCGGTATATAACCGGCGACCTGCGGGAGTTTTTACAGCAGCGAATTAACGACCTTGCGGGGCTAAAGCCTTATAAAGAAGCTGCCGGCGCGATTCTGGAACACGGGCTGAACATTGATAAAAAAATAGTGGACGACAGTAAAGTGACGGATCACCATGCCCTGATCGTAACCGAGTTGATTAAGGACTTTGATACGGGCAATTTGAGCAAGATCGAAAGCGATGTTCTGCACCTTGTTATATCCCGTATGCTTGTATCGCTCGCGCAAAAGTACGTTTATGACGAAACCGTTGTTGTTATTTCATGCTGCGGCGGGCAGTACGAACTGACCGCAAAAGGGAAAAAGCCCGTATCTGACGGCTTTAAACGCATAGAAAATATGCTGGTAAAAGACAAGCCTCCGGATACGGAACCCGCGGGCGCGGACGAGCCGGATCAAACCTTCCCCCAGCTGGAGGCCGGGCAGCCTGTTCATATTGAACGCGTAACGACGGTTAAGAGACGTACGGAAGCGCCAAAGCTGCACACGGAAGCGACGCTGCTGACAGCGATGGAAAACGCGGGATCGTATATCGAAAACGGCGGGATCCTTAAAGGAAAGGGCATCGGCACACAGGCCACGCGCGCGGGAATAATACAGAAATTATTCGATATAGGGTATATTGTAAATAAAGCCGTGGGAAAGGTAAATTTCATCGAGCCGACAAAGCAGGGGATAAGCTGCGTCAAGGTACTCCCCCCGGAGCTTTACAGCCCTAAAATAACGGCTGATTGGGAGACAAAAATAGCCGCCATAATAGGCGGCGGCAACACGGCAGAGCGGTTTATGGACGAGCTTAAACAGTTCATCGCCGGTATGATCAAAATTGTGATGGACACCAATGTCGCCGGCGTTTATTTCGGCAATAAGGAAAGCATCGGGGTGTGCCCGTTTTGCGGTAAGGGCGAGGTTTACGCGGCTAAAATAAAAAGCCCGCGGACGAACGAGGACATAGAGTTCGTTTGCTGCGGCGAGAAGTGCGGCTTTGCGCTTTACGCGGACATCAGCGGGTTTTACAATAATACGGGGCGAAACCTTCTTAAAAAGCAGATCCGACAGCTGATCGAAAACGGCAGCATTACCGCGAAAACCAAGACTAAAGATAAAGACACAGGGCAGCCTAAGAGTGCGACGTTTGAATTGCAGAAAAATAATGCGGGGCGGGCTGTTATTAAATGTGTATATAAAAAATGAGCTGTGCGTCGCGCGGAAAACCCAGGCTTAACACGCCTGGGTTTTTGTTTGCTACGGTGACAATGTATGTAACCCGCGCGCGCCGGAACTGGACGGGCCGATGCGCGACCGCAGCGGTAAACCCGCCGCGGAGTGCGCGTGCGTGTTTTCTCGACTATTTTACCAACATGCTGAATATTATTTCAAAAGGTATGGATTTACCTACTGTCGAGAAATGGTGATCCAATGAATAACTTTTTAAAATATTTGTTTATGCTATGCCTGATTATCATATCATTATGCCTTGTCTATAAGTTACAAAACACCCCTTCACAAAAAGAAAAAGAACAGGCAGGCGCATATCTGGCTATATTCAAAGATTTTTACCCGCCCAATAGAATGCACCTTTTAATAGAGGCAAGGAAAACTTATATATCCGTAGACCTTTCTAGTGTGCATTATAAATACCCCGAACTCATTAAGACACAGATTGAAAATTATCTAAGTGGGAGCCACGTTATACTTTTATGGGACGATATGAATGATCTCATTGCGAACGGCCTTATTCAAACAGAAAATGGACATCCGAGTTTATTCGAAAATGGTGAGTTATTTTGCTGTAAAGACAAAATCCTTACAGAAACATCGCTGGAAGCAGAAGCGTATATATGGGCCGGCAATTTAGGTGGACTTTACGCCACTTATAGAGTAGAGAAAAACGCTGACGCGTGGGAAATCAAAAGCATAACAGATACAATGATAAGCTAAGCCAGAGCTTATGAACATTTTTAAACTAAAATTATAGGTTAAAAGCCATTTGTGCCGCACCGCTTACATTACTGCAAATGTTGGTTTATATCCTGTGAGGAATGCAAAATCCGGTGTACCTCAATCAGCTTAGCTTCTTCGTTGACTACGTAAAACACTAAATAATCGCCGACTACCAGCACACGATAATCGGGAACGTACTCATACGCCGGGCAGGAATACGGAAATTCCTTTAACCGCGCTGTCTTTTCTTTCAACATCGCAAAGAATTTACCGGCTGTGCTTGGATAAAACTGTGACAGGTAAATTTTTATCTCATTTCTGTTCACAACGGCTTTAGGTAAATATCTTATACGGTATTTCATAAATCTTCCTCGACACCCGCCCAAAATTCTTCCTCGCTTACCCACTTTGTATCCGGGTTTTGGGCTTCCTCTTTTGCTTTGGCTAATTCCCGTTTGATATACTGCCGGTATAAAAAGACTTGAATATCCCTAAATGCTTGGGGGCTGATAACAACTGCCGCTTCCTCACCGTTTTGCGTGATAATAACTTGATTCCCGGCATTCGCCAATTCGATGATTTCATTGTAATTGTTCCGCAGATCACGTACGGGCCTTGAATAAGTGTTCATCATAACAATAACCCTTTCAGCTAATTATGTTTTGTTGTAGTGTAGCACTATACCGCTACATTTTCAACTGGAACTAAATTGAACTTATGTATGTCAGATATCGGCGCCGACAACCCTCCAACGCTTTCTTTAAACCTTAACGTGCTTTATAATCCGTTTCGTGCGTTCATCCCTAGAAACCCCAACCAGCGTTCATGACACCATCCGCAAGGCTGTAATAATTAGTTCATAATTTTTTAAAGAAAATTCCTGTAAGGCAATAACAAATCTTTATCAGACCGGCCGACATTTTAACGGATTTATACTCTAAGCAAAAAAATGTAGTTCTATCAGCATTTTTTTTACGCTTAGGCTGACAGAACTCTTATTTAACCTTACCAGCATAGTTCTACGATGTTTACAAGTCAGTATAAATATTTTTCTGTATACAATAGGTAAACATATTGATTTTACTATGTATACTTTATCTAAATTTATAAAGAGATTCGTATACATAAGTTAATTGATGTTTATTAGGAGCCGCGCCAGCAAAACGCGAAAAACGCACGCTAAGGAAAAATATACTCAAAAAAGAAAAAACGTTCGCACGCTAAGAAAAATTAACGTTTTTTTATTTTCCTATTAGGCAAACGCGGCTTGTAAAAACAACTTGACAAAATATATATAATGAATTAAAATGTATACATATATATTTAGACGTATACAATACGTACACATATTGATTTTACTACGTATACATATCAATTTTTATGGTTATACTATGTATACATACAGAAAGGGGCTTAACATGGCAAAGGATCCTTTTTCTATACGCGTCAGTGAACAAGTGCAAGAAAAATTTAAAGAATTTGCTGAATCAGGCGAGTTTCGGAATCAGGGCGAGTTTTTTACACACCTGCTTACACTCTACGCAGCCCAGGAAACCAGTATTAAAGTGCCGACCTTGGAGGGCGCCATAACCGCGGTTACTGATATGGCTGATCGTGTATGTAAAATTTTAATCGGAACCGGCGAAGCAATAAGCGTCAATCAAGAAAAACTAAAAAATGAAACGGAAGCATGGCTTGAAGCGCAGCGGCTGGAAGCCGACGAAAAAATTAAAGCCTTCATTTCGGAAAATGAAAGCCTTAAGAAAAAAATCGACGATCAGGGGCTGCTACTTTCAGAACAGCAGCAACTTAACGAAACCATTAATAAAAATTTAACCGAGACACAGGAATACGTAAAGAATCTCGAAAATACCCTTAATGATAAAACCGCGCTTAACACGGTATACCTTAATAAAATAAGCGCGCTGGAAACAGAAATCAAAGACAATGAAACCTTTGTAACCAAAGCTGCCGACTCATTGGCGGAGCTTGATACGCTTAGATTCACCGTCAAAGAATTGAAACTTAGAAATGACCAAAATGAACTCGAACGCGAAAAAGCATTAAGGGAACTTGAAAAGGCTTTAAGAAACGAAATGACCGAACAGCAAGCGCGGCATACCGCCGTTGTAAACGAATATGAAAAAAGGCTTGCCGATCAGCAGGCCCAGCATAACGTAGTCTTAAATGATTATGAAAAAAAGTTACTTGAACAGGAGAAAGCCCAACTCGACCGCGAAAAAACGATCAGGAGCGAAATGGGCGAACAGCAAAACAAATACGCGGCCAGCGTTACAGTATATGAAAATAAAGTGAAAACACTATTGGACGAACTCGAACGCCGCCCCATCGCGCCCGCGGCAAACAGTTAAGCAGCTGCAAGCGGGCCTGGTACTAACCGCGCCAGGCCCGCCGCCGCTTGGGGTATGCGCCAGCGTAGGCAAAATAAACCGCAAAGTAACACAGACGCGACGCACAACAGAACCGGCCAATTCAATCGTCTTTTTTCGGAGTTACGAACACGCCGCGCGCCTGCCGCACATTGCAAACGGAGGCCCCGGTCAAAAGGATAAACCGGAACAACGCAGGCGCGGCCGCCCGTTCTATCTTAGTTTTATTTCCTTTTGAGTTTGCCAATCCTTATGAACGCCGGCCATATCAAGATACTCTTTGCGTGCTGCCTCCCGTTCGCCGCCCTGTTCCGCAGATTTATACTTTGTAAACGCTTCCCGTTTTTTTAACGCCTCGACTTTTATCTCAATCTGCCTTTCAATTTTACTTCTTATTTCTTCTAATTGGGGATCATTTATTCGCCCGTCTAACAGCGCGACAAGCCTATATACTTCATTTACAAAATCCTCCGGCAATAACATGTTAGCCATAATTCTGAACCCCTACCCTGCTATTTAAGATACCAAGCGCTATTTTTCAGCTTTTTTATCACCGTGCTTCTTTTGATAAAGCTCGTGTATCCTTTTGTAGGAATCTTTCGTTTCTTTCTTCAGTGATTCCAACTCTTGCGGCGTCAAGGGACCCGGCACGTAGGAGGGCTCGTCCTTCCGATTCTGTGAGGTAATTGATGTCTCCCCCATATATATCATACTCCTTTAAAAAGTTGCGTAACGGCGCTATTCCATACTTGGATTCCAGTTCAAGGCGATGCTTAATTGACAGCGCTATATTTGTGCTGTATTGAGCGGCGCCGATGGTCAGAAAACGTTCAACCTTACCGCCCTTGCTTTCAATATAATAACGTAACTCTTCCAACGACCCGCCCGTCGTTATTACATCATCAACCAGGATATATCTGCGCCCGACCTGTACCGGGCCGTCAAACTTTGCCCTGCTCCCCAAACGGTATAAGGCGCTTGAATTAGTATGCCCTACCTTATTGATTTGGTATATGTCGCTCGTATATTCAATCCCAGTCATTTCATTTATCACGCCGGCCAGCGCAACAGGTATTTTATTTCTACCGTCTTCTTCAACCGAATGTATACCGACAAGAATAGCGTCGGGGTATTTTGCCGCAAGCTCCTTTATTGTGCGTTGATGTTCCGGCCTGCTTAACAGATCATCAACGAGACGGTACGCCGCGTCGGTATCGCCCGATTTCGCGGCCTTATAATCCGTATGCATTTTCATTTTAGAGATTGTACTTAACGACGTTGCCAACGGATATTCAATACCCGTATTTGCGGACATATCCGAGATAATGCCTGACAACAGCGCCCGGCCGTTTGTTATGTCTCTTAAACGCTGCGCCGTAAAGATTTCTATATTCCTAAACGCCGGGGCAAACAGGTTTTTGTTTTCTTTATCTATTCGCTGCAAAACCGAAATGCAGCTATGGTAATCAGAAAAGAAACCATTCAACAGATCATACTTTCGTTGTAACCTATAGAGGTTGGAATCATTCGCGGCGTAAAAATTAAGCAATGACGCCATGCCGGTCATTTTAAGAATACTATTATGTATATCAAGCAAATCCGTGTTTAATAAATTTAAACGGCCCGAAACAAACAACAAACGTTGCCTGAAATCGGCGAGTGTAAAAGCGCGGTGCTTCTCGATAGTATTCAGCGCCGCCAGATCATCGTTAATGTAATCCGCGGCGCGTTGTTCAGACCGGCCGGATTCATTTAGGGCATAATTCTTATTCTGCGTTTTGATATGCTGCGATTTAATATTTATATCATCCTGGATAAACTCTTTCAGCGCAACAGGCGGATCTAAACCGCGATCAACTGACGCTTCCGCAATTCTTTCCGTGAGCCGGACACGGCTGTATTCATTGCCTAAGCTGCTGTCCCTTATCGGCCGCTCCCCATCCGGGGCTTTAAACGAAATGTGCTTCAGCCAGCTCCCATCCTTTTTCTTTGCCCTGATCGTATATCCTTTTTGGGATAATAACTGAATCATATTTTCATACGACGCGGCTGATTTGACGGCATTGTCAATATCGCGCTTAATTATTTCCGTAAAGGTATCGTCTTTCTCTAACGAATGATTTATCTTTTTTTGTATCATGTCAAAGCTGTTTTGATCGGAAGATACTTGCGCTTCCCTTAATTTATCCTTACGCTCGGAAGGCTCGTATGATCTGTTCCGGCCGTTTTTATCCGACCAGTGAATCGGTTTATACTCCCGATGCCCTTCGATAACGGACAGGCCATATTCCTCACAAAGCCTGTCCGATATTTTTCGTATCTTGTCTTTAGTCTCGTCACAGTCATGCCACTTGCCGGATCCGTCCATCTTAAACGCGTTAAACACAATATGGTTATGGGTGTATTCGCTATTCGAATGCGTAGATATAACGCAGGAATGCTCGGAAAGCAATTCATCCGCCAGGCGGCGGCCGATCTCATTTGCGATTTTGGGATCTACTTTCGTATCAAATGATTGGACAAGATGGAAAGCTAAATTTTCTTCATTATCTTTTCGTTTCGACCGCGTATTGCGGCCGCCGTCTATATAATACTGCCGCTGTTTACAAAATTCCTGATAATCGTTTTCCTGTACGCAGTTGAAATAAGAGGTTGCGGTTTTTGAGCGTATCATCCGATCTTCCACAAGTTCGAATTTATCTCGTTTTATGTAATTTAGGCACAGATTTACGGTTGAAGTTATCGGATGGATATTGGTAATAGCCATTACGTAATTTCCCCCAACAGCTTTACGTATAAATCTTTTAAACGCTCGTACTGACTTTTTAATTGATCCACGTCAGTTTTTATAACGCCGCCCAAAGCGTTTGTGTTATGGGCTATTTGATTAATGTTTTTTCCGATGGCATTCAATTCTTTCACGCATTTGCTGTATAACGTCGCGTCACGATATATTATCGCGCCGTTTATCATGATTTTTCTCGCATATGCGGACGGTTTCATATTGACGCTTTGAGCTCTTTCCTGTATACATTCTTTCTCATTTTCTGTAAGCATTATTAAAAATTGTACCGGGCGATTTCTTTCTTTAGCTGACACGCACATATCACGTCCTTACAAGCAAAGAAAATTGGGTTTGAAACGCGTGAGCGCAGGGTATTAGGGGCTGGCCCCTAACAAGCGCCTAAATATAAACACTTTTTATAAAAAGTGTATATATTTAGGCATTGCTTGCTACTCGGTAAAAAATGG
>Ga0209628_10002411_pt1 | contig 12669 bp, 14 predicted proteins | sample TergutCu122P4_FD_187285 | JGI IMG/M metagenome (GOLD analysis project Ga0209628, IMG submission 187285) | Cubitermes ugandensis P4 segment gut microbial communities from Kakamega Forest, Kenya - Cu122 P4 (SPAdes) (version 2) | ecosystem: Host-associated > Arthropoda: Insects > Digestive system...
AAGATTCGCGTCTATGCTGCCGACCGCCTGATCGGCGTCGGCGAACCGGGCGCCGACCGCCGCCTGTGGCCCAAGCGGCTTTGTTGCGATTGTTGCGAGTAACCATCCCCCGGCAGAGCCGGGGGCATTCAATTGTGAGCCGCTCAAAGCGGCTGGTCGGGGTCGCTAACGCGGCCCCTCATTCTTGGAGCCACCTGCTCGGTGGTGACTCATCTCCACAGGCCGAGTTGATCCAACCTTGGAGTGAAGGCCGCTCAATCCGCCGCGCTGATCCGCCTCACGGCCTGCATCCACGCCACGTCGATGGCAAACGAGCCATCTGCCTCCACCTTGAAATAGTCGCGCGCCTCCGTGGCGGCCTCGGCGAACACATGGCCGATGGCTTCGCGCGCGCAACGCGGCGTGTTCATGCGCGCCGTCCAGGTGGCGAAATCCATGCGCAGTTTCCAGACATCCGCCTCCGGCTCGTGAAAGCCCACGGCTTGCAGCAGGGCGCGCCATTCCGAGAGGCGGTAGTCGCGCACGTGCGAGGCGTCGCGCAAGAGTTCGACCGTTTGCAGGAGGGTGTCGCAGAGCGGCGATTCCGGCGCGATCACGTCGATGACCAGCAGGGTGCCGCCGGCCTTGAGCACACGTTCGGCTTCGCCCAGCGCGGCGGGCACATTGCTCCAGTGGTGCGCGGAGAAGCGCGTGACGACGAGATCGAACGCGGCATCGGCGAAGGGCAGACGTTCTGCCGCGCCTTGCTGTGTGCCTATCGTGGCCAGTCCGCGCCGCCGGGCTTCGGCTTCGACGACCGCCAGCATTTCCGGCGCGGGGTCGCAGGCGGTGACGCTGGCGCCGCCTGCGGCAAGCGCATAAGCAACATGGCCGGCGCCGCAGCCGAGGTCGAGCGCCGACAGGCCCGGCTGGCTGCGCGCCAGCGCGGCCAGGCGGTTCAAATCATCGCCTTGGGCATGGGCCGCGCTGCCGAGATAGGCGGCCGCGGCAGCGCCGAAGCGGGTAGCGGCAAGCGTGTTTTGATTCGTGTTGCCCATGATTTCGTCGCCTTATTCCGTTTCCAAATCAACCGATCACTTTGTCGGCTTCGCTTGCCGTGCAACCGCACTGTCTGCGCTTCGCCTTCGCGTGCTCGGCTGATTTAAAAACGGAATTACGCCGCCGGCCGCAATTTGCCATCGGCATACAGCCGATTGACGCCGCTCAACAGCGCCTTGATCGAGGCGGTGACGATGTTGCTGTCGATGCCAACGCCGTAGCGCTCGCCGCGGCCGGCGGCGGCGAGTTCCATGAAGGCGCAGGCGCTGGCGTTGCCGTCGTCGCCGGCCGGGATCATCGAGCGTTCCTCGTAGCTGCGCACCTGAATGTCGATGCCGGCGCTGTGCAAGGCATGCACGGCCGCATTGATCGGGCCGTTGCCTTCGCCGGTGAGGACGCGCGACACGCCGTCGATGTCCAGCGTGAGGCGGATGCCCTGAACGTTGTCGCGCTCGAACAGATGATGCCCGCGGTAATGCACCGGCGCCTGGGCGTCGAGGTAGGCGGTGGCGAACAAGCGCCAGAGGTCGTCGGCGCTGACCTCGCCACCGTGCGCGTCGGCGTGTTTCTGGACAACGCCGGAGAACTCGACCTGGAGCCGGCGCGGCATGATGATGCCATAGCCGGTTTCCATCAGCCAGGCGATGCCGCCCTTGCCCGACTGGCTGTTGACGCGGATCACCGAGTCGTAGCTGCGGCCGACGTCGGCCGGGTCGATGGGAAGATAGGGCACGGCCCACGGCTCATCCGCCTTTTGCGCGGCGAACCCTTTCTTGATGGCGTCCTGGTGGGAGCCGGAGAAGGCCGTGAAGACGAGATCCCCGACGTAAGGGTGGCGCGGATGGATCGGTAACTGGGTACAGTGTTCGTAAGTGCGGGCAATGGCGTTGATGTCGGAGAAATTGAGTTTGGGATCGATGCCCTGGGTGTGCAGATTGAGGGCGAGCGTGACGAGATCGACGTTGCCGGTGCGCTCGCCGTTGCCAAAGAGGCAGCCCTCGACGCGATCCGCCCCGGCCATGAGGGCGAGTTCAGCGGCGGCGACGGCGGTGCCGCGATCGTTGTGCGGGTGCACGCTGAGCACCACGCTGTCGCGGCGAGCGAGGTTGCGGTGCATCCACTCGATCTGGTCGGCGTGAATGTTCGGCGTGGCCATCTCCACCGTGGCCGGCAGGTTGAGGATGACACGGCGCTCTGGCGTCGCGCCCCAGGCGGCAGTGACGGCGTCGCAGATTTCCCTGGCGAAATCGAGTTCGGTGGCGGTAAACAATTCCGGGCTGTATTGGAGGACGACTTCGGTCTCCGGCATCGCCACCGCCAGGTCGCGGATGAGCGCGACCGTATCGACAGCCATCCGCACCACCTCGGTCTTGCTCATGTTGAACACCATCTCGCGGAAGGCCGGACAGGTGGCGTTGTAGATATGCACGATCACCCGCCGCGCCCCCCGGATGGCCTCGAAAGTGCGGCGGATCAGCGGTTCGCGCGCCTGGGTCAGCACCTCGATGGTCACGTCGTCAGGAATGTGGCCGCCCTCGATCAACTCGCGGACGAAGCCAAACTCGGTCTCCGAGGCCGAGGGAAAGGCGACCTCGATTTCCTTGAAGCCGATGGCGCACAGCGTCTTGAACAGGCGCATCTTCTTCTCGCCGTTCATCGGCTCGAACAGCGCCTGGTTGCCGTCGCGCAAATCGGTGCTCATCCACACCGGCGCGCGCTCGATGACGCGGCCCGGCCACTGGCGGTCGACGAGATTGACGGGCGGAAAGGCGCGGTACTTGTTGCTGTGCGGCTGGTTCACGGCGAGGCTCCTGGGGGCATTGATGAATGAACGCCATGGTACGCAAAAACACCCGGCAGGTGCTTGCGTTGTTTGCGCAAAATTGGTGCGTTATTGAAATTAAATTGCGATAATCAATAATAAAATGAATTGTTATTTCAGGCTTTCAAGAAAGAGAAAAATATCATGCAACTCGACCGCTACGACCGGCAGATTCTCGACCTGCTGCAACAGGATGGCCGCATCAGCAATCAGGATCTGGCCGAGCGCATTGGCCTGTCGCCCTCGCCCTGCCTGCGCCGGGTGCGGGCGCTGGAAGACGCCGGGCTGATCGCCGGCTACCGCGCCGTGCTGGACGCCAAAAAGCTCGGCCTGACGCTGCTGGCGCTGATCGGCATCTCGATGGACCAACACACGCCCGAACGCTTCGCCAATTTCGAAGAGGCCGTCGCCGCCATCCCGGAAGTGCTCGAATGCCTGCTCATCACCGGCCAGCAGTCGGATTACCAGTTGAAAGTCGTCATCCGCGACATGGACGCCTACCAGGACTTGCTGCTCAACCGCATCACCCGCATTGCCGGCGTTACCGGCGTGCACACCAGCTTCGTGCTGCGCCGGGTGGTGGATCGCAACGCGCTGCCGGTCGGCTGAGAACGGGCTGGAAATTACGCTACGCTTCATTTCAGCCGACAAGCTTGACTTTGATTAATGCGCACATATAATGCTTGAAACTTATACGCAAGGATGCTACGCATGTTTCTCGCATACGATGCCCATGCCCCTAAAAAGCCAGCCAATCTCAGCATCAATAGTGATTTATTGAATCACGCCAAGGCGTTGAACATCAATCTGTCGGCGCTCTTTGAGCAAGCCTTGGCGCAAACGCTAAAACAGCGCCGGCAGGAACAATGGCTGATTGAAAACCGGGAAGCCATTGCCGCTTACAACGCCGATGTCGAAAAAAACAGCGTATTCAGCGATGGCTTGCGGAGCTTCTGATGAAGCAGTTTTCCGTTCACGCCAACAAAAATCTGGCTACCAAGGCACGACTGCCTTATTTGCTCAACGTGCAAAGCGATTTACTGAGTGACCTGGAAACCTGCGTGGTCATCCCGCTGCAAAACGGGAAGACGATGAAGGGAAAGGCATTGACGGTGCTGATGCCGGTCTTTGAGATCGAAGGCAAGCCATGCGTGTTACTAACCCCGCAGTTGGCCGGGGTGTCCAAAAAAGAACTGGGCGTTGAGATAACAAACCTGTCAGCGCAACGAAGCGACATCGTGGCTGCGCTGGATTTATTGGTGGCGGGGGTATGAATCGGGGCTGTGGCGCGGCAACCGGGATAACATCATTGCGTTCTTCCAGTTCTTGCCGGATGTTGCATCCCGGACGCTTGGCATTTTGTGGCTGTCTCACAAGATGAGACAGGGGAGAAATTTGGGGTGCCATTATTGATCCGGCAATTAAGGGTTGTCATTCTGCGCGGAGCGAAGCGTGTCATGCTGCGCGAAGTCGCAGTACGCAGAATCCACGAGCCGCATGGATGCTGCGACGTAGCGCAATGACGTAGCGGGAATGTTCAATGCTTAATTGCCGGGTGAATAGCAGGTCTGCGCTGCCTCCGTGACCCGCGAAAAACCGCGAAGCGGCTTGACCGGCGCGGCGATCGCCGGAATACTCGCGCGGCAAGGAGGATTTCATGCAACCCCAATGGTGGCACTGGATTGTCGGCGGCATTGCGCTGATTCTCGCCGAGTTGATCGTACCCTCGTTTTTCATCATCTGGTTTGGCCTGGGCGCTTTGGTCGTCGGCTTGCTGGCGCTGCTTTTCGACCTGTCGCTGCCGACCCAGTTGGCGATCTGGACGCTGGCCTCGCTGGCGATGGTCTGGCTGTGGTTCAAAATTTTCAAGCGCAACGTCGAGAAAACCCGGATCGGCACCGCCGACGGCGAGATGATCGGCGAAATCGGCTTGCTGGTCAGCGCGGTTGCGCCCTTCGAGCGCGGCAAGGTGCGCTTTCAGCGGCCGTTGCTCGGCGCCGACGAGTGGGTCTGCCGGGCCGATGCGGCCATCGCCGCCGGCGAGCGCGTGCGCGTGACCGGCATCGAGGGCAGTTTTCTCAAGGTCGAGCGGGCCTGATGGCCAGGCCGAACGGATTTTTTTCAGAAAGGCAGGACATCAAATGAACGCGAGCTTCGTCGTTGCACTGGCCATCCTGGTCTTCGTCGCCGTCACCATCGCCAAGGGGGTGCGCATCGTGCCGCAGGGCGAGGAATGGATCGTCGAGCGCCTGGGCAAATACCACGACACATTGAAACCGGGCCTGCGGCTCGTCATCCCCTATGTCGACAACATCGCCTACCAACTGGTGACCAAGGATCTCATCCTCGACGTGCAGGAGCAGGAAGTCATCACCCGCGACAACGCGGTAATCCTGACCAATGCCATCGCCTTCATCAAGGTCACCGATCCGGTCAAGGCGGTCTATGGCGTGACCAATTTTTCCGAGGCCATCCGCAATCTCATCATGACCACGCTGCGCTCCATCGTCGGCGAAATGGAACTCGACGAGGCGCTCTCCTCGCGCGACAAGATCAAGGCGCGGCTGCGCGAGAGCATCGCCGACGAGGCGGTGGACTGGGGGCTGACGGTGAAATCGGTCGAAATCCAGGACATCAAGCCCTCCCAGTCCATGCAGAAGGCGATGGAGATGCAGGCCGCCGCCGAGCGCGAGCGCAAGGCCGTGGTGACGCGCGCCGAAGGCGCCAAGCAGTCGGCCATTCTCGAAGCCGAGGCGCGGCTGGAATCGGCCAAGCGCGACGCCAATGCCCAGGTGATGATGGCCGAAGCCTCGGCCGAGGCCATCCGCCGCGTCACGGCGGCCATCGGCGAGCAGAGCGGGCCGATGTCTTTCCTGCTCGGCGAGAAATACATCGCGGCGCTGGAACGCATGGGCGAGAAGGACAACGCCAAGGTCGTCGTGCTGCCCGCCGATTTGCAGGAAGCCGTGCGCGGACTGTTTGGCCGCAAGCCGGCGTAACCTGGCCAGAGGTTACCGTTGTTCAAACAGGCGCTTCTGCCGGGTCGGTGATTTCATCCACCTCGGCGAACAGCGCGGCGGCGGTAATGGTCAGGTCGACGGAGGCAAATTGCACACTGGCTTCGGCGGCGAACGAACGCAGCACCCACAGGCCATCCGCGCCTTTGCGGTAGACGTCGGTGCGGCGCTCGTCGAGGTCGATGAAAGCGATTTCGCGCAGGGCCGGGATTTGCCGGTAGTGGGCGAACTTGGCCCCGAGATCGTAGGCGGCGGTGCTGGGCGAGAGGACTTCGACGATCAGGATTGGCTCGCGCTTGACCAGTTTGTCCTGGCGGTCAGTTTCGCTACAGGTGACGACCACATCCGGGTAGAAAAAGCTGCGCTCATCGGCGGCGGCGACCTTCATGTCAGCTATGTAGGCTCGCCAGGACGTACCTGAAAGGCGCTGGCGTAGCGCCATGTAAATGTTGCCGCACGCCATGACATGCCGATCCTCCGCCCCCGCCATGGCAAATACCTCGCCATTGACGAAGTCATGGCGCTCCATTTGCTTGTCTTCCCAAGCGAGAAAATCTTCGGCTGTCATTGCGGCCTGACGTGCGGCATATCCCATGATGATCTTGCGGCGGGTGGGCAAGCGATAATTATGAGGGGTACGGCGCGGCGAGTCATCTTTCTTGGCGACGGTGTGCCGCGCTGACCCGTTATCCCAGCCAGTCCTGCGGCTTGAGGAAGGTTTCGTAGAGTTCGGCTTCGGCGCTGCCGGCTTCGGGCTGCCAGTCGTAGCGCCATTTGACGACGGGCGGCAGCGACATCAGGATGGATTCGGTGCGGCCGCCGGATTGCAGGCCGAACAGGGTGCCGCGATCCCAGACCAGGTTGAATTCGACGTAGCGGCCGCGCCGGTAAGCCTGAAAATCGCGTTCGCGCTCGCCGTAGGGCATGTCGCGGCGCCGGGCCAGCACCGGCAGATAGGCTTCTGTGAAGGCGTTGCCGACGGCCTGGGTCAGGCTGAAGCAGCGCTCGAAACCGCCATCGTTCAAGTCATCGAAAAAAATGCCGCCGACGCCGCGCGGCTCGTTGCGGTGCTTGAGGAAGAAATAGTCGTCGCACCAGCGCTTGTATTTCGCATAAAGATCGCCGCCAAACGGCGTTAGCGCATCGCGGCAGGCGCGGTGAAAATGGACGACATCCTCGCGCCGGCCGTAATAGGGCGTCATATCCATGCCGCCGCCGAACCACCAGACATCCGCCTCGCCCGCCTTGCTGGCGACGAAGGCGCGCACGTTCATGTGCGCCGTCGGGCAATAGGGATTGCGCGGATGCAGCACCAGCGAAACGCCGAGCGCCTCCCAGGCGCGACCGGCCAGTTGCGGACGAACGGCGGTGGCCGAAGCCGGCAGCGAACGGCCGGTGACGTGCGAGAAATTGACGCCGCCGCGCTCGAAAAAATCGCCCTCCTCGATCAGCCTTGAGATGCCGCCGCCGCCCTCCGGGCGCTGCCAGCCATCGGTGCGGAAGGGCTGGCCGTCGAAGGCTTCGAGTTCGCCGACGATGCGGTTTTGCAGGATGGTAAAAAAATCCTTGAGGCGTTGGCTTTCCATGAAAACTCCAAAAATGAAGGACGGGCGGCTCATCGTCATGAGCCGCCCGTCAGAGTCGGGCGCGTCGATTGGGTTCAGCCGGTTGGGTCAGCGATTGATGGCGCGATAGCCAATATCCTGGCGCAACTGCATGCCGGCGAACTCGATCTGCGCGGCGGCTTCGTAGGCGCGTTTCTGGGCGAGCTTGATGTTTTCGCCCAGCGCGGTGACGCACAGCACACGCCCGCCGCTGGTGACAACCTGATCGCCGGCCTCGGCGGTGCCGGCGTGAAAAACGTGGGCATCCTCGCCAAAGCGGTTGTCGGCGGGCAGGCCGTGGATGATGTCGCCCTTTTTCGGCGTCTCCGGGTAGTTGGCGGCGGCCAGCACGACGCCGAGAGCGACGCGGCGATCCCAGTCGGCTTCGATCTGGTCGAGGGTGCCATTGATGCCGTGTTCCAGCAGCTTGACGAAATCGGACTTGAGACGCATCAGGATCGGCTGGGTTTCCGGGTCGCCCATGCGGCAGTTGAATTCCAGGGTCTTGACCGAGCCGTCCTGGCCGATCATCAGACCGGCGTAGAGGAAGCCGGTGTAGGGAATGCCGTCGGCGGCCATGCCGCGCACGGTCGGCAGGATGATCTCGCGCATGGCCTTGGCATGGATTTCCGGCGTCACGCAGGGGGCCGGCGAGTACGCGCCCATGCCGCCGGTATTCGGCCCCTGGTCGCCGGCGAAAATGCGTTTGTGATCCTGGCTGGAAGCGAGCGCCAGCACGTTCTTGCCGTCCACCATGACGATGAAGCTGGCTTCCTCGCCGTCGAGAAATTCTTCGATGACGACGCGGGCGCCGGCCTCATTGTGCTGCACTCCGAGCCGGTTGTCAGCGAGCATGTCGTCGACGGCGGCATGCGCCTCGGCGAGCGTCATGGCGACGACGACGCCCTTGCCGGCGGCCAGGCCGTCGGCCTTGACAACGATGGGCGCGCCCTGGCGCTCGATGTAGGCGTGCGCGGCGGCGGCGTCGGCAAAGGTGGCGAAGGCGGCGGTGGGAATGTGGTGGCGGGCCATGAAGCGCTTGGCGAAATCCTTGGAGGATTCAAGCTGGGCGGCCTCTTGGGTCGGGCCAAAAATTTTCAGGCCGCGGGCGCGGAAAATATTGACGATACCCGCCGCCAACGGCGCTTCCGGGCCGACGACGGTGAGGAGGATATTGTTTTGCTCGGCGAAATCGGCCAGCGCCTGCGGGTCGGTGAGGGCGAGGTTTTCCAGTTCATGCTCGCGCGCCGTACCGGCGTTGCCGGGAGCGACATAGACTTTTTGCAAGCCGGGCGCTTGCGCCAGACGCCAGGCCAGAGCGTGTTCACGGCCGCCGGAACCGATGACGAGAAGTTTCATGGGGGAGTCGAGAGTCGAGAGTTGAGAGCGGGGGAGTCGGGAGTCGAGAGCCGGGGAGTTGCGAGTCGGGAGATGGTTTTTCTCTCGACTCCCCCGCTCTCGACTCTCGACTGAAGTCAGTCACCGAACGACCACTTGCCCCAGAAAAAAAGAACATTGCCGGCGCCCCTGCCGCCCGGCACGTAGGCGCTTTCGATCGAGAGCTTTTTGTAGCCGACCGAGGCGATGGGCAATGCCGCCGGGAAAGGCGTGTAGTGACGGATGTCCGAACGCGCCATGAGGAATACGGTGTAGCCGAGGCCGGCATTCCAGCCGGAGCGATCGCCCCAGATGGCTTTCCAGGCGTATCCGGTCATCCATTGCGGCTTGAAGTGCGAATCCTGAAAGCCCATGGCGTAGAGGCCGCTCCAGTTGCCCTTTTCATCGTAACGGCCGCGGCCATAACCAAGGCCCGGCGGCGATTCCTGGTAGTTGTCGATCTTTTCGCGCGGATAGGCCCAGCGCATGTGGTAGGTCTTGAAGGGCAGATAAAGCTCGTGATCGCCCTGTGTCCAGACGTCGGACACTTCGGTCGAGACGGTGTTCCAGCCGCGCGCCAGCCAGCCCTCGTCGTCAGCGGCCAGCAGCGGCGCGCTGGCGATCAGGCCGCCAGCGAGAAGACAGATGCGGGGAAATGTGGGCATGAGCGACCTCTCAGTGACGGAAATGCCGGGCACCGGTCAACACCATGGCGATGCCATGCTCGTCGGCTGCCGCGATGACTTCCTCATCGCGCATCGAGCCGCCGGGCTGGATGACGGCGGCAGCGCCGGCTTCGGCCAGCACGTCGAGGCCGTCGCGGAAGGGGAAGAAGGCATCGGAGGCGACCACCGAACCCTTCAGTTCGAGGCCGGCGTTGTGCGCCTTGATGCTGGCGATCCGGGTCGAATCGACGCGGCTCATCTGACCCGCACCGACGCCCAGCGTCATGCCGCCGGCGCAGAAAACGATGGCATTGGATTTGACGAACTTGGCGACGCGCTCGGCGAACAGCAAATCCTGAATTTGCTGCGCGGAGGGCTGCACTTTGGTGACGACCTTGAGGCCGCTGGCCTGGGCGGTGAAATCGTCGGGCGTCTGCACCAGCAGGCCGCCGCCGACGCGCTTCAATTCGAGCTTGTTGAGATCCTTGCCTAACGGCACGATCAGCACGCGCAGGTTCTGCTTGGCAGAAAGCAGCGCCTGGGCTTCGGCGGTGAAGGCCGGGGCGATCAGCACTTCGACGAAGTGCTTTTTCTCGTTCATGGCCTTGACCACGTCGAGGCCGACTTCGCCGTTGAAGGCGATGATGCCGCCGAAGGCCGAAGTCGAGTCGGTCTTGAAGGCTTTTTCATAAGCGCCGAGCAGCTTGGTGTCGATGGCGACGCCGCAGGGGTTGGCGTGCTTGATGATGACGCAGGCCGGGGTGTCGAACGCCTTGACGCATTCCCAGGCGGCATCGGCGTCGGCGATGTTGTTGTACGACAATTCCTTGCCCTGTAACTGGGCGTAGGCAGCGATGCTGCCGGACAAGGGCGTCGTATCGCGGTAGAAAGCGGCGGACTGGTGGGCGTTTTCGCCGTAGCGCAGCATTTCGCCGCGGTCGAAAGCCAGTTGCAGCCGGGCGGGAAAAACGGAGGGCGTCGGCGCGGCGGCGGCCGGCTGGCTTTCCGCGCCGTCATCCAGCCCGGTCAGCCAGTTGGCGATCATGCTGTCGTAGCGGGCGGTGTGGGTGAAGGCTTTTTTGGCCAGACCAAAGCGCGTGGCGAGCGCCAGCGCGCCGCCGTTGGCTCGCATCTCGGCGAGCAGCGGCGCGTAATCCACCGGGTCGGTGACGATGGCGACGCCGGCATAATTCTTGGCCGCGGAGCGAACCATGGCCGGGCCGCCGATGTCGATGTTCTCGATGGCATCCTCCAGCGTCACGCCAGGCTTGGCGATGGTCGCGGCGAAGGGGTAGAGATTGACGCAAACCAGGTCGATGGCCGGAATGCCGTGCGCGGCAATGGTTTCCATGTGCCCGGCCAGATCGCGGCGGGCCAGGATGCCGCCGTGCACCTTCGGATGCAGCGTCTTGACGCGACCATCGAGCATTTCCGGGAAGCCGGTGTAGTCGCCGATTTCAGTCACGGCCAGGCCGGCGTCGCGCAGCAATTTGGCGGTGCCGCCGGTGGACAGCAGCTTGACGCCCTGGGCGGCAAGACCCTGGGCGAATTCGAGCACGCCGGTTTTGTCGGAAACGGAGATCAGGGCTTGTTTGATGGACATGGTTGGATCAGTTTTGTTGGCAATGAAAAATCGGTTGGCACCGGCCAGCCTAAAGCAATTGATGTTCGGTCAGTTTTTTGCGCAGGGTGTTGCGGTTGATGCCGAGCATCTCCGCCGCCAGCGTCTGGTTACCGCCGGCCCGGGTCAACACCAGTTCGAGCATCGGTTTCTCGACGCTCTTCAAAACCATGTCATAGATGGCGGCCGGCCGTTCCCCGTCCAGATCGCGAAAATATTGCTCCAGCGCGTTCGTGACGCACCGCCCCAGGTCATGTTGGCTCATGCTGCCAACGCCTCCTCATCGTGGTGTTCATAGGTCAGGCGCCCGTGCTCCCCCGCGTGCCGCAGGAAGAAATCGTGCACCGCCCCTTTTTGCCGCTCGGCGTCCGGCAGCGTATTCATCATCTTGCGAAACGCCGCCGAGCCGACCAGTCCCCTGGTGTACCAAGAGATGTGTTTTCGCGCCACCTTGACCCCCGTCTCGCTGCCGTAAAAGGCATACAGATCATCGAGATGCGCCATCAGGATGGCGTGGATTTCCGTCACTTCAGCCGGCGGCAGATGCTGGCCGGTTTTCAGGTAATGCTCGATTTCGCGGAACAGCCAAGGCCGGCCCTGGGCGGCGCGGCCGATCATCAGGCCGTCGGCCCCGGTGGCCGCCAGCACCTGCCGCGCCTTCTCCGGCGTATCGATGTCGCCATTGGCGATCACCGGGATGTTCACCAGGGTCTTGACCAGGGCGATGGTGTCGTACTCCGCCTCGCCGCGATATTGCTGGCAGCGGGTGCGGCCATGAATGGCGACGGCGCGCACGCCGGCGCTTTCGGCAATGCGGGCGATGGCCGGCGCGTTTTTGTTGGCCAGATTCCAGCCGGTGCGGAATTTCAATGTCACCGGCGTTTCCGGCACGGCGGCGACGACGGCATCGAGAATGCGGCCGACCAGCGCTTCGTCCTGCATCAGCGCCGAACCGGCCATCACGTTGCAGACCTTCCTGGCCGGGCAGCCCATGTTGATGTCGATGATCTGCGCCCCGTGCTCGACGTTGTGGCGGGCGGCCTCGGCCATCATGCGCGGGTCGGCGCCGGCGATCTGCACCGCGATCGGCGCCGCCTCGCCGACGTGATTGGCCCGGCGCAAGGTCTTGGCGCTGCCGTAGAGCAGCGAGTTGGAAGTGACCATCTCGGACACCGCCAGGCCTGCCCCCATCTTCTTGCACAACTGGCGGAACGGGCGATCGGTGACCCCGGCCATGGGCGCGACGAACAGATTGTTGCGAAGCTGAAAACCGAGGAATTCCATGGGTGAACGGGAGACGGGCGAAGCCGGGGAAAGCCATGCAGTTTACCCGAGTTGGCGCTTTAAACCTATCGCGCCGTGACCACGGTGCAAGCGAGAAGCTCCGGGCTTTAGCCCCAATACTTGTCACTTAAGAATCTGAATCCTCTCATTGATGATGATTGGTGGTTGCGGCGAGGGGTGGCGAGGTCGAAGTGGCCATTTGCTCATCTTTCGTTTGACGCCGCGCGGATTACGTCGGCCG
>Ga0209628_10002413_pt1 | contig 12668 bp, 12 predicted proteins | sample TergutCu122P4_FD_187285 | JGI IMG/M metagenome (GOLD analysis project Ga0209628, IMG submission 187285) | Cubitermes ugandensis P4 segment gut microbial communities from Kakamega Forest, Kenya - Cu122 P4 (SPAdes) (version 2) | ecosystem: Host-associated > Arthropoda: Insects > Digestive system...
AATGCGGAACAATGGAAAAAAATTGAAAAAGCCGATAATGCTGCCTTATGGAAAATTAAAAATGAACTGCGCGAAGAATTGTTAGACGAAGTAAAAAAGTTGCTTGAAGTGCAAATGATGAAAAGGAATGAGTCGCCGGAGTTGATAATTAGTACTATTAAAGCAATTAAAAATGAAATACTTACGATTGGTTTTGCGCGGCGTTTTGCTACATACAAGCGTGCACATTTGTTGTTTACTAATAAAGAACGCCTAACACAAATTGTAAACCACCCTGAGCATCCGGTACAGTTTATTTTTGCCGGAAAGGCGCATCCAAACGACAAAGCAGGGCAAGACTTGATTAAGAGAATTATTGAATTTTCACGCCTACCACAATTCATTGGAAAAATCATATTTTTAGAAAACTACGATATGATTTTGGCAAAAAAATTGGTTTCGGGGTGTGATGTTTGGTTAAACACACCCACAAGACCGCTGGAGGCTTCCGGTACAAGCGGCGAAAAAGCGATTATGAACGGCGTACTGAATTTCAGTGTATTGGATGGCTGGTGGGCTGAAGGCTATTTGCCCGGCGCCGGATGGGCAATCAGCGAAGAGATTACTTACAAAGAGAGTGAATTGCAAGACCAGTTAGACGCCTCAGTGCTTTACAACACCATCGAAGATAATATCGCAAATGCTTTTTATACTAAAAATAAGGAGAATATTCCCGAGAGTTGGACAAGAATGATGAAAGAAAACTTTGCCAAAATTGCCCCGCACTTTACCATGCAACGCCAGTTGGAAGATTATTACAGGAAATTTTATAACAAATTGGAAGAGCGTACAAAAATGCTTACCCAAGAGAATAAAAAGAATCTTTTTGAACTTCTGCGTTGGAAAGAAAAAGTGTTGGCTAATTGGGAAAATATTGAAATTAATCATATTAACTTAAATGAAACCAAGGACAAAACTTATTATTTAGGTGAGAAAACAAAATTATCGGTTGACTTGCGTTTAGGAGCGCTTAACCCTGAGGATTTTAAAATTGAAATTTGCTTTATCCATGCAGACAATGGAAATGAAAACCTTTCTTCAAAGTGGCAGTTTTATTTTGTAAATCAAGAAAATGGGATAGCACATTACGAATGCGACATAGAACCCAATTATTCAGGTAGTTGGAAGTGCGGGATAAGAATCCTGCCCTCACATCCGTTGCTACCGCACGATTTCGATTTTAATTTGGTAAAATGGGCATAAAGTTCAAGAGTTCAAAAGTTCAAGAGTTCAAAAGTATTGTTTTGAACTTTGAACTTACTGTATATAGGGTACCCCCTTGTAGTAGTTCATCTCCCGCACTTTTATCTGGTAGCGCAAGTAGGCGTTTCTAAGTTCAATTTCTGATTGAAACAATTGATTGTTTGATGTTTGTAATTCAATAATACTTAACGTACCATCATCGTATTTGCGTTTATTCGCTTGATTAGCAATTTGTTGATATTCAACATTCTTTTGGGCTTGTTGCCATTGGGTTTTCGTTGCTTCCATTTCCAATAAAGCTTGATAAATTTCACTGGAGAGCGTGCGCATTGTTTCATCGTAATCGCGTTGGGATTGTTTCAGGTTGTTTTTGGCTTTAGAAACGCGCAAACGGACATTCATACCATTGAAAATCGGCACCGAAACATGAAGTTGCACCCACTCTCCTAAATTGTTACTAAATTGTTTAAAATAGGGGCCATATTTATTTGCAGTTGAAGTAAAATAACTCGTGGAAATACCGCCGCTCAGCGAAACATAGGGATAGTAATCGCTACGGATTATAGCAAGCGAACGTTTTTGAATATCCAAATTTTGTTGTTCAATAATGGCGGTTGGATGCTGGTTTAAAGCAAAAGCCACCATGTCGGAGATGGATTGTTCTTCGAAAAAGAGTTTTGTTTCATCTATTTGAGGCACAATCATTAATGGCTCGTCCAAAGGAAAATTCATACAGTCTTTGAGTTTAATGATACTAATTTCCAAACTGTTTCGAGCTGCTATTGCAGTATATTCTTCTGCTGCAAGCGTAGCGCGAATTTGCGCCAAATCTGTCGTTGAGCCTCCTCCAAGTTCTAACAAACGCGCCATCTTTTTTTCTTCCATTTTATAATTATCTATCCGTTTTTTGTAAAGGTCATGAAGTTCGGTGTAATAAACCACTTCGGCGTATGCCAGCATGGTCGCTTCGGCAACTTTATCACGGGTTTGGCGCAATTGCTCTTCTCCGCGCATTTTGGCAATCCTTGCTGAGCGTGTTTGATTTAAATAGCGCAAGCCGTTGAATATGGGAACAGTTGCGTTTAAGCCAACTCCATTATTAAAAGTAGTAGTATTTACATAAGTATTTGTTTCAGGGTCTATTCCACGTCCAAAATTAGAATACAAACCAATTGAGCCGCTTATTCCAGGCAAATGTGCCAGAATAGCGCCTCTATAATCGTTTTTAGTATTCTCCCATACGGTAGAGGCGCTGGCTGTTCTATAGCTGTTTTCTACTGCATAACGCATACAGGCTTCCATGTTCATCTGCTTTTGCCCAAAAATAATTATCGGGAGAAAAAAGAAAGGAAATAAAAGAATTCGCATAATTATTGTTTAAAGTTTGAAAAGTTTGAAATGTTCATGCTGCTTTTAAATCAAAAATCGTGCCAAAATATTTAATTGATTGTATAGCAACAATTTAACAAATGATTTATCTTTATTGATGTAAAAAAATTTTACAGGAAGTGTATGTTTTTTTGACGGGAATGGAACATTCTTCAAAAGATACTTTTATTGGATAATCGGGCTCTGTATTATCATTATCCTTGCAAGCAGGAAAAATTAATGCAATAATCAGCAAAACGGTTAGTTTTAATAAAATCGTTATCATAACTTTCATGTTTACAATTTATCTATTATTTTTACTACAATACACTTTTCGGTTTAAATAATATTTTTTTCATATCTTTTTAATAATTAATTCAATATCAGTAATATTATCCATTTTTTTAACAAGAATTGGCGTGTACCAACGAGTAACAATGGCTGGTCCCGTCGGGTTTGGTTTGGGGTAGCTAACTGTCATTTTAAAACTACTAACTGACATTTGCTGCAAAATTTTGGAAATATTACCATAAATACGATATGGATCTTCTCCATACACTAAAAGTAATGTATATTTTGAAAAATCAATCTCAGGATAAGTTCCTCCATAATTAGACCAAATATAATTTTCCAATTTTACTTTACTGTTAATAATTACTAATGTACCATTATCCGAAATGCCTTGGTATTCCTTCCAATTGTAAGTCGTTCCTTCCAATGAATAATCCACAAAAGGAATATCTATCGGGTAAACAATCTCTTGTTCCTTGATAGTTGTATTCAATCTAACTTTGCTATCCTCGCTCATTTTTTTTACTTTTAGCACAATGTACCATCTGTTAATGGCTGTTGTATCGCTTAATGTAATATCAATACTCAAACTATATTTGTTAGATGAATGTTGTTGTAAATCTGTTACATTAAGCTCTAAAATGCCGCTATTTTGTTTGCCGCTTGCCATTAACAGCGAATGTTTTGCAAAATCAATTTCGGGATACCTGTCACAGGTAATATATTTTCCGAATTCCTCATTACTGTTGATAACTATTACCTTATCGTTGTAGGGAAGGTTTGTCCATTGGCATTGGGTTCCTTCTAAAGAATACTCTTCAAAAGAGATTTTAATAGGATAATTGGGTTCATCAGGTTTATCATTACAAGAAGAAAAGATTGCTGTAAAAAACAGCAAAATTGAAATAACTATTGTAAAATGTACTCTCATATCTTATATATTTAAACTAGGTGACAAATATATAATTTATTTGATGGAAAGGCTAAAACTTAAAACATAATAAACCATACCATATTTTCGTTTTCAATTTTTATTATTAATTTTATGGAAAATTTCTACGAACGCACTAACGAAAACCAATTTGAAGAAGAGAAACGCCCCGGATTTCTTACGTTTTTATTAGTTTTAACATTTATCGGGTCAGGTTTAGAGTTACTATCAAATTTGGTTTCACCTATTTTTCTTCCTTTTTTTGTGGAGGTTTTACGCAACAGTTCTTCAATGTTCACAAATTTCATTGAAATATATGAGCAGATGTTAGAAGTTCCGATTTGGCAATACTATTTATTGGCCTTTTTCAATGCAACTGCGATTCTTGGTGCTGTTTATATGCTAAAAATGAAGCGAATAGGCTATCATATTTATGTTATTTCTCAATTAACACAAATGTGTATCGGACAATTCCTTATGGGAGGTCCTTTCAAACCTACCACTCTCAGTTTGTCAATAACTGTGCTATTTATCGGATTATACACTATCTACTATAAAAAATTCACTGTTTTAGGCACAGAAAATTCTGAACAAAACGAATAAATAGTTACCCCCTAACCATTAACCACTAATCCCTAATCACTAATCACTAATCACTATGAACAATATCCTAACCCTCAATCCCTCACGTGTTTTTTATTATTTCAATGAAATATGTAAAATTCCGCATCCTTCAAAAAAAGAAGAAAAAATAGTAGCATGGTTGTTAGAAACCGGCAAAGCGTTGGGCTTGGAAACCAAACGCGACAAAATTGGAAATGTACTGATTTCCAAACCTGCAACAAAAGGCAAAGAGAAAGTTACTCCCGTTATTTTTCAAAGCCACGTGGATATGGTGTGCGAAAAAAATAGCGATACGAAGTTTGACTTCGACAAAGACGCTATCCAGCCATACATTGACGGCGAATGGCTCAAAGCAAAGGGAACAACCCTGGGCGCCGACGACGGCATCGGCGTAGCCATTCAGTTGGCGCTGCTCGAGGCAAAAGATATTGAGCACGGCCCAATTGAGTGTCTGTTTACCGTGGACGAAGAAACCGGATTAACCGGCGCATTCAACTTAGAATCAGGATTTATGAAAGGTAAAATGTTGCTCAATTTGGATTCGGAAGATGAAGGCGAGTTTTTTATCGGTTGCGCGGGCGGAAAAGATACACAAGCCATTCTTGAAATTGAATGGGAAGAAAAAGTGCCCCAACACTGCATTGCTTACAACGTGTATGTGAAAGGATTAAAGGGCGGACACTCCGGAGATGATATTAACAAAGGGCTCGGAAACGCCGTGAAACTTTTAAACAGAATTTTGTGGAATGCCTACCAAGACTATGAACTCTTTATTGCCGAAATGGATGCAGGCAACCTGCGCAATGCCATTGCCCGCGAAGGCTACGCCCACGTTATCATTCCTGAAAAAAATAAAAAATCGTTTGAAAACTATCTCAAAGAGATGGATATAACCTATAAAGATGAATTGCGTGTAACCGACCCAAGCGTTTCGGTTACTTTTGAAGAAGCAAAAATGCCGAAGAAAGTTTTGAACGAATTGTTGCAGATTGATTTAATGAATGCGCTGTATGTGTGTCCACACGGTGTTTTGGCAATGTCGCAGGATATTCCCAATTTTGTGGAAACTTCTACAAACTTAGCTTCTGTGAAATTCAAAGATGGAAAAATTTTCATCGCAACAAGTCAGCGCAGTTCCTTAGAGTCGAAAAAGCAAGATGCGGTGGATATGGTTTCTGCGTCGTTTTATACGATCGGCGCCGACGAGGTAAAGAGCGGCGACGGCTATCCGGGCTGGGCACCTAACCCAAATTCGGAAGTGGTAAAAGTGCTGTCGCATGCATATCGCAATCTGTTCAGAAAAGAACCGGAAGTGAAAGCCATTCACGCAGGTTTGGAATGTGGATTGTTCTCCGAAAAATATCCCGGATTGGATATGGTTTCCTACGGACCTACTTTGCGCGGCGTACATTCTCCCGACGAAAAACTTAAAATTGACACTGTGCAAAAAGTGTGGGATTTGACAGTTGAATTTCTAAAGATTTTGAAATAGTGCGCATTCTAAGAGCATTCTTAATTTTCTGCGCTTTTTTATCTTTATGCTCGGTAAAATGTGAAAACACCGAATGCGGCGCGAATTTACCCCCTTCAAAAGGGAGATATTTAATAATTACGCCGCCAGAATTTGATAGTGTAATTAACTATTTTGCCCATTACAAACGGGAAATCGGTTTTGAAGTGCAGGTGGTTTCTACAACAATTACCGGTAAAACTACGGCATCCATCAAAAATTACATTCAAAATCAATACGATAATGTTAAAACACGCCCCGTTTATCTACTTTTGGTGGGCGATACAGACAAAATTCCTGCTTATGAGGGCGATCCTTCCGGAAAAGTTGAAAAAAAACCAATATCAGATTTGGGGTACGCGCTTTTAGCCGGCAATGATCTTTTTGCGGATGTTTTTTTAGGACGTTTTCCTGTTGAAAATGAAAAACAACTCCAAAATATCATTGACAAAACGATATTTATGGAAAAAAATATGCCTTATCTTTCAAAAAAAGCACTCTTTATTGCCGGAGATGAAAAAAAGAAGGCGTGGAACAGACTCTATATGACCAATAGTTTTAAAGCCGGGCATGATTATGTAGTTCGAAACCACTTAATTCCTTTGGGTTATACTTGTAAAAAAAACTATCAACCTAACAAAGAGGAAGTTATTAAAGCATTGAGTGATAATCCGTTGTTTTTTGTTTATGCCGGACATGGCACTCCCACTTCGTTGGCAGGTAAATCGTTTGATTTATTGCAGAAAGAGGTATCGTTAGCCACTAATACTGTTTTTCCTGTGGTTTTTGCTTTTGCCTGCAAAACAGGCAATTTTGCGCAAAAATGTATTGGGGCATATTTTATCAGAGAAAAAGAGAAGGGTGCTGTTGCCTATTATGGTTCTTCAGTTAATTCACGCACCAACGCCGACCCAATCATTGAAAAGAAAATCTTTGGCTCATTGAAAGAAACACAGAGTTTATCAGCCATGATTAATTTGGGGATGAAACGTTTCGCAAAAGCGCCCGGAGTAGGCAAAAAAAGGAAGGAAATCTACTTAAAGTCTTACAACTTGCTGGGCGACCCGTCGTTAGCGCTTCCTAAGCGTTAAAAATTCCAAACACTGCGCTACCGCTGCCGCTCATTGCCGCATACAAAGCCCCTTTGCTGTAAAAGTTGTTTTTTATTTCCAATAATTGCGGGTACTGCTTGAAAATAACCTCCTCAAAATCATTGATGAGATGATACCTCCATTGATCAACCGGCTCATTAATAATCTGTTTTAAACTAACCTGCGGTTTTTTGGGAGTAATGGCTTTGTATGCTAATGCTGTGGAAACGTTGATGTTGGGACACACTATTTCGATTCTATTTTTTGACAAATCTAAGGCAATGGGCTCTAAAATTTCGCCTATGCCGGTGGCATACATCGGGGTGTTGTAGAGAAAAAACGCAGTATCGCTGCCCAACTGAGCGGCAAATTGGTGAAGTTGATTTGTTGTTAAGTGCAAAGCAAACAGTGCATTGAGCATTTTTAAAGTGAAAGCGGCATCGGCTGAGCCACCCCCCAAACCCGCACCGGAGGGTACTTGCTTGGTAAGCGTAATCTTTACAGGAAGTAAATCATAATCTTTTTGCAACAACCGATATGCTTTAACACACAAATTATTCTCTATATCACAATTTAAATCGGCATTTTTTATTGTAAAAGAGAATTGAGCAGCGGGTTCAATCTCGAGTATATCTTCGTAGTTACTACAATGATAAAAAATAGTTTCAATGGCATGAAATCCGGTGGGCAGTTTTTCAATAACATGCAATCCGAGATTTATTTTGTGATGTACGGTTGCTAACATTTTAAAACTGATAATACACGATAAAAGCAAATGTTTGATTATGCTGCCCGCCCGTAATATAAGCATAATGGTGGGCGTTGTACTTTCGCACCGGCAGGAAAGAACCCTCAAAACGAAGGTTAACCCCTATGTGGTTATAAAAGAGATATCCCACTCCAATAATTCCGGAAAACTCGAAACGAAAAAAAGAGGGGGCACCTTTGTTGACTTCTCCATCCACTTTTTCAACATCTTTGTTTTTAAACAAAATGCCGAAAGCAGGACCCGCTTCCAACTCAAATCCTTTAAAAAGTCTCCATTTTACTAAGAGTGGAATTTGCCCGTACATTAATTGCAATACATATTGCTCTCTGTTGGGTCCGATGAAATTTCCGTTTTCATCATATTTAACTGTGTGTTTGCACCCCTTCATGATAAAATTCAATTCGGGTTGCAGAAGCCATTTCCCGTTTTTCGATACGGGATGATTGGCAAACACCCCAACATATCCACCAATTTTGTTAAATCCCTGAAATGGAAATTTATCTTCTGTAATGATAGAAGAAGTTAAGCCGGCTTTGATTCCGCCGTGGAAGTTACTTCTCCCGCTTTCAATGCCTTGTGGCTGAGTGTGAGAAAAGTAACTCTTTTGCGAATAAAGCGTTAGAAATAGAAAAAAGGATAATAAAACTAATAATCCATTTTTCATTACGCTTCCGAAAATTCTGAAGTATCTACACCGCATAACGGACAAGTCCAATCGGCAGGCAGAGATTCAAACGGAGTTCCCGGGGCAATTCCATTATCGGGATCACCATTGGCGGGCTCATATTCATACCCGCAAACATCGCATACATAATTTTTCATAGTGATAAATATTGAAAGGGTTAAAGTTTAAAGTTATTATGGTCTTATGATCTTATGGTCTTATGATCTTATGGTCTTTATTTACAGGTACTGCAATAAATTTTCTTCACTTCTTTATTATCGAAAACGGAAACAGAAAATTCATCTAAAAGATTGCAAAGTCGTTGCGGGTTTCTAATTACAGCTATTTGAACTGCTTGTGTAAAAAAGGAACTTAAATATGTTTTTTCCTTATGTGCTGCCAATTGCACAATAGCAAACAGTTGAGATTCTGAGATTGATGGTTCGGATAGTAAAGGAACAAGTTGATATAAAGCTTCTTCATATTTTTGCAATTGAATTAAAGAATCTACAGTTGCATTTTCAGTTTCAATGTTATTTAAATTTCTCTTAATTAATGTTCTGCAAACCACCTTTTTCCCACTTAAAAGAAGGATATTGATGTCAATCGCTTTTGTTAATTCTATTTGCGGTGGAATTGTTCCTATTTTTGCATGAAAAAGATTTGATTTAGGTGTAGAGTCATTTGCGGAGAGAATCTTCTTCATCGTAATCGGTTTGGAAACTAATCCGCGAAACGGTTTATTGTGGTCAACCTGGGGTGCCCTGCAGTTATACTGATCTTTTTGAATAAAATCAAGCACAATGGCATCTCCGGCTTTAGACAACAGTTTGCTTAATAACTTGGCATCGTCCGACTGCAAGGAAACATTCCCGTCTTCATCCCAGTAAAGCATGTCGTAAATTTGCTCTAATGTGTAGTCTTCAGTGCATTTTTTACAAATTGTTGCATCGTAAAATCTAAGCCCTGTAATACCTTTTGAAATTGGCAGGTCTTTTTGTTTGGAAGCCACAGAATTAAATACTTGAATGGTAAGGTCATTGCCTAATACAAGTGAAATATACACCGAATTCAAATTCCTTTCAATGCTACAGGCAAAACCGTAAATAGTATATTGCGGCGACAAAAAGGCAGGAGCGCCTAAAACTCCTTTAAACATAGGTTTTAACAACTCTAAACACAAATCGTAGTACGAATACTCATTGTTACCCTGATGGGCTTTGGCTTTAAAAACAAACTCATCGCCTTGTACTGTAAATCCATACAACTGCAAACGTTGTGCCGTGTATTGATATGGTGGATCATTCAGGTTGGTAAGTTTATTCTGGGTTGCCTGAAAATTAGCCTGCATGATCGCTACCGAATCTAACATTGTTAGATTTGCTAAGGGCGCACATTTATACAACGAACTTCTAAGGTCGTCAATCATCTCAACAAAGCACTTTTTTAAAATTACAGGGTCATATTTCAGGGGATTGAAATTTTTTTGATATATTTTGTATTTATTGCTGTTTTTTGTAATCAAATCAATATAGGGAATACTAGCTTGTGAAAAACATAAATTATTGCAGAGTAACAAAATAAATAGCAATAAAGAGGAGATTTTTATCTTTGCCATAGCGCTATGAAAGTGGTTTTTTTTATCCGCAAAAGTAGATTTTTATTTTAAAAACTCGAAAAAAGAAATTTTTATCACAGACTTTGTACATATAAAATTTCCTATATTTTTGTGCACCCATAAATAGTATTATGATTCATCTTATAAAGAAACATTTATTAAGGCGTTCACTGATAAAGTATAAACCTTCCCGAAAAAAGGTGATGGCTTCTTTAGAGCAAGTGAAAACAATGGGTATCATGTGCCATATAACAGATGAGAATTCTTATAAGGAAATGTATGATTTGTTCTCAAAACTGCAATCACCAAAAAGAACCTTATGGCTTATGGGATACATTGATGAAAAAAAAGTGCCCTATTACTGTTTGCAACAACTGTCTGCCGATTATTTCTCTAAACAACAATTAAATTGGTATGGGAAACCCGATTTCGTTCAATTGAACGATTTTATAAATAAAGATTTTGATATACTGATTGATTTTTCAAGAAATGAACTGCCTCCACTGCAATACATTCTATCTGTTTCAAAAGCCAAACTTCTTATTGGTGCAAATGAATATGCAAAAGATTTATACGATATTTTTATTCATGATGAAGCCAACCCAAATCCTCTGAGACTTTTAAAAATCATTCACAATTATTTACTCAAATTAACCGGAAAATGAGCTACACAAATCAATTTAAGGGCTTGGGAGTAGCCTTAGTTACTCCTTTTTTACAAACCGGAGAAGTGGATTTTCTTAGTTTAGAACAATTAGTAAATCATCTCATTAATAATGGAGTAGATTACTTAGTGGCACTGGGAACCACCGGCGAAACGCCCACGCTTACCGATGAGGAAAAACATAAAGTGGTTCGCACCATCGTTGATGCAAATCAAAACCGAGTGCCTGTGATTGTGGGGATGGGAGGTCCCTCTACACGTCAAATTACTCAACAATTTAAAACTTTCGACTTTTCCGGAATAAGCGCAATCTTGTCTGTTACACCCTATTACAACAAACCCACACAAACAGGGCTTATTGAACACTATCAGGAATTAGCCTACCATTCTCCCCTCCCCCTTATTTTGTACAATGTGGGAAGTCGCACCGCTTGTAACATGGAAGCAGAAACTACACTTAAATTGGCTGAAAATGAAAAAATTATAGGTATTAAAGAGGCATCCGGTATCATGAACCAAATCATGTATTTGGCGAAACACAAACCGGAAGATTTTCTGGTTATCTCCGGCGATGATGCTATAACTTTGCCGCTTTTGGCTGTGGGAGTTGACGGACTTATTTCTGTGGTAGGAAATGCATTTCCGGATGAAATGGCGTGTATGGTGCATCTCGCTTTGGATGGTAATTTTAAAGATGCGGTTGTTATCCACAATAAAATGTTAGATATTATTCAAGCGTGCTTTAAGGAAGGCAGCCCTGCCGGAGTGAAAACGTTTTTAGCGCTGCAAAACAGGTTGGAATACTATTTACGCTTGCCACTTATAAGGGTATCAAAAGAACATCAGGAGTATATTAGCAAAATAGCCAACTCTTGCTTGTATTGATGTTGTTCTGCCACAAGTAATTAGTTAAGTCACCTTAATTCCTTACTAAAACTTTCCTCGAAACACTACCCAGTTCGGAATCAATTCTAATGAAATAGATACCATTTCGCAGTGTTGCTACCGAAATTTTCATATTTGCTTTACATTGCTCAGTTTCGTACATTATTTGTCCCATACTGTTAAAAATGCAAATATATGTGGGCGCCGCATTTCCGGTAATGTTTAGTTCGCTGCTTGCAGGGTTGGGATATATTGTAAATTGAACTCCGTGAAATTCTTTAACCGATACTAATAAAATACATTCCGCGTCGGTTTTTAATATTTCTTCGCAGTCATTATACACTACTTCAACTTGATAGCAATATTCAATTTCCGGTTCTAAGTTTTCATCCAAATAACTCAATTCTGTAGCAGGAATCATTTCTTCGTTTATTTGTTCATCATCACGGAAAAGATTGTAGCCTGCAAGTTCGGTGCCTTCGTATTCAGGGGCTTCCCATGAAACGAGAATATTGGGTCCCTCTGTTTGCTCAACGGTAATAGCGTTGCTAATAGCCACGCACATACCATCAATAATAACATAGATTGGTTCGGTAGGTTCACTTTCTAATGATGCTCCGTAAGAAGCGGTTACCATATATTTATATTCGCCGTTTGCTGGTACAATATCGGTATAAGTTGTTTCATCAATAAGTTCAGGATTAATTTGTGTATCGCCTCTATAAACGTTATATCCTTTAACGGTTAAAGGTTTACCCTCTTCGGGCAGATCCCAGTTAAGAATAACATGATTGGCTTTTTCCACTTTATATGTAAGGTTTTGGGGTGGAAAGAGTTCAGGCGCTTCTCCGATGAAAATAGTATTTAAATAGGTAACTTTATTAAAAGCGGTAATGGCAAGTGTAAGTTCCATGTCATCCGAAACGGGTTCTTCAAAAACTAATTCAGCCGTTCCGTCAGTAACAATAGCCGTTCCCAAAATAATTACATCATCATTTTCATCGCGATAAG
>Ga0209628_10002414_pt1 | contig 12667 bp, 10 predicted proteins | sample TergutCu122P4_FD_187285 | JGI IMG/M metagenome (GOLD analysis project Ga0209628, IMG submission 187285) | Cubitermes ugandensis P4 segment gut microbial communities from Kakamega Forest, Kenya - Cu122 P4 (SPAdes) (version 2) | ecosystem: Host-associated > Arthropoda: Insects > Digestive system...
CACACACACACACACACACACACACACACACACACACACACACACACACACACACACACACACACACACACACACACACAGTATTTTTACACCCTGTAGTTTGCAGCTCAATGCGAGTGTTGCAGAGGAACCTCCTTCTGTCATCTGATGGTAAAATATGCAGGCAGTATGTTCCTCCAAAACAACAGGGACCTGTCCACCAAATTGTACTGTGAGAACCTCAAAAATTTTTCTCTTTTGGTTTTTCCTTCCACACTTTTTAGTGTTTCTCATTGTACAGATGTTTGTGGTGTTTCGTCCATGTCTTTATTCCATATGTTAATATGAGCATGTGGTAATTTGTAAATACATTTTTTTGTTAGTCAGTACTTCATATTTTTACAGTATGTCCCTAATTATTGATATTCTTGGTGTCGCTATGAAATATTAAACCTATAGTTGGGTCAGAATTTCCGTATTATTTTTCTTGTTCACCCTTGATGTCCAGATGTGGTGCTTTCGTTTATTTTGGTCATATTTGGACAGTGATGTAGCATGTCTAATAAAGTTGTTGCAGAGCATGGTTAAATACAATTACTTTTTTACAGCATTCACCAAATTCCAGTTCCTCTCCATTCAAATATAATGTTCTGTGGGTCCTGTTGAAAATCTTGGAGTAGGCTGGGCCCATATATGGACTGGCACTAAAAACATTTCTGGTTGAGTAGCAGGAGACTGAAGAATATTTCTGATAGTGGAGGCAGTATGTTTCTTTGAAACATTGTTACTTATGTGTTGGACCACATATCGTAAACAAGAACAACACAGCATAGTTGTGAACACACATTATTTTGTAATTCCTTTTACAAAGTATCCACTGTTTTGTCAACCCACCTACAGTAATGATTCCAGCATTTTCACCTCAGTATAGTGTCTGTGCAGTTTTTCCCTATTATATGAGGGTGGTCATATCAAAAAAGATGAATTCAACATATATTTCATACGTATTTTAGAGTAGAAAAGTGAGTACTGAAATTTAGTTAAAGTATTTGAAACGAACAAACCATGTCTGACGCCTAGGCATGAATGGGAAAATGATACTGAAATGCATCATAAAAAATTGCATGTTAGGGTCTGGACTGGTTGCAAGTGACTCAGGGTCATGGCCAGTCATGGGTTTTTCTGAACACAGTAATAAATGTTCAGGTTGTATACAACAAATGGTTTTTTTTTAGGTAACTGAGTGACTTAGTTTGTTAAGAGGTACTTACTGCCTGTTGAACATTAGTTTGTTGATTTTCCATTGATTGTCAGTTTGAATTAAAAACATTTGACCCTGGATAGTACTGGAAGAAACATGCAGTGGCAGATACCAGCATCTTTTGGTAAATCTAAAAGTAATGGTTTGAAATCTTCATTGGCAGGTAGTATGGTTTTTTGTGCAAACACCTGCATGTTATAAAACAAATTAGTGTTTGGTTCCCATCTAACTCTTACATTTCATCTTCGCTTGTTAAATTCTACCAAACTTTTGAAACCTGTGACAGTGTAGTGCAGAGTCTTGTCACGTGTTTGTGTGAGATACTCCTGGTTATGATGGTGTCATGGTGTGCAGGCGAGACAGAGATGTTCAGCCGTCAGCAGTCATCAGGAATATGGTGGGTACCAGTGAGGTGCCACAGGATCTCTCTCGTCCACACAGGCCGATTCCAGAGGACATCATGGTTGCTGGTGACACAATTCCTCGAGGCCTGATTCCTCGCAGCATAAAGGAGTTTGACGATCGCTACCCACGACGCAACTTAAGGCCCCGAACAGAACGTAACTATGCTGAGAGTCCTGACATCATTGTATTGTCTGATGAAGAACCTCGGATAAATGGGTTTGCAACCAATGGCTATGACAGTGACACAGATGAGGGTGAAATGCCACCGCTGCCCCCGATTAAGGTGAGTGAAGTGACAGACAAGTGTGAAATTAATTTGTATCTGTTAGAAGTAAGGCTGGAAATTACAAGACAGGGAAAGGACTAACATAATAAAAGCAAGCTTTTTATCATGTGTGGTTTCAAAAAGTGATGGAATAAACGTGGTGCTCAGGAAAATTTGTGGACCTAACTGGGATGACATTCATTTGACAGTTAACAATTGTACATAACCTTGCTCAGAACATTTAGCTGAAGTTGGAAAAGAGAAAGGGATATGCAGTTTTTGTGACTAGCAGTTACTTGGAAGATGGAGGATGTACAAAAATGTTGAAGTGTGAGAGACCACTTGGAAAACCTAGCTGTAGCAGGGAGAAAAAGATTAAAATGATTCTTTGGGAAGCAGGGTGTCAGGATGTGGAATGGATTCATTTTCCTTGGTTAGGGTTCAGTGGGGGGCTGCTGTGAACAGCATGTTGACACTTCAGGCTCTATGCGAGCAAGCAGGTCGTTGATTAGGTGGGCGACTCAGTGTTACAAGAATGCTGCATGGAATCGGTTGGTGAACCTTGTCAAAGAAGATGTCATATTTACTGCCCCAACCCTTTGCATTATATCTTACAATTTTGTAGCATATTGTGGGCTCCTGTCAACATGGCATTGAACGTCCCATAAAAAATTAGAAATTATTTGAGTAGCTGAGTGATCAGGGATGCATAAATCCTAGATGCCAGGCAGCCCAAGTAACTAAATTTTGTGTGGTGTTTATGGGTCCTCAATATCAAATTGCTTTTTGTCACCCTTCTGGCATTTAGAATTTTAAGTATCTCTTAGATTTTTGGAACATTTGTGGACCTCTGTCCATGACTGTTAGTTTCTGCCTCATGGCATTTGTAGTAAATTTTATTGGAATACCCATCTGTGGAATGATCTGTGCAGGAGCTGTCACCAGCAGAGCTTGCGGAGCGTGAACGGGGGCTACGTAAGCTTCGTGAAGAGCTGCGTAATGAGGAGATGAAGCTTGTATTGCTCAAGAAGCTGCGCCAGTCACAACAGATGAAGGAGAATATTGCAGTGGTACCTCCTAGCCAACAGCCTACCTCAAAGGTGCCGCCCGCTGGCAAGCTGCCTCCCCCACCTCAGCAGCAGCCACCTCCTCCACTTGTGAGGACAAACCACAGCAAACAGCCAATCCCCAACATTATCCCTCCACTGTTACGAGGGGTAAGTCTTGTTATGAGTGTCACAAAGGAATAATTTTTGGACCTTGGCAGAAAGTAGTGTTATAAATTACGTCATGGCGCTGGAGGCCGTTACAGCTTTCAGCCACAGTTCTTAATTTCATACTTTCAAAAATACCAAGATCAGGGTCATGCATATCACTTTGTGTAGGATCTAGAATTGTTATGGTACATTTTGATAAATGTACAAGTTTTATTGAGGGGTTGTTTTCTTCCTTGTCAGGCTCATATGCAAAAGAATGTGACAGCTGTGTAAAATCTGCGTTTATCTATTCCTTTGTAGTGTTAAATAGTGAACCATGGAGGTTAGCATGTGGAATGTTGTATGGCATTTGAGTACAAATAGAAAATTTTTTATATTCTGACAGCTAGAAATATAGAAACACTTATCACTTTGAGTTTCTGTGTGACATTCTGTTTGATTTTTGTTTGACTGTGCATCATCAATTAGGTAAAGTAATATAGATGAACCAACTAGATGCAACAATAAATCATTGTTGCATCTAGTTGGTTCATCTATATTACTTTACATTCTTTTTATTGGAAATTTGTTCAGAAGTGAATTAATAATTATACTTTGACTGATTTACTAATAATGGGAAGTTATTACAAAGGAATGTGATTAAATTTACCTAAAATCAGTAGCTTGAAAACTTGTAGCAAAAAGGCCACAGTTAATCTGAGATACATAATGTGAAAAATACCAATAAGGACCAAGTGGTGCTGCTGTATAGAGAAAGTTTTTGGTGAAAACACTGAAATACTGGCTTATTGTGAGATTTCAGGCTCGTTAATTACTTTCCATTACTTCTATTTTGTTATTCTGTTTATAATTATTTCATAGCATACCTAATGACATACTAGCAAGCATTGGCCTTTCACTTATGTGTGCATAACAAAGTTAGCCTTAATGTAACAATGAAGGAACATGAAGATAAAGGTCATAAAGGCATATAGAGGGATTAGAAGTATAGCTCCACTCATTTTTAACCTCTGCAGTAGATGGAGGTGAGTGGTCAACTTTACATCACAACTGCTTTACCCAAACAGAAGAACTCCAGTGCCCATTGAATAGGAAGTTGGGTGTGCCCAAGACCCTAAATAGGCATGTTTTGGGAAGAGAAAAGTCCTTTGCCCTTGCTAGGAATTAAACCCCAAATTATCCAGCCCATATCCAAGTCACTATACAAACTACTCTATCTTGGCTTCTGAATAAAGATAACTAGCCATCAGTGGTTCTTCCCAGAACTTCTGAAGCTTTATTTTCGTACAGTGTCAGTAACAGGTGTTTAGAGGGTAATTTATAAAATTATGTGGTTCTCATAAACTACTGCATCTTTTCATTTGCCATTCATATTCAGTGAAAATGTTTGCACATATTAAGAAAAACTTGCTGCATTTGCCATAGCTGCAGTATCTTTGCTCCTTTTTACCAGAATTGGCAATCTTTCAAATTTTTATGGAAGATACCAAAGCACAACATTCTTTTGTCACAAAACGGAGACATATCCAATCTCTGCAATCACCAAGCTCATGGAGAGAAGAAAGAAAAGAAGAAGAAAGAAAAAAAAGGGTCCCAGGTTTCCAAATTTTCATATTGAGGTTTTGGGAGAACTTAGGGGTGCAATTCATTGCATCTGCTGCAGTGGATATTGGTACAAAGTCTCTTGCAACCCCATTTAAGCAAAATGAAGTTTGAAGTTTGAGGCTTTTTTCATAAGGAAAATTGTTGTTTTCCATTATTTCATGGTTATAAATGCTTACGGAATGATTTTAAGAAAACCTAAAGAGAAGGCTGCTCTGAAGACATAGGCATAGATGAAATGATGATTTTAAAATAGTAGTTGGAAGTGGGATGGGAGTGTGTGGACTTGATACATGTGGCTGTGGGTGGGGGACCACGGTGATATGCAGAGCACATTAATCAGGCCTTAGGTTCCATAAATGGCAGGTAATTTGTTGATTAACTGAGCAAATGGTAGCGTCTAAAAAAGGATTGCACCATGTAGTTATTTCATGGTCAGAGTTGGAGCAAGCATACAGAAAGAACATAGCCTTTAAGTACAGTCTGCCAGTGTAGCAAGAAGTTCTTGTGCAGGTGCAGTGAAACTTGCTTACGATATCCTTGGTTAAAAGTTTCCTCTCCAAAGACATCGGGTTAACATACACTGTCCCAGTGTAAGAAAATTCTTGACTGAAGAGGTACATAAAGTTTATGACAAAACAACTTTTTCACCCATTTATTATGGTTTCTGTCTAATAGTCTTAAGCGCTTTTGCCCACCTTCCATTTGTTCAGTCTGTTCCCAAAATACAGTGTTGAAATTATGCTGTCAGTCTAAATAGGTGAATGTGCGAAGTAATTTATGCACATTAGTTTCACACAGCAGAGTGATGCATTGTCATGGTGCATGGATGTTGCATTGCTGCCACAATGCAAATGACTGCAATCAAGCAGTCCCCACTACTCAGCGTCTGTTGTTCATCCCTTACTGTAGTTGCTGCAATAGTCATTTTGCTTCTGGACATGCTGCTGATAATGTTATTTGGTAGGGTAGATGTCTGGAAAGTCTTTTTCTTCACATCAGGCCAATATAGCAGCATAGCATTGAAGGCTGGGTCTGTGTGTGACCCAGCAACAGTGCGCTGTTGTCAACTCAAAATTTACTTGCAGCAAGTTGTGTTCCACATGTAATACATTTGAACATTGTTACTGGTTGAAAACATCAGGCAGATTTACCATGTGGTGATTCCACACACGGTTTTGCGACAACACCATAAATGTGTTTGATACTTCCATATATTGTGCTTCTGAAATTTCTCTGAAACTACCAAAAAAGTGAGGTGACTGATGAATCCTGTCAGGCTATGGAAGCTGAGCTTTTTGGCACACTGGATGATCTGTTTGCTAAATTTGACAGTCTGTTAGTGCATTTGGCAGTGAATGGAATTATTCTGAAATTCAGACAATGGGTAAGTTTTAGACACTGTATACTTGAGAAGCATAAATATTTTCGCATTTTAATATGCATTTCTTTTTGACATGACGTGGTACACAAATGACAAAAGTTTATTTTGGTAGTGAGTCCCATATTGTAACAAAATGGCATCAACACACACAACCATGAAACATCGTACCAAAGAGTGGAAGGTATTGGTCATATATTGTTTGTGGATAATTTCTTTTCTTCTTCTGCTTTTTTTTATGGTCTGGAGAGTAGAAGAACCGTTGAGGTAAATGCCCTTCTAGATCATAAGGGTATGCCACATGACTTTGGATGTTGGCACTAAGAATGAAGTGACATGGGATGACACACAAGCTAGAATAAGGGTGGGAGCTTGACTCCAGTGGTATGGAAGGAAACGTGGGACGCATTCTTACTAACATGTACCAAATACCAGCAATTTCCTACATAATACAAATAAAATCTTCATCATCTCATCAAAAAACTGCATTTTATATCTTCAAAACTAGACCACCATAAAATTACTAATGTAAATTTCCAGAGATTGTAAAAAACCAGTTCACTGTATAAGAAGCTTATAACCTACATATTACATAACTGATCAAATATTCTACAATAATAATTCCTTCATCAAGACAAGACATTTTAAACCCATAACTCTGCCTTACAGATTCTCCAAAAAGTAATATTATACACCATAATTGAGCACCTCACATAATATAACCTTGAAGTGATAACTCCAAACAGCTGCAATATTTCCTGCTTCAAGATTTATTTCTATAACATGACCTTATATATTACTACTTATTTATGTAAAAATGAGTTCTCATATCTTTATAGAGCACTTTATGTTGATAATTTCCTCCCAGGTATTTCATAGAGTGTGTATTGCCTGACAATATCCAAGTTGGTGGAAACATGTCATAAAGTACACTAAATCTCTGATAATGACAAAAATGGTTTCATTGTGACTGATGGATTATTTCAATATACTTCATGTATTATCACAGCTGGATGTTTAGTGTAAATGTTATTGAGGGCACGTTTGTTTTGAGGATTCTAATTGTCTAGGATTTGACACTGTTGTTGGGTGGTGTTCTTATTAAGATGGAGGATATGTGTACTTTGAGGATTCTAGTCTTCTCGAATGTGACTGTGTTGTTAGGTGATTTTTTTTAAAGATCAAGATATTCTCAACCTTAAGGATTCAAGGCTTCTGGAATGTGATGCTGTCACTGAGTGAGTGGTTTCTCATGTTTAGAAGGATTGTATTGCATTCAACTTCAAGGGCAAGTGGTCCACAACACTCTGAAAGCCTCAAGTCTTGCATGTCATGTGTGCTTTGTTTTGCTGTATTTCATCCTGTAAATCATTAAGTTTTCAGTGTTTTATAAAACTTTGTGTGGTTTTTTTAAAGCCCCAAATTTAAGTCAGTCTTTGAGAACTACTCAGGTGGGTTGTTAATCCATTGCAACAGGGTTAGGAAATAGGCAGAAAACAGTGCTTTGGGGGCTTCAAGTAGTAGATGGTTAAATCCTTTAATCTGTTGATGTACACTGCCTTAAATTATAAATTAATTATTCATCAATTTAGTGTCTTAATTCCTTGCCAAGTTTGAATAGATCTGTGCTACTTGCTAACATTCTGATGCAATCTTAGAATTTTGCATCAGCACTGCATTTGTAATTAACCTTTTAATGAATGATTCATACATAATTTGTAAGGTTGTTTTAGGTATGCATTACATGTCTAGCTTTGACATACCGTTGGACTGGTTGGTCCTGTGCAAGCAAGCTCAGTGACATGATTCCTAAATTCTACATAGTTATAACCCAGTATACTGAGGAGAGAATTTACTAGTTAGTTTACTAGTCAATTATGTTTTAATTACCTGTGGCCACTGTGTAACTCCTGTGTTAACCGGGAAAGTAACGATACAAGAAGGCACTAGATCCGAGATTTAATTGACTTAAATCCAAAAATTTAACATGTCTGTTAAGAATTTCACTTTAAATTCTGAGAAAAATGCATGACAATGGCTCTGCTTAATTATGTTCCTTGATGACACGTGCAAAAGTTACAGGCTTTGAAAAGCAAAATTGATAGAGCAGTTGACAAAGCATGCTGATAAAGTGAGCACTGCTTTCAGGAGAGCAGGAGTTTTGCAACTTGTGAGAGACAGAGAGGCATAATAAAAAACAAATTGTTATTGATGTGGTCTAATAAACCTTTGGCACTGAATGTTACACTTATGTAATGTGCAGTGGGATGCTCAAAATGCTAAAGTTGTGTAACTGTATTTGCTGTCATGCAGTCACAGTTGTAATTCTCATCTTTTGCAGACTACTACATGCAGTTAATTCCAGTGCCAAAGGGTTAATTACCACCACCAGATAAAAACTGAAAACTAAATGTAAATTTCACATAGGTGTTATTTGTTCTTCATACTGCAGAAAGAGTTGTTATAAGAAAAGTTGGCACATTTTTCAGGATCTTTTTCCACATCATATACCTTTACTATCCCCCCAACCACCTCACTCACAGTCATGCTGTCATTAATTCTGGACTGCACGGGCTGTTGCTGATGTGGATGGCAAATGGTACTGCACATGTGCTATTACAATAGTGCACTGCTTGGCCAGCTGCGTTGTGCGCATGCACCATTATAATAGTACATTGTTGGGGAGGCAGTGCTGTGTACATGTTCCATTACAATGGGGTAGCTGAATGTGCACGTGTGCGATGTATTATAAGAGTGCACTGCATGGTGAGCTGCACCTCACATGTTCCATTACATTAGTGCAATTTATGGCAGGCTGGACTGCACATGAGCTGTTAGTAGTGCAATGTATGGGAAGCTGGATTGCATACATGTACCATTACAACAGCATAGTGCTTTACTAGCTGTATTGTGTATGTTCCAGTACAATATGGCAGTGCATGTCACTTAATAACTACATGGTGCCAGAGTTACTCCCATTTAGAAAGCTTTGTTGCTACCATGTTGGTAATGGGGAGAGTAGGTAATTTAAATGGTACAAATTTGGACTGGGTTCTAGTGGTGTGATGTTAAAGAGGACATGAGAAGGTATATGTGTCAGAGAGTGATATTGTGTCTGTGACAGCCTACAGAATTTACAATGATTTTGTAACACACTAGTTATTTCTTCTGCTCTAGCAACCTCCACCCTCAAGAGGTCAGAATGTTCACCACCCTCCTCCATTGATGATGGCTCCACAACCAGGCCGTGGGTCATCAACAGGTTTGCCACCCAACATGATGCTGACACAGCAGTCACTCCGAGGTGAGGTGTCAGGTGTTTAGTGCATGTGATTGAAATACACATGGTATGCATGCTTATACAAAGAAATGACATCGTACATCACTCGACACTGTGTCTTTTTGCTTGTTGGCAGGCAGTGCAGTTATGACAACTGTTCCACCTTGGAATGAGTCAGGGTCCATTGGGTTTTAATTCAACACATTGAATTTACTATTGCCTTTTTTACACATCTTATTTAAAGATGGTATTGGACATGGTTTCCTTTTGCTTGCAGAGAGGTATCAAATCTAACAAACTAGTTCATTTTTTGTCAAAGTTCTGCTGTTGATGTGAAAACATTACATTCTCATTGCTTTCTTTCAGACTGTCTTTAGTGCAAGCATTATTACTATTCATTTTGAATGAGGGCGCCACAATCCCTGACTCATTATGCTGTCACTAAAAGCACCTTGTAAACAGTGTGTAGAATTTGCTGTTATGTGAGCTGTTGAACTGTCTTGCTGTAAAAGGGCACAGATTCTCTCATAGTTACACAGGTGTTCAAGAAGTGTTGTTAGAGTATGTGAATTTATGGCTTCAGACAAGAAAATGAGTCCAGTAATTGTTGCACCCATACAAACGGTAACATGTATAGGCACTCCATCTCCATGGATGAATGTGGAATTTTTGCAGATCAATACCTGTTATTCTTAGTGTTCACATAATGAATGAGATGAAGCAAAGTTTCATTACTAAACGAAATTAAGAAGTGTTGTTAGAGTATGTGAATTTATGGCTTCAGACAAGAAAATGAGTCCAGTAATTGTTGCACCCATACAAACGGTAACATGTATAGGCACTCCATCTCCATGGATGAATGTGGAATTTTTGCAGATCAATACCTGTTATTCTTAGTGTTCACATAATGAATGAGATGAAGCAAAGTTTCATTACTAAACGAAATTAATATGGAGTATGTTTTTCCAGCATGTCCTTCATGAAGGCACTAGTTCTGAAAATTCAGCCTTACTTACAGTCTTTCTTTTTGAACCACAGTTGTCTTATACTTATGCAATTGTAGCAGTTCTTTATATTTTGTGCTAATGATATGGACACTGCTTGCCATCTAAGTAAAGCCACTGGTAATTTCAAGAGACGTGTCTAATCTCACATCATATTTCTTTCATTTTTTGCTCTGCATATGACTTTAGCATGTTCTCTTACCGGCATGAACATGTCTTGTTACTCGGAACCTTCTTGTATGATTGTTAATTTTTGTCTTGTTTGCAACAGGCTTGTCAGGAAACTTTTATCTGAATTATTGAGGGTACTCCTTGTAGGAATTGTATACAGGTGGGTCAGAAAGTATCTGAACAATATATATATATTTTTTTTTTAATTAATGCAACCGCAGTGATAGAAAATGTGTAGGAGCATCATTTTTACACATAATCCTTCTGATCGTCATCCTACTTTTCCCAACAGTGAACAAGTTTCTGTATGCCTTGAGAAAAAATGTTATCGGCTGAGTGGGAAGTCACTTATGCACCAGTTCATTTGCTTTGTGGTCAGTGTTAAATGGGTGGTCTCTGAAGGCATCTTTGGGTGAAACAAGTTGGTGATGCATGAAGGGGCTAGGTCAGGGCTGTACGGAGGGTGTTCCAGCACCTCAAATTGTGGTTGCCAGAGGATTTCAACAGTGCTGATGACTGTTTGTGGAATGTCAGTTTTATGCAAAAATGAAACACCTTCTAACAGTTGTCCTTGGTATTTGCTTTGAATTGCTGCCTTCAGCATGTCGCAGATGTCACAATAATTAGCACTACATTGTGTGGCAACACATTTTTCTGTATGAAAAACTTGTTTGTTGTGGGTGATTTTGTGGGTGGAACCATGACTGATTTGCCACTGAGCAGTTAACCTTCTGTTACTCAGAATTATGGCATACGTGACTTGATTAAGAAGTATCTGACCAATGTCCAGGAAAAACTAACCAACCTTGCATTGCACTCCTAACCCCCTTCAAAGTAGTCCCAATCAGACACCACACACCTGTTCCAGTGGTCCTTCCATTGTTTGAAGCACTTTTGGAATAGCCAACAGCTGCATCATCATGTTTCATTTTATCACCTCTGTGTCTTGAAACCTATTCCCCTTCAACAGCATTTTCACCTTTGGGATAGAAAATAGTCACATGTGGCCATATCCATTGAACAGGGGGGCTGTAACACTTGTGGGATATGATATTCAGCCAAGAAGTTCTGGACAAGGTGGGACAAGTGGGCGGGGATATTGTCATGGTGCAGCTGCCAGTCACCTCGCTTCTAGAATGTAGATGGCTTGTTCAGCTGATGGATAGCTTTGATGTAGTACTCCTTGTTAAGAGTTTGACCATCTGATGCACACTTTTGGTGAACAATGCCTTGGTGATTGAAGAAAGCTATCTACATCATTTTCACCTTTGCTCCGAAATTGGTGTGCTTTATTGGCCCCATAGACCCCGGAGTCATCCATTGTGATTACTGGGCTTTTGTTTCTGGGTCATACCCGTAGACCCAAGTTCATCACCGGTAATTAAAGTCTTCATGTAGTTTGCATCTTGACCCGCACACTGCAGTAAATATCTGGCTACTGCAAGGTGAGTCTCTCTCTGCTCGACTGTCAACAGTTTTGGGACAAATTTCACTGAGACACATTTTGGGCCCAGATCTTCTGTCAGAATGGACTGTACCAAACAAAGTGAAAGCCCCAACTTGTCGGAGAGTTCTCTAGTTGTTATTCTCCAGTTATCCAGCATGGCAGAACGCACTGTGTCAATCATCAGCTTGTTCCTGCTTGTCGAGGAACCCCCCTGAATGTTCATCACTCTAAACTGACGTCCACTCCTTAACTTGTGTACGGCCCATTGCCTCATTCCCAAAAGCCTTCTGAATCATATCATAGGTCTCTGAGCATGAGTGCCCAAGTTTCTGGCAAAACATAAATGCAGATGCACTGCTCAACTTTCTCGGTCATCATCAATGCAACACGTGCGACATGCACAACAACAGATTTTGGTTGATTGCCAGTGACAGCAATCCAAGTGGGAGGCAGTAATTCACGCATGCACACAAAGGTCCAAGGTCACATGCATCCCACTCCCAGACTCAAATGCTTTCTTGTTTGAGGAAAAAAAAAACATGGTTGGATACTTTTTGATCAGGCCACATATACAGTGTTATCATCAGTAGTGGTTGTGGACAGATTCCCCCCTGCTGTTCTGCTTCAATTACATTTGTGCTACAATTTTCAACTT
>Ga0209628_10002415_pt1 | contig 12667 bp, 8 predicted proteins | sample TergutCu122P4_FD_187285 | JGI IMG/M metagenome (GOLD analysis project Ga0209628, IMG submission 187285) | Cubitermes ugandensis P4 segment gut microbial communities from Kakamega Forest, Kenya - Cu122 P4 (SPAdes) (version 2) | ecosystem: Host-associated > Arthropoda: Insects > Digestive system >...
CACCACATGCAGTTTTGTACAGTCTGTTCTCCTGATGATGGGCATAATGATGCCCAAAACATGTTGAGTTAACCTGTTGTGAATAAACATCTATACTTGTGTCATCTGTTGGTCCTTTCTTCTCCTAATATCTGAAGAGTTTAGACAGCATGTGTGCCACTACCACAATGCACATTTTATATCAGGGCTGATTTAAGACCATCTTTCAGGTACGTACTGTTAAATTCTGATCACAGCATTCAGAACCAATAAGAACTGGTGCAACTTTAACTTCTTCACATGTCTGACAAAAGTCTGATAAAAGTCAACATATTTATTTTCACACACAGATATACACACACGCAGCAAATTGTGGGCCAAATGTGGATGGGGCCTGTGGGCACACAGTAAATTGTGAGAAACATGTGCCTGGGATTTGTAGGCAAACAATAAATTGTGAGCAAAATGCGGTTGCAACTTGGAGGTATGCTGCAAACAGGGATTGGTAATGCTGCTTGTAAGGGCGGCTGTTTATCTGTGATCATTTTGAATACAAGTATAGAATAATCTTTAATTTCTTGGTTAACATGATGCTAAGAACACTAAGAATGTTGAATTATTTTTCAATAGTTGCATAAATCAGTGATGGTCACAGCACAGATGAAGAAATATTGCTGCAACCACTATACTGTTTTAAAGTTTAGTATCATACTGTGTCATGTGCAATGAGAAGTTAGGGAAAGGATGTGACATTTCATACCATAATCACCATCAGATATATGCATCTCTGTTAGCTGCAAAACTTTTACGAATTTTATAAATTATTGTTATATTGAGGTTCCCTTATACCAACATATACTGCAAACTTTGCAAGGTTAAGGGATGATATATGAACACAGATATTTTTTATTCCACCATGTGCCCGCGTTCACAACACATTCCTTTATTTATAAAACAATTTATATTTCAAACTTAACCAAAACTGATGAAAATTAACAAGGAAATACCTCTCTTCATTGACTTAGAAGGTGAACCTGAAGAACTACGTTTTGCTGGTGACAGACTGGACGTTGTCTTCATACTTTTACTAGGACTAGATCCTGAACCACCAGTTGACAGGGAGGTATCAGTGTTATCACTACTACTGTTTGTAGTACGGGTGTTGGTAACATTTGTTGAGGCAGGTGTGTTAGCAACTGTGCTTCCAGGATGGTGGTGATGGTGATGGTGGTGATGATGGTGCACAGCTGACATACTGTTCTCAGCACCATGATTGTTATGCTCACCACCTGCAGTTATTGCACCTTCTCCATCACTTGAGTCATCACTTGAGTCACCAGTAAATGGCATAGACCGGATCTGACTTGCTCGCTGCAACAGGCAAACAAGTATTATATGCATGTTTACTCCTCTCATTCATACCACATTATGAAGCATCCTTTTCACAGCTCTACAGCAAGTGAAACTAAGTATGGGAAAATACTTTTTCCTACATATGACATGAACTCACAATCACAGTAATCAAGATAGTGTTTGGAATATAAGAAAGAAACAGTGATGTTCAGTAAAGGCTAATGGCCTGTGTGAAGTGTTTTTAGGCAAAGAATCCTTCACTAAATCAAGCTGCCATGGATTACAGTGCCAGAAAAACTACACTTTACATAAATTATTATTTTTTTTTAAGAGTTTAGTTCAATACTGTGTTAGTACATACTGTCACTACATGCAGGGATTTTGTAATTATTTATGTTAATTCTATAATTCACTATTTCATCTCATTTGTGTGTTATTACATTTTAATGCAGTCAGTCCACTATATTGATAGTCTTGCTTATGTTTCAAACTTTTAATTTTATTCCCACTTAAGCATCTTACAGTCTCAATGGATAAAACATTCAATTAAAATGTGAGCAATGTTCTTTTGATTATTATTCTGTTTTTATTAGATGAGAGGACAAAATTGAAAAGGATAAAGTGGCAATATTATTGCAAGGATTTACATAGGCCAAATGGGCTCACAATACTTTCCAATGGCATATTTTGCAATTATACATATTACACTGGTCTTACTACTCTCTTCTCAATCATCAATTTCACAGTTTGGATCCTACTGGTCTGTTCTGGATCCAAATCTGAAGCAAGCATTTCTACAATCTTATCAATCATTTTGCTCATTTACTGCAGATTCAAATCTACTGTGGACATAGCTAATGATGAGTAGTTCATAGCATATAACTATACGGTCTCTCGGGGACAATGGTACTTCATCTTGAAGAGGCACCATTTACTTTTCTTGCATTTCATTATGCTCCCTATTTTTTAAACTGTTATAATAAAAGTTACATACTGCTCATCATATACCCATTTTTGATAAAGTGGGTCACTTTTCTGAAAATTTGATATTACCCATGTTGATCTTTATGCAAGACGTTACAGCAGAGAAATATAATTGAAATGAAGTTTGAATAAATAAATATGAATCCTGTAGACAGAAATTCAAGGAAAATAGAATTCTTACAGTGATTTCAATGTATGTTTTAGAAGTTTTATGCTATATAAAACAGTATAAGGGTGACCTAAAACATATTGCGAGAACTATGAATATAACACAAGAAGTAAATATGACTTTCACACACAGTCTCACAATACATCTTTACTCCAAAATAATGTGCTACATATGGGTGTGAGATTGTACAAAAGCCTGTACTTGAGGATCAAATAACTTGATAATTTCAACCAATTTAGAAAAGAAGTGAAATTGACGTTGTTGAATTACTCGTTTAATACAGTTGAAGAGTTCTTACAGGCTAAACTAGTGTAGATACACCATTGGTAGTTATCTATATCTATATATAAATTATTTTGCATTGTACATGACATCTCTATTATTGTTTTGAGAAGCACTGTATGGTGTAGATATTTTTAAATGACTGAGCACTATATGTTGGACTATGTTATATTTTTGACGTATCTGAAGTCACATGTATGGCTGGTTGGATTGAAATAAATAAAGAAAAAGTTCTCAAGATCAGTTTCAACACCGTCTGTTAAGTGCTTGGTGCAATAAACTATGTGAATAAACATGCAAGCACACAAGACCTCTCCGCTCAAGTAGACAATGCACAAAACACAGAACTGTGAATTACATATACACATATTTTCATTGTAACACAACACATTCCTTCTTGTATCAAAATGCAGGTTCTTACCCCCTTGACAGTAGCATAGACAGGGACACTGATGTCACAATAGCCCTGTGCTGAACAAGCACCTGAGGGCTGCTTCAAACTGTTATTGTTTGCTGTGTCAGCAGTACCAGTCTCAGCACCCGCTGGAACCACCTGTAGCCCATCTGCTGCCACCTGATAGATTCGTGACTCCCAAGATGGAAAACGGTGAAGTGGTGGAGTAGGAGGCTTTCCAGCACATTCCATTGAGAGTGACCCTCCACTGTTGGTACTACTTGTACTGCCACCTATTGATTAAAACACCTTATAATACTGTAAACAGAATGTCTACAGCTGTAATTACTACAGGGACATACCCTACTATGACAAAAGGCTCTTTTACTTTCACTTTCTTGAAAAACAGGAATATTCATATGATACTTGTGACTTTAAAAAAAACATAAAATGGAAACATGATTCAATAATTAATGGGAAAACAGACACTGGTAACTGAGTCATATTTTGAAATACGCATATCCTTAGAAAAATTATAAGATATAAAAACATTTCAAGAGACGTAACTATTCGATTTTCGTAACTATTAGTGCCATACTGATTGCACAAAGTTTATACAGCCCAATGTCTTGAAGTCAAGATTCTGCTTGTGCTTGTGAGGTACATGAGCTGTGAATCCACATGGCTAATGTCAAAAACAATTATGCTTAAAATAATATTATTGTTTTAAGATATTTTCATATTGATACTTGCAGATGCACAAGTTTTCAAATATACCACAACCATCAAATATCACAAAACCTGTGGCAATTTTCAGGAACCAATTGGGTACAGAATATGGTACTAATGCTAATGTTGAGCACTTATACATAAGTCATTTATTTGTTTGAAGAGTTCACCTCTTTAGTGTTGACAATAAATGCATCCAGATAGCTGCAGTCATAGCTTTTAAGTAAATAACTCACACCATTATAAGTTACTGTACACAAGGAAATGTGAAATAAATAGCTACTGAGACTGCACACTCAAGACTGAGGAAGTTGTGGATACAGAAGTTCAACCAGACTGGTCTAAAAACATTACATCTAACAGAAGCAAAGTATTAATTGATTTTTGTACCTAATATGTTTCTTTACACACACATCCCACATCTTATAATTTTCTTTCCTTCATTTCAGGCACTGACATAGTAAAATACAAAACTGAAATATTTTCTCTTATATCGAAAATAACAGGAATCAGTAACTTTGGCTTCTGTTGTTCTGTTGTTAGGGAAACCAGACACCCTTGTACTATTATGATTCAGTTTACAGTAGTTCTGGGTATTATGACCATATCAGAAGCTGCACTACAACAAATCTGTGTTTAATGTCATAACAAAAAACAGAAGCTTCCCCTATGTATGAGACAAGTACATGTAGGAAGATCACAGAGTTAGATAATTTTACAGCATATATGCCCTATCTTTTATTACCATGAAGTAATAACTTTTAATGCTTCACCCTAAATGTATAGGTCTACAAAACTGAGCAGCTTGTAGCAACACCCTCTACAGTAGTTTAACAACAGATAATTTAACAACGCCTGCCCAAAAATCTTGCTTTTAACTAAAAGAAAATAAAATTACATGAATAAATAAGCACTGTAATAAATTATTCAGTCATGTGGTGGGCCACATTCTGTAATTAAAGAAAGATCAGTGTGTAGGCTGCACAAAATGAACTGGCGGGCCACAAGTTTTGAGACATCTGATCTAGACTATATAGTGTCAATGGTAGATATGAATGTCAGGGCACAGATGGAATGACTCCGAGGAAGTCGGAAAGTAAGGCTCCCAGTTTCGTTTATTTGGAGTACATACAAGGTACAGCAAGTAACACATGAGGCAGCAACAGGTAAACAGGCAGTCTATTTTTCAATACAGATGTGACATCTGTGGAGTCATTCATTAGAGTGGCAGATCAAAGAGTCAGAGCCATGACAGTAAAATAAAGCATCCTGCCCAAGTTGCTGTCGCTTGACCTCCTCTTTGACATTTTTGTCAGTTTTGGAGCATAACCTCCAAGATGCTTCATTTTGGAGAACAGGTGGAAGTCAAACTGTGCCAAATCAGGACTATAGCGAGGATGAGGAAGAATCTCCCAGTGCCAGGTGCTCAAGAGGGTTCCCTGTGGTGAAAGCAATGTGTAGCCAGCATTATCATGCAAAAGCAGTGCTCTTGACAGCAATCCAGGTCTGTTGTAGTGAAGAGCCTCCCCAAGTCTGGTTGGTGTGCTGTGATAGGATGGGCAATGACTGCTACACCACTAAGAGTTAAATTCACAGAAATAACTATGTGCATGTCCCAAAAATAGTCTCTTATCACCCTTTCTGGGTAGTTGGTTTGAACTTATTTTTTGGGAAACCAGGATGCTTCCATGTCATAGATTATGTTTGACCATAGACTCTTACAGTTCACAATGAATTTCTATTGGATGACCTGCATCCAGGAAAAATAAATTATAGATAAGATTTCTTCCCTTATCCATTTGTTCAGTATGTTCAGTGTGTTCCATTGATGTTTAGAAGGATGTTCTATCTGCATTAGTGTAGAAGCTGGCCACCTGGTAGCAGGAATAATGTACTAACTTACAAGAGTCACACACTGCTGTGAGCATCACCTTCATGGAAATAAAACAGGGAACCTTTTTTCTGACTTGTTCTTGTAATTGACAGGACAAAACCAAAGTACACAGAGAAAAAATTATTTCAGTGCCACTTTTTTAAACCAACAAACCCATATGGACTGCCTTTGAATCAAATCCAGGCCTCCACAGTGAAAAGATGGGGACTGCCTCATTTATGGCATTAAACATGACACATTATCATAAAATAACAGAAAAAACAATAACTATCACAAGAAATCATGTCATTATTTGCAGTGAACTTCCTTAGCATGCACTGGAAGTAACGGTTCTGTCTTATGCACCGCTTCACTTCTTAAAATTGTTAAGAGTAAACCTTGACAGGGATATGACTCTTCCTGTTATAAGAACTACGGTCAATCCACAACTAAGGGAATACAGCAACAGTCACTGCATGTACAATGTTTTAGAAATTCTACACTGAGAATGAATGCATTACCTTGTGATGCATCTCGGTGATTTGACAATGAGGTACTCCCTGCACCCAGCCAGGGGGGCACCCTTTCGTGGCTGGGTGTGTAAATCTCTGCATAATCATGTGTTGTCTCATCTCCTCCACCAGAAACTGCAGTGCAAGGAAGGGATGAAGATGGAAACAGTGCAAGACTCTCCACTGCAGCCTGTAAGTCCTGGGTTAGCAATGAACTGGAAGTATCCACCACCCCTGGACAAAGAATCCAAAAATACAATTTGTCTTACTAAAGTATACATATCAAGAATTAAATTATACCTAACTGAACTAAAGTTCCTCACACTGACTTCATCCAAGTCACATATGATGCCAGAATTAACAATGAACGCTGTGACACTCAACAAATTTTGAGCTCTTTAACACATGAAACTATACAGCATAAGTGAAAATGACAACAGAGGAAAACTGCACCACTTGAAAAAAATCTGCACAACTGTACCTTTTTTCCATAACGAAACCAACCTTAATTCAAGTACACTACATTAAAAAGTATGGGGTAAACCTACAACTTGAGGATATTAAATGTGCATTGTCCAAAATGGATTCACAGCCAGTGAAAGTTCCATCATAAGGAAATATATCTCAAAAGGAGGATCATGGATCCAAAAATATAGAGCTATATAAATTTAATGCTATGGCGCTAACAGTTACTTCTCTTGAAATATTTTTGTATCCATGCATTACAATGAATCTTATGCCAATGTTACTGCAAATATTTCACTTTGAATCCATAAGCACCTCTTCAAATATGGCCTCATCCATTACTGGCAAAATCTTTAAGAATTCAATATCACTAATACAGCTTAATTCACATAAAAATGTAAGTAAGTATGTAATTATTCAAAACAACTTTTATCACCATGTTCTCCTGCAGTAGTTACATCAGTAAATAAAGAAATATCCTATACAGATTTAAGTGAAAATGTAGGAACAACACCACAGGATCACAGAATACTGATCTGTTATGGTCACCATGGATAATACCTTAAAGTTCATCTCATGGTAATTCACCTGGAATATGAGGAAGAGTTACACTTTCACTGCCACTGTGTGAGTGAAGGCCATGGTGCCCAACCTCAGCAGTTGGTTGCTGCTGCTGCTGCTGCTGCTGCTGCTGCTGCTGCTGCTGCTGTTGCTGTTGCTGTTGCTGTCTCCGCTCCATCTCTGAATATGATGGCTCCATTCCAGGTATTCCTGATCCTCCACTATTTCAGAAAAATTATTGCTGGTAACTCAAACATATATTTAATTCATTCTTGAGTGAGATTATAGCACTTATTATTAATGTGCAGTAACAATAACCCTGAAATTTGGGTATGATAAAAGAGCACAAAGAGCTGACCCTTGTTTCAGACTCATTGGCCTGTTCTAGGTGTACTGGTTTGACATTTTTGCCATTTAAACAGGTGTCAAAAGATATGCAGTATGCCACTTAGACAAGATATGAAGGGTTACGTCATGCTCATAATTAAACTTGATATGAACATCAGATAAAATTTTCAACAAGTGAGCAAGCAGACAGAATTTTAATTTACAAGAATACAATTAAAATCTACAAATTATAATACTTAAATTATGTCACTGTGCAACTGCTACATTTTTCACACATCACAAAGATGCAAACATGTACATTGTTTAGGAGGCGTGTCTGGAAAGTAAAGATACAAAGGTCTTAAACAAGTTCAACATTTTTAATTTACAAAAGCGACACTGTCAATGAATTGCCTGTATATAACTTTATTTTTCAACATAGTTGCCAGCATTGTCAAAACATTTATTAAGTCTTGGAACCAGTTTCTGTATCGCTGAGTCATAGAAGTCTGCCGCCTGCCCTTTGAGCCACGTCATGACTTCGTCTTGCACTTCATCATCATTCGGACTGTGCTGTGACTGTTGCTTGGATTCAGGAGTGTGAAGAAAAACCCATGTTTCATCTCCAGTCACAATGGAGTCCAAAAACTCATCTCCTTCCTGTGCGTAGTGCGTGAGAAACCTCAGCATGTAACCTTGCATTTGGCGGGACTTCGGATTAGTGCTGCCATTTCAAACATGTCTCACTCAAACAAAGCCAGTTCTAACACTGTCAAACGAGCACGGCTCACAGGTAAAGGATCTAGGTCGACAGCAGTGTTGCCATAATAAGCATAAAAAATTTCCCTATCGGCCTACACGTGATATATCTTTACTTTCTGGACACGCCACGTACTTTCAACTCAAGAAGAAACATGTGACATACAAAGAAAATTAACTAATTTTGTGTTACCTCAAAGATGAGTTGCCTGTAGTTGGTGCTGTGGCTGAAGACTGTGGTCGTGCCAGCAGATCATGCAGTGGCAAGGCTAGAGAATCATCACTGGTAGTGGTGGTTGTAACATCCAAGCTCAGGCTTGCTCTTGATGAAGATCCCTGCAACCATTATTAATTAGTGTAATTTTCTTATGAGTACTAAGATTTCATCAAGCAGCTTCTGAATTGACTCAGTGTCAAAATTATCACTATGTTCACAGTTTCTGCACATTTAGGCTTTAAGTGTGATTGCTGTACGAGACCATACCAGCTGTCATAACACCATAATACTCCACAACAGGCATAACAAAATACTTCAGGGCCAAGAATGCTTTAAAAATTTCAAGCATGTAAGTGAGTAACAAATTATTTTAAAACATAAGAACCTGCCACAAAAGCACAGACAGGGAGTAGAGGTACAGTTCAACTCTTTCTTTAACCTCAGTGCTAGAAGGGGGTAGATGGTTAACGCCATTCCCCGGCCACTTTACCCCCATGAATGAGCCGGTACTCTTTCTAGAGCAGGCTGGGTGGGCCCCACGGTTGGTATAGACAGGTGGAAAAATCTTGCCCCTACAAAGATTGGATCCCTTGACCATCCAACGCATACAAAGGCATCGTAGCAACTACGCTATCCCAGCCCAAAACAGATTATTCTTAAAACGTTTTATACACATATAGTAATAAAACACACATATAAATCTCATGCTTAATTAAAATATATCAATCATGATTACAATTTTACTCAAAAAAGCTGTGTACATCCACATGTTTTTAATAGGATAAGAATGTTACAAGGAATCTGACACACTACTTTGAAGCTAATTTACCCTAAATATAAACATATTTAGTGACACTATATTTGTGCACACATTAACATATTCTACCATTAACACTGTACTATGCCTTATATGATACAAATATTTCTATCGCAGGTAATATTATCCCTGTTAGTTACAGGGAACCGTGGGTTTATGCTGCAACTACAACAACAACATTGTCTGCACTCTTGCATATTAGCCACTTAGGTCTTCATCCAGGCCACTCATCAGCTACAATTTGTAAGAGTTCCAGCACAAAAGACAGATGTGATATGACACATTGTTTTATTATCTTACTAATGAAATTTATTGATCAGACAATCTTATAATGTAATTCTTCCAGCTCATCTTTACTGTTTCTCACCCCTGTGCTTGACCTGTCTTTGCCTACTCCAGATACCAGCTGACTGTGTGCCAAATGGTTCCTCAGCAGTTCCAGTTGGGCATTGCACTTCTGGTTCTGTTCACGTAGGTGCTGATTCTGTTCTTCAAGCTGCAATAAAATAACCACCAAGTTCATCAACCAACTGCTTATATATCCTTGCCTAGTGAATCATCATCCATGCATACACAAAATGTAGTCAACGGTTCTGAATATTTTAAGAAAACATAATTCATGGTTTTATTTTTATGGCAATAGCATACTTACTTTTACTGTTTAGTTCCACTACCTGCAGTGCAGTTAAACCTGTTATTTTTATGCAACAAGACATAGATGTACAACAAAACAGTATTACTTCTTTTTTTATATATATATATATATATATTTATATATACTGCACTGTCTGCTTGTTCATATGTTTCATGTCTTCATGTTAATTCACAAAACAACTCATTCAAGAATGATAGATAAAAAATATACTATATACATTTTTTCCCCAAAATATGAAAAGGAGAACAGAAAGATGAACAGGTGTGAACTGAATGGCAGCAAACATTGCCCAAATTCTATCTGTTCTCAGTTCTGTCATGCTACATTATGTCTAATGAAGGAATTAACCCACCTCCCGAAGTTTATTGGTGACCCACTCTTTGATCTTGGCTGCCTTTGCTTCCACCTGTTTGGCGTCTTGCAGTCTTAACAGGCGCTGGAACACAAGGCAACATCATACAGTAAGAAGCTTACTATCAATGACAACAACATTCACATCACAAGTGATATAAATACTGAAATAAAGCAAACAAGTGTACACAAAATAAGTCCTATTTCACTACAAACAACCTGGGATAAACATTTCCAATATTCAGCATACAGTTTATCTCAGTAATCATTACACATGAACATTAAACTGTGTATCCACTTTTCGTTAGTAAGAATATAGTCATCCGTTTTTTAAGTAACTGCTACAATTTTAATATTGTAGGTACCGTATATCATACGATACTTAGTGCATAACTATGAATTAATTCACCTATTGTACAATGGACAATTTGAAAGATTTACAATAACACCTACAAAGACTCCATGATGATGGCACATGTGGTGTGCCGAAACATGCTGGAGAATTTACAATGTGTATAGAATACATTTTATACATATCAAGTTGGTTCTACAAATTAATTAATATCTACAAGTTCTGACTCACAGCAGTGTTAGGTTTAGCAGTGAGGATTACATACCTGCTCCTCCACCTGAGTTTCAAGCTTGTTGATGACAGTTTCTTTCTCTTGAACAGTGCTGTTAAGGCTTGACACATGCTCGCTTGTTTCACTTGGAGTCCAGTCTGCCTGAGCAAGCCTCTGCTCCATCATCCGAACCTAGAAAAAACATTTACGTTACAACTGTATGTTTTAAACTAGTCTTAAACTTGCAAAATCCCACTGCAGACATTCTTGTTATACTGGGTCACAAGTATAAAAATTAACTTGCTAAGAACATACAAAACCAAAAGCAATTTCTGTTCCCAACTCACTTCAGTGACTACAAATATTATGAAGGGTGCTTTACACATGTGCAGCCTCTGTTGCCACCACAGTCCAAAGGCAGTCAGATGAACAGTCAGTTATTCACTGATGTGGGTAACGTGGCTTGCTGTGTTTCACAAACAGTGATGAATATACGTACGAAAATCAGTAGTACAGGTAACAAAAAAAACACTACAAATTTAAATGATGATGTTTATTGATGTACTTTATGTTTCCCCCCCATAAAGAGCCGTTAGAATTAGATGATCAACTGGCAATTACTGCATTTATGCCCTTTATGAGTTTTGTGTCTCAGGGCAAAGGAATATTTAAGGGCAAGTCACTCATGAGTTGTAGTCCTGGGGCCAGGCCCAGCATCTTGGTACTGTGATCTCCAATGAGACTTTGGTCTGTGATGTCATACTGTGATTTCAAATACATTGGAAACCTCATATCATGTTTCACTGTGTGTGTGTGTGTGTGTGTGTGTGTGTGTGTGTGTGTGTGTGTGTGTGGACAAGCATCAAAGGAAACAGACTCATCATATAGATCATGAGCAGACTCTTTCCCTTTTATAGACGAAGGAAAGTAATACTATGTTCCAGATAATTAGAAATAATCCAAAACAAAATTAAATGAAATAAATGCAAGCTAGAAGAGGACATAATTATAAAATACTATGTCAGGGGTTTTCAAATATTTTCTCTGGCACACCACTAAATAAAATTTGAAAATTTCAATGTAATGTATTTAAATATAAAACTGAAATTGGAAATACTGGTGACAGGGGGGATGGGTTACAAGGTGTTGCCAACAATACTGCATATCAGCAAATATAAGTATGTCACTTATGTTTTATTTATTTTTAAAATTTTTATCCCTTCTTATATTTCGATTTCTTAATCATGCTGTGATCCTGTAAACAACGGTTGGTCTACTAGTAGTGATATGCATATCACAGCTAGAGAAACCATGTACTAGATAAAAATAAAGTTACAAAATTATATAAAGTAAAGCAGAAAGCAACTGTAAAAGTGAAAATTAAATTACAGGAAAAATAAAATGAGAGACAGGGAATGGAATAAATGAATGAAGAAGAACACGATAACACAGTAACGCAAAGTAACATCTGACAGAAATTGAACGGAATAAGAGCTAAGAAAAAAATCACACCACAAGTAAAATAAAATCATCACGTGGTTGTGGGCAGAACTTGTAAGCGTGTATTCATTTACATCCTTTCTCCCATACACAGAAGCTGGCAGAGACTACAGATTAATACAAGGTGGTTCAAATATGACCGGGACTGATTTGTGTGTAAACAAGCCGCACTGCGCA
>Ga0209628_10002416_pt1 | contig 12666 bp, 9 predicted proteins | sample TergutCu122P4_FD_187285 | JGI IMG/M metagenome (GOLD analysis project Ga0209628, IMG submission 187285) | Cubitermes ugandensis P4 segment gut microbial communities from Kakamega Forest, Kenya - Cu122 P4 (SPAdes) (version 2) | ecosystem: Host-associated > Arthropoda: Insects > Digestive system >...
TATTTGCCGAAGTAGAAACAATTGGTTTGCCAAATTCTTTAATGAGTTGCCGGCAAAACGGCTCCTGTACGATACGGATGCCAATAGAGCCATCCTGCGCTATCAGATTTTCCGCCAGATTTTTAGCCTTTGGATAGATGATACTTAAAGGTTTTACGGCTTTTCCCATCAATTGTACAGCAATTTGAGGAATATCATCCACGTAACCTGCCAGCATATCCAACCCGTCTACCAGCGTGAGCATGGCGCGGGTTTCGTTACGCTGCTTGATAGCGTAAATACGTTCAACAGACGTACTGTTGGTGGCGTCGCAACCAATTCCCCAAACTGTATCGGTGGGGTAAAGAATTACCCCACCTTTTAACAGTATTTCCAGCGATTTTTCAATATCGACTTGGAACATGATGATTTATACTATATTAAATTCTTTTTTGATGATATCCACGTAATCTAACTTTTCCCAGCCAAAAAAATCAACCTGTTTTGTGGTTTCCCCATCGTAACATACGGTAACTTCTTTTGTATACGGTTCATTGCCAAAGTGTCCGTATATTACAGTATCTCTGAAAATCGGATTTTTAAGTCCAAAACGCTTGATGATACTGTACGGCCTCATGTCAAACAATTTCTCAATTTTCAGCGCTATCTCGCTGTCTGGCATGCCCGTTTTCGACGTACCGTAAGTATTGACATACAATCCCACCGGCTGCGCCACACCGATAGCATAAGCCACCTGTACCAGCACTTCATCGGCAACACCGGCGGCTACAATATTTTTTGCGATATGACGGGTTGCGTATGCTGCCGAACGGTCAACTTTCGATGAATCTTTTCCGGAAAAAGCGCCGCCACCGTGCGCTCCTTTGCCACCATAAGTGTCGACAATGATTTTACGTCCGGTAAGACCGGTATCGCCATGCGGCCCGCCAATCACAAATTTGCCCGTAGGATTGACATGCAGGACATAGTCTGCGTCAAAAAGGGTCTTTATCCTTTCGGGTAATTCCTGAATCACCCGTGGAATCAATATTTCCTGGACATCTTTGCGGATAGCATCCAGCATCTTCTTTTCTTCATCGAAATCGTCGTGCTGCGTAGATACAACAATCGTATGTACCCTTTTCGGTTGTCCGTTGTCTTCGTATTCAACCGTAACCTGCGATTTGGCGTCGGGACGCAGGTAAAGCATCTGTTTGCCTTCCCGCCTGATAGCGGTCAAAGTGTTCAACAAACGGCGCGACAGCACTAACGGCAACGGCATGTATTCGTCCGTATCGCGGCAGGCATAGCCAAACATCATTCCCTGGTCGCCAGCGCCCTGGTCTTCTTCTCTGGCGCGTTCCACTCCCTGATTGATGTCGGGCGATTGTTCGTGAATGGCCGATAGAACGCCGCACGAATTGCTTTCGAACATATATGCGCCTTTGGTGTAACCAATTTCGCCAATAACAGTCCGCGCAATCTGCTGAACATCTACATATCCGCGTGTTTTCACTTCGCCGCTTAAAACCACCAAACCGGTGGTAACCAATGTTTCGCAAGCGACTTTCGATTCAGGGTCGTGACGCAAAAACTCGTCTACTAAAGCATCCGAAATCTGGTCGGCAACTTTGTCGGGGTGACCTTCAGAGACAAACTCTGATGTAAATAAATAAGCCATTTTTGAAATTTTTATATTTATTGCGCAAAATTAATACATTTTTTTGAAATTTTGGGATACATTTCTTTTTGCAGAAAAAATTGTACTTTTGTGGCAAAATTTTTATTTTTTGTAAATGAATCCCCGCTCCAATAAATTAATCTACATCCTCGCCGGCGAGCCATCCGGCGACCTGCTTGCCTCGAAGATGATGCAGGCTTTACTCAAAAAAGACCCGGATATACAGTTTACCGGACTTGGCGGCGAAACCATGACTGCAATGGGTTTCGACACACTGTTTGATATTTCAGAAATTTCCGTGATGGGCATCTTTGAGGTGCTGCCCAAACTGCGGCTCATCATGCGCCGGTTGAATAATGTGATGGAAGACATCCGCTATACCCGCCCCGATGTAATCGTAACAGTGGACAGTTGGGGCTTTGCACATCAGGTGCTTGCGCGGCTGAAAAAGAAAGGCTGCCGCATTCCCAGAGTGCATTATGTTGCCCCGCAGGTGTGGGCATGGCAAAAGGGACGCGCGAAAACCATTGCCCGCCTTGCCGACCATCTGATGACCCTACTTCCTTTCGAGCCGCCCTATTTCGAAAAGCATGGATTGAAGTGCACCTTTGTCGGGCATCCCGTAATAGAAAATACCGCCAGTCTGACTACCGACCCGGTTGCCTTCAAAGAAAAATACGGTATCCCCGAACAGTGTACGCTGATGTCGGTGTTGCCCGGAAGCCGCCAAAGCGAAATTAAGCGACTGATACCCGTTTTCAAGCGGGTGCTGCTGGAAGTAAAAAAAACATTCCCCGATTTATTTTTAGTCATCCCTTCGGTGGCGGCTATTTCGGAAAAGGTAAAAGATGCTTTTGCCGATTTGGATATTCCTCATCGCATCATTCTGGGGCAGTACGAACGATATGCCGCTTTTCAGTCGAGTGTGTTTGCGCTGGCAGCGTCGGGAACGGTATCGCTGGAACTCACCGCCTGCGGAACACCGCACGTAATTGCGTACAAGTTTGGCAGCATATCCAACAAGTTGGCGCCTTATTTTTCCAGAACTCCATTCGCCAATCTCATCAACATTCTGGCGAACAAGTGGATTATTCCTGAATTTATTCTCGAAAACTGCGACGAAATATTGATTACCCCGATTGTCCTCGACCTGATGCAAAATCCCGGCAAGGCAAAATCCCAAGTAGAAGAGGCGCAGCAATACTTCTTGAAATTGAAGCCTGATGGCGACGCTATGCCGTCGGAAAAGGCTGCCGAAACAGTTTTATCTTTTCTGTAATATTCAAATATTCCAAAATTCCAAGATTCCAAAATTTTTGAATCATTGAATTTTTGAATCATTAAATTTTTCCATCGCCACCTCACAATTTTTCTTGTGAAACGCAATGCCGTATTTGAATATTCGCTCATAGCCTTCTTTTTTCAAATTATGGATATAAGCCTTTTCTTCTATCTGTTTCAGCCCTTTTAGGGCTTCTTCCTTCAAGTCGCGGTCGGGTTCCCTTTCATGTTTGAACTCTATCACCACCGCATATTTTTCTTTGTCAACGGGCTTTATCAGACAATCCGAACGCCCTTTACCTGATTCTGGGTTTGAATAAACCGTATATTTACCGGAAACAGCCAGCAATATGCCATAAATAAACATGTGGTAACTGTTTTCTTCTTTAAAATCGTGGCAACTGGGATTATTTAACAGTTCTTCGTTGAGCGTTTTATTTACGCCTTCTGCGTCGCCATGTAACAAATATTCAACAAACTCTACTATTGTCCGGGAAATTGCAGGTTGTTGCTCGCCAAACCATTCTTCAGCATAACGTGAAAAGATACTTTTTACTTCCATATTGACCAATTCAGCGCCAAACTGATCTATCTTGGAAGCTCCGTTGCAAGGCTTTAAATATCCGGCGTTTAATAACATTGTCCAAAATGTATTTGAACGAACGTATTTTATCGGATATGTTATTCCATCTTCCAAACGCATCATTACCGGTGCGCCCGTTAATAATCCGGCTAATTCATTTTTTAAAGCAGCATCGCCTTTATAAAACACATCTTGCAATTCACGCATAGAACCGGTGTTGATCCAGTAATTGTCTAATTCCCTATGTTTTAAATACTTGACGATATTCCATGGGTTGTACATATCCTGCCCTCCAAACCTGTATCCATCGTACCATTGCTTGACCTCATCATATTTGTCGCTAATTTCATACATCTCGCAGGCATCTATCACCTCTTGTTCCGTGAAGCCATAGCAAGTGGCGAATTCCTTATTCATAATGCCGCATACTAAAGGGTTGTTAAAACCACTCACCAAACTTTCTTTTGATATTCTCTGAACGCCGGTCAAGACACCAAACTCCAAATAATCATTAGTTTTGAAAACACTACCCATGAACCCCCTCATAAACTTTATCATTTCAGTGTAGTAACCGTTCATCAAGGCATTGGTTATGGGAGCGTCGTACTCGTCCAACAAAACAATTACCCGTTTTTTGTGATACGTGTACAGGCACTCTGTTAAGAAGAATAAAGCATCTTTTAGTTCCTCTTCTGCAGTTTCTTTTGAACAAAATCTATAAAACTCTTTTCTTTGAAATTCATTTAGTTCACCATTTTCAAACAAGTACATGTTTTGCTGATAAACGCTGGAAATTAGCCGCTTAAGTTTATTGACAGCCTGCTGATATGTTTCTTCCTCCACATTTTTCAACGTGAGAAATACAACCGGATACTTATTCAGATGCTTTTCTACGATGTCTTTGTGTTCCATGATCTTTAGTCCGTCAAACAAGGCTTTACTATCCTTGTTTAAATCAAAAAACCACTCCAACATACTCATGTTTAGCGTTTTTCCAAATCTGCGTGGTCTGGTGATCAGGGTAACTTCACCTCTATTTTCAAGCAATTCTTTGATAAACATCGTTTTATCAACATAAAAATAATTGCCTCCGATTATCTTTTCAAAGGAATCAGCGCCTATTAAAATCTGCTTCTTCATGTTTTATATTTTTTAATATGATGCAAAGTTAAGCATTTTCTTTGAAGAAGAAAAATTATTCCTTATCCCTTCTCATCTTCGCCGTTTTTCTGATCAACACCCCATCATCCGTTATCCCTTCAATAGTCACCGTATATGTTGTTTCAGGATCGGCGGCATAAAATGAAATTTCTGCCTCGCCGTCTTCATTGGTGCGTACATTAGGGTTCCAGTAAATGGTGGAGCGAAGGTCGGGCGTTGTTTCACTCTGTTGTTCTGCCGTTTCATACGCCGGTGAATAAAATTCTTTTTTCACCTGATACCCCAAGGGCGTAATTTTCAGACTTCTTCCTTTTTTATCATCTGTTAATCCGCCATTTCTGGCTTTGGTGGTGATAAGGATTGTACCCAGATAACCCGTATGACCGAAAACCGTTGTTGATGCGTGTTCATAAATGCCTGTTTTTTCCTTGATGCCATACAGAGTCGGGTCATTGACCACCACATTACCAAAGTCTTTTAAGGATATGGGAGGCGCCGGCGCCCTTACAATTTCTATCTCTTCTAAGCGGCCGGTCGGGAGGGAAAGAATGGTTTCCACGTTGTTGTGAACATACGTTTTCATTTCTTCTTCACTGCTGTACATGGGCCACCATTTCCCGTCTACCACAAAAACATAATCATAGTAATATAAGCCATGATTATACCTTACACGCAAGTCTCCGTTGGCGTCGCGTCGGATGTTGACCTCTTCTGCCGACATCAGCAGTTGATGCAAGGTCTTTGCGCTTTTCTTTCTGGTGTTCAGTTCCTCCAGCGGGATGATCCTGTCCTGCATCCGTCCGGGCGAGAGCGGGTGAATGCCCTTGAGGCGTTTGGCGGTAATCACCACCTCTTCGAGATGTCTCGCCAATTCCCCATCGCCGGATAGATACTGACTTCCCGCATTTTTGCTCGCGGTGTCGAAACCGGCGTGCGTAGCATCCGGCAGGTGGGGCAACCGGATGCGTAAAGCCGGATAAACAACAGGGTCTATCTGCATTTCTGCACGGATGGAATTGGGCGGAAACACTAATTGCAGCGTGTAGGTAGCGCCATTGGGCTTTTCGGTGTATGCCACGCTGAACCGTCCGTCCTGTAAGCTGGAGATGGCGCCCTTATGGTTGGCTTTGTTACCCGCCTCGCTCATGATGACATAGTATCCTTCGCCCCTGTTTTGAAGGAAAAGACCGGATGTCACCCGACCGGATATTTCGGGGAGGGTCTCGGCAAGTTGCGCGGGTTTGTGGATGTTGCCCTTGAGCACGGCGGATATGTCATACCGGCTCCAGCCTTGGGTGAGCAGCAGGTGGTCCATCTCTTCGAGGCGTCCTTCGGCGAAATACCATGCGGGACGCTCCACATAACCTTTCAGTTCGGAGGCAAGCAGCAACGAACTCAAAATGTGGTTGGCCGTATCGGGTTGCACATCCTTGTCTGCTGTTACTGATACCGAAAAACTGCCCTTTAGCGGAATGCTGTCATGGCTCGTCAGGTGGATCAGGGTGCGGATGGCCTCCCGTGCGCCGTAATTTTTCTTATCCGGGGAAACAGCCACTCGCGCCATGTCCTGTTCATTCAGGTGAAAAGCCAACCGTTCGCTCACGGGATTCAGGTTTTTGTCCACCAGAAGCAGTTGTGTTACGCCCGAAGGAAACTGTTCCCCGCGGATGATTATCGTCTCGCCCGATGTCCATAATTCGTTGTAGAACAGGACGCCGCGACAGTGAATGAGCAAACGCATGGAATCGGGTAAGATGAGGCCGGCTGAATGAATGACCCTTACAGATAGCCTGTTGTTGTTCCATTCGGCTTTCAGATTGATGGAATGTTCGTCGATCACCGGCAAGTCAAAACGTTTTTCCGCTCCATAACTGTTGCGACACAAGGCGGCATATTTTTCTCCTTTGCGCGGCGAAAATGAAAATGAACCCATACCCAGCGGATTGGATGAAAAAACCGCTACCGTATCGCCTTTTTCATTATACACCTTGCCGCTAACCTGTTCGCTCAAACCGCCCGAATGCAACGCCTTGAAAGCGACACGCACCGGTACGCCTGAAAGCAGCGTGCCGCCTTCAGGAAAAAAGGATACACTGTAATCGCTTTGCAAGGACGGAATGGTCAAATATTGCCTGCACAACATATTATTGTATTCGTATTCAAATAGGACATGCCTTACATGTATCTGCCGGTTGAAAAAATATTCTTCGCCGCTTTCCTCCATATAGCGGGTATAAAAGCGAAGCCGGTATTTGCCGGTGGCGATGGTGGCGGGCAAATCGAAATGACCGTAGAATACGCCGGCGCTGTCGGCATGGATTTTTACCCTTTGCATCAGCGAATCCACCGGATTGAACAGTTCGCCGTACACATAGCGACTCTGCGCTTCAGTGGGTTTGTGCGTGGCATAATCCGCCAAATATATTCGAAACCATACTGTCTCGCCGCCAAAATAATTGGACTTGTCAGTATGTACGTATATCTTTTCCTGAGGAAAATATTGTAACTGACGAAGAAAACTGGCGTCTATTCTTTCTTCTACATTCAATGATACATCATTCTCCGGTTCAGGCGCATCAATCAATGCCTGATTGCCGCCCAATGGTACATCTTCGTAATCAAATGGTAATAAATCGCCAAGTCGTGAACGCGCAAACTTGTGAAAAACATGTAAGTTCTTGAACAGATTTGTATTGCCATATTTATCAATAAGAAAACTGTCTGTCTGGAATGTGAGTTTTGAATAATATTTGTTACCTGATAAACCTAAGTTAATGTTATGTTTATTAAATTCCATACTTTTAAAAAAATCCTCGTCAATCACAAAAATAGATAAGGGTTCATGAATACTATGCTTCGCTTCCGGACTAATTTGAGACTCTGGAGTCACCACTATAATAAAAGGTTCATTAATACTATGCTTCGCTTCCGGACGAATGATTGCAAGTTTCATGGATGGATCATCAGGCACTTCTTTTATTTCAAAATAGTCGTCGGAATCTTTCAGGACGACGATGTTCTTACGCATTAAAAAAATACTAAAATAAGACTCGCCAGAGGGCAGCTTCGTCAAATTATTAAACTTCATTTTGTGCGTGGCAATTAATTTGAAAAAATTCCGCAAAGATGCTTGTAAAACTTTATGCCTGCGAATACGCAGGGTTTCTGAATTGTTTCCAATATCAATAAAAGAAGCTGTACCAAAGTATGTGATACCATAAATAGACTTGTCAGAAAGCGTTTGATCAGTATACTCAATCTTGAATTCTATTAATCTCCATGAAATACGATATTTCAGATAATTATTAACAATTTCAAGAGGTTTCTGCGCATAAGCCCTTAACACTTGATTTTCCTTGTCATGTATTAACACTATATCGTTTTCATTCAATATTTTACATGTGCGGGCAGCATAATCGAATCCCAATAACTGTCTGCGAAAAACGTCAAGCATTTCTGCGCGTTTAAGCCTACCTGTATTCTTTGCAGAAATAACTACCTCTTCAAAGTCAGAAATATTTTCCTCCAAGTAGAAAACTTTAGGCAATACATGTTGAAAAGGTTCTGGTATAATTATTGTTTCGTACAGCAGATGGCTAATGACCAATGAAGTGTTCATGGCATTTCTTACGGTGAGACTGAATTTACCCTGCGAATTGGTGGTGGTTCCAATGGTCGTACCGTCAAGATATACATGAGCGCCTTCAACAGGCTGGCGGGTCATTCCGTCTAATATAGTGGCTTCTAATGTGCGCTGGGCAAGGATATTGCCCGATAAGAGAAGAAAAACAAGTATAAAATGTGCTTTCATATTTCAAAAATTCCAAGATTCCATCGCCACCTCACAATTTTTCTTGTGAAACGCAATGCCGTATTTGAATATTCGCTCATAGCCTTCTTTTTAATGTTGCTCTCCAAACCATTCTTCAGCATAACGTGAAAAGATACTTTTTACTTCCATGTTGACCAGTTCAGCGCCAAACCGATCTATTTTGGAGGCTCTTAAATATCCGGCATTTAAAAGCATTGTCCAAAATGTATTTGAACGAACGTATTTTATCGGATAAGTTATTTCATCTTCCAAACGCATCATTACCGGTGCGCCCGTTAATAATCCGGCTAATTCATTTTTTAACGCAGCATCGCCCTTATAAAACACATCTTGCAATTCACGCACAGAACCGGTGTTGACCCAGTAATTATCTAATTCCTTATGTTTTAAATACTTATTCGTTTTGAATACGCTACCCATGAAACCTCGCATGAAACTTATCATTTTATCATAATAACCTTTCATCAAGGCATTGGTGATGGGAGCGTCGTATTCGTCCAACAAAACAATGACCCGTTCTTTGTGATACGTATACAAGCATTCTGTCAAAAATTTTAAAGCGGATTTTAGTCTGCTTTCAGTTGACTTTCCGGATAATAAGGTGTAAAATATTTCTTTTTGCTGTTCATCAAGCCGGTCACTTTCGTATAAGTATCGATTTTGCCGATAAACACTGGAAATCAAGTCTCTTATATTCTCAATAGCGTTTTTGTAAGTATCTTCTTCTACATTTTTTAACGTGAGCGATATAACAGGGTACTTATTCAGGTGTTTTTCAACGATGTCTTTGTGCTCCATTATTTTTAGTCTGTCAAACAAAGCCTTACTATCCCTGTTAATGTCAAAGAAACACTCCAACATGCTCATGTTTAGCGTTTTCCCGAACCTGCGCGGTCTGGTGATCAGGGTAACTTCACCTCTATTCTCAAGTAACTCTTTTATAAACAGCGTTTTATCAACATAAAAATAATTGCCTCCGATTATCTTTTCAAAGGAATCAGCGCCTATTAAAATCTGCTTTTTCATGCTTCCTGTTTTTTAATTTGATGCAAAGTTAAGTATTTTCTTTGAAGAAGGGAAAGTAGTAAAAAACTTTTGTCAGGAAAATATCTTATCTTTGCAAAATGTTTTGAAAAACATAAGAAAGAATCAATTCTTGCCGCAAATATATGAGCATTATTTTTGAAAAATACGCAGTTTGGGTTGTAATTCTGGTGATTACACTTGCCGCCTCCTGCACCGAACGCATCGACATCAAGACCAATGATGCACCGCCACGATTGGTGATCTATGGCTATATCACCACCGACACCATGCAACATTCGATACGGATTACCCGTTCGGCGGGCTATTTCACTACCAGCAGTCCAGAAGGAGTCAGCCATGCTACAGTAACTATTTCGGATAATGAAGGCAAGGTAATACCGCTGACTGAAAACGATTCAATATCCGGCCTTTACCAGACTGCCTCCGATGTGTATGGCGAAGAAGGTAAAACTTACAGTTTGGATGTTCATCTGGATTTCGACGGCAACGGCAACCCCGAACATTTCAATGCATCAGCGTATTTGAAACATATCCATCATATTGATTCGATAAGGTTAGAACCTTCAATCTTTGACTTTATGCCCAACACGGTGGATGTACGTCTGTTTGCGAAAAATACGCCCACAAACGAAAGTCATTTTTTCACTATTTTCGTTGCTATCAATGATTCCGTTGTTAATTCCAAAATAAGTCGCTTTTTTGTGATTGACAATGCAATGTTCAGGAAGATGCCCTACATCTACGATATACCGTGTTATTTCTTGAGTCAGGACCCCGAAAGGGAATTTCGTAACGAAATACTGCACGTTGGCGACAAGGTAACGCTCAACATGAATGCTATATCGAAAGAATACGCAACCTTCATCAGCAACATACAATCGGAAATACGCCCTACGATTCCGATTTTTAGCGGCCCGCCTGCCAACGTACCCACCAATATCCGTTGTATTGAGCCAAAGGAAGGAACGCCCGTATCCGGATTTTTCACGGCATTCCCCAGCCGGTATGCGTACACGTGGGTAAAGGAGGAGTTTAAGTTTAAAGACCGATGAAAATTTACACCAAAACAGGCGACAAAGGCCAAACCGCTTTAATTGGAGGAAAGCGGGTGACGAAGAATCATCCGCGCATTGAAGCGTATGGTACAATTGACGAACTGATGGCGCACACTGCGTTATTGATGGATATGCTGGCGGATGAACGCGATAAAGATTTTTTGCTGTGGATATTGGAAAGGTTGATGACTGCCTCGTCAGTGCTGGCTACTGAAGGCGTTGCGACTAAAAAAATTCCCAAACTGACAGCAACAGACACTACACGGTTGGAACAGTGTATTGACGAAATGGAAAGCGGTTTGGAACCAATGGCCAGTTTTATCCTTCCGGGAGGACATGTGGCTGTATCGCAATGCCACGTAGTGCGTACAGTGTGCAGGCGCGCCGAACGAATCATCGCCGGCTTGACAGCAGATGGCTATGAAATTCCGGAAGAAATATCGGTATTCATCAATCGTTTATCGGATTATTTTTTCGTGTTATCTCGAAAAATTGCAAAAGAAATGAACATCTCAATAAAAAAATGGTTACCAATTGTTGGTGAATGATTTTTTTTATTACCTTCGCAAACCCAAAAAGAAAAGTATTTGTTTAATTTTTAGACAGTTAAGATATGTATTGGACTTTAGAATTGGCTTCAAAACTTGAAGATGCACCTTGGCCGGCCACAAAAGATGAATTGATAGATTTTGCAGTAAGGTCGGGCGCCCCTCTGGAAGTTATCGAAAACTTGCAGGAAATAGAGGATGAAGGCGAAATATATGAAAGCATTGAAGATATTTGGCCTGACTATCCGAGTAAAGACGATTTCTTTTTCAACGAGGATGAATATTAACCCATTTTTGTATTTGACTGATATAGAAATATTTTGATTTTCATGCTCAACGGATGCCCGTATTTTAGGGACGTTTTACTGCATGAAGATCCGTGATGAATTGAAGCGGGTTGTTGAGGAAATTCAAACCTGAAACCGACGTATTATTTGCGCCTTCCATTCGTGATTTGGTAAGTCCTGTTCTCTTTTTAACAAAACTGTCTTTCTTGCGAATGTTATCCATTTTTGCTTTTGTTTCCTTTTCATGAAAATGCCGGGCTCCTTTATTTCGGTATCTCGCATACATGATTCCGTAGAAAACAAACCCCAAAGTCAGGAAAAGCCAACTAAAATCATTATCACCCGAAGAAGGAAAAGGCATTGTTACCAACCAGAGCACAATACCAATCACCTCTACCAGAGCAGATACTCCAAATAATTTCAACATATTGATGGGAACGCTTCCCATCGTTTCTTTTGTTCTGGCATTTACTGCTACATAATGCAGCAGGTTTTTATTCTTTTGATGATAACTGTACAGCCAAACCGGTAAATATGCGGCTTTCCACTGTTCGCCTTTCACTTTCAAGTCCTCTTTTGCCCAAGCAACGCCACGATTGTACTGCTTTAATGTTTCATTCGCCTGATGCCTCGATATATCTTTGGCTTGCGTTTGAACACGATTTCTTAACTGGTCAATATTCGTATCCCGCTTTTCGGATGTAAAGCCCTTTAGATAATTAGCGTTCCATTTTACGCTGTTTTCAGTATCAAAGGGCATAATGGCATTGATTACATTGTTGGTTTTGTTGGATGCTTTGTTATTCAATTTATCAGCGCTTGATTCAACAGTTAATCCATCAACAACGATATCAAATTCTCTTTCAACATCATAAAGGTCGGCGTCATAAAAAGTCTTTCTATCCTTCCCTTCGCCGCGGGTATATCTTCTGGTTTCCACCTCGCCTTGACCGGTGAGATTTGCGTGTGCATTGATATCTACTACCATATAAGGCAAATACACGCCCATAATATTTTCAGTAGAAAATTCTTTTTTGAATTGCGTGTTTGCAAAAAACTTTCGCTTGCCAACAAAATTTTCAATTTCGGCTTTTGCTTCTTCTTTTTTTAACTTAAAAGGCAAAACCACATCGGGAACGGCTCCATTTGGAATTTGCTGATTGACCGATAAAGTATTGCGGCACCAGTGACATCTTGCCTGCATGGAAGAGG
>Ga0209628_10002417_pt1 | contig 12664 bp, 11 predicted proteins | sample TergutCu122P4_FD_187285 | JGI IMG/M metagenome (GOLD analysis project Ga0209628, IMG submission 187285) | Cubitermes ugandensis P4 segment gut microbial communities from Kakamega Forest, Kenya - Cu122 P4 (SPAdes) (version 2) | ecosystem: Host-associated > Arthropoda: Insects > Digestive system...
TCCAACGCATGGCCCCACAAGGGTCACAACACACACCTGCTACAGTATTGCTGCCACAACGCCGGAATTAACCATCGAGATTTTAAATTCAGTGTTTTAAATTTAAAAAATTCCTAAAATCTTTTAAATAATTCAGTGACTTTAGCAAGGTACAGGCATACTCCCTGAGGATGATCTCTTAAGATCGAATCATGTCGGAGTACCATTAAATATTTTTATGTATTTTAATGAAATCAACACGCTAGACTAATATAGTGTTGAGTAAAAAGTGCATGTGTTGGTGTTTTATCCATTATTGAACATCAGTTGTGTTACAAATAGCTGTTCATGATATAAGGTATATGTCTGGGGCTTTTATCTGCCATAACTGAGCATCAGGGACATGGTGGCCTTTAATATTACTACAGTGTGTTCATGGAATTCACGGTACCATGCAGTACATATAGTAATGTTTCATTGTTCTTCAGTGCAGTTATTGTTAGCCCTGTGTGTGACACTCCCCCTTTTCCCAGAGTGCCTTCAGTTATGATCGTTTGAGCGTTGTCATTTCTTCCCTCATGAAAAGATGGAAGGAATGCTTTCCTAAGGTGTGATTATCTGCCTTATAGAGTACACTTATCTCATGATTATTGAAGTCAGTGAATAGAAGTGCACCAGAGGCTGGACTCAAAGCCACTCTAGTGGCCAGTACTGCACACATTCACTGAGTTTTGTGTGAGAGACAAGGTACAGGGAAAGCATGTAGAATAATTAGCCGTCATATCCCAGAACTGATGTGGCAGTAGCTGCCAGCCTGAACTGGTGATGACCTTGCCACCGTGGGTTGGGGTCCCTAATCTCCTGGTTGACCTTGTAGGGAAAATGTACGGGTTCTGTCAACAACAGAAGTCCCTGTCACATTCCATTATGTACAGTTCATAACAAGCATAAAGTCAAATTTTAACAGCTGTAACCAGCCGGAGTGTAACTGAAAGTATTAGCATTAACTCTCATGCACAAGACACAATAACTGAAATGTGTATGTTGCTGATCATAAATACATAATGGTCTGACTGTGATCCCTTGCCACCATTGAAAAGTCATAGCTGTTCTCATCGGCTAGTAACAGTATTTCAGATGGTTTGACATTGCAGCTAAATGTGAAATATTCTTTTGTTTTTCAGGAACAGTTAAAATAAGAAAATAGGTAATAAAGTTAGATAAACTTGCTACATGCCTGTCACATTGCAGGCTGCCAGTACATTTATGTTGCTGTGTGGTTGTTTTACTGTGTTGTATTACAGCGGTGCACAAATCCTGGGCACCTCGTTGCTTTGGTAGAATAGAATTGTAATTGGGTTCAAGACCTTGCAGGCCTGATGCACCTAGGCCTCAAAACAGGCCCCTTGTGCCCCTCACTCTGATACCAAGTCATGGGAGCTGTCTTCCTTTACTAAAATTCCAGATGGCCACTATACTTAGTATCCTGGTATCATCACGGTCCAAAAAGAAGGAACTCACGTATGCATGTCTAAGTGAAGCCAAGGCCTCACACTCGCACAAAATGTGGACTGAGGTTTATTCCTAATTACCACACTTCCTGCATGTGGAGTAATTACTCAACCCCATTATGTATAGATGTCTTATCAGGGTGTTGTGGCTGGTAAGATGGCCAGTAATGACCCTGGATTGTGTCCTGTCAAAGGACAGTAATTGGACCTTTGTAGCCAGGCTAGGGCCTGAAATCAGTTTTCGAGCCCCTCTGTGAGTGCTACACGGACCACGCCACATTACCATATGCAGGTTATCCACACAGTGTTTAATCTTATTACTGGTTGCCATGGTAACTAACTACTGTGGTGTGCTGCCTAATGTTTATGGATCCTCAGAGTGCAGCTTGCTGCATGTCGCCCTTCTGGTACTTGCATTTTTGAGGGGGCTGCAAGGTTTATGGAAAAATTTGTGCACCCCTGTGGTATAATATGAAGGGTGCTCAGCTGTTTCTTCGGCCTCAGCTCATATCTTACGCTAAACCAGGATGTGATCCAGTCACTCACACCAAGGGTATTATGTGTGCGGAAAGCAAATGTTCTCTATAAAGCTGTGTTCTTGTATGTATCAGTTTTTGTTTTGTTTACTCTCAAGGTTGAAGTAGACGAAGAGAGCTTGAGCCCTGAGGAACAGAAGGAACGAAAAATTATGAAATTGTTGCTGAAGATAAAGAACGGAACTCCACCAATGCGCAAAGCTGCTCTTCGTCAGATCACAGACAAAGCACGCGAGTTTGGAGCAGGACCACTCTTTAACCAGATACTACCATTGCTGATGTCACCAACTTTAGAAGATCAGGAGAGACATCTTTTGGTGAAAGTTATTGATCGTATCCTGTACAAATTGGATGATTTAGTTAGACCGTATGTTCACAAGGTAAGAGATGTTACAGGAAGTGTGTTGGGAGTTGTGATGAATTATGTCTACTGTGATAGGTCATAAATGTGTATATTAATTTTGTACTGAAACCCCGTTTTCTGCATTAACATTTAGAAACAGAGGGACAGTGAGAATAAGAGATCTGTACATATAATTATTTACATATGTGTAGTGCTGTATTTTATCATTTCTGCTGATCTTTGTGTATACACATCAGCAGAAATGATAAAATTTACACAAAACTGGCATTGTACATATTTTCTGTGGGTTGTGATTTTGTGTCTCATGCATGACTCCTTTGTTTAGTTACAAACATATGGGCTGGTAGAGAGTGCTTACAGCATTCTGTAAAACAGCAAGATGTGAAACACTGAAAATAAATAAATAAATAATTTTATAAAAGTAATAATTTACTGATAATTCACTGTAGACATGTTTGTAGACTGTGAATGCAGTGTTTTTAATTCTTGGGAGCCATAAGTTTCAGGTAGGAAAAATGGTACCCAGTTTAAGTTCTGATAGATGCTGTTGCATCACCGTAGCCTACTGTTGATGTGGCTTCTGTATTTATTAATTAAGTACATTAGTGATTCAGAAAGTGTTGTGAAATATTTTGTGAAATTTTGTTGTACTGGCTGTGCTGTTCATTGTGCGTGCCAATACCACCTTGAACCCTCTGCCATTTTGAACTTGAATGGCCAGTGTAATGTGGTCCCAGCAGATGTAACATGGCCACTAAATTCTGTTTGTACCAAAGAAGAGAAGCATGTAGTGACAAGATTTTTGTCAGCTGAAGGTGTACCAGAAGGTGCAGATTGGTTGTTGTCTGTCAGCACAGTGTGGGAACAGTGCTTGGACAGAGTGTGAAATAGAAACATCCAACATCACCAGTAAAAATCATTTCAAAAGCAGCCATGAGGAAGTAAATTTATGTCAACACTTTTCTGAGACTCACAAGGACCAATTCTGAGGCACTGTACAGTGGGGTGCAGCAGGAAGCAGGGTTCAATGCAGTAGGATGTTCTGGGGCGTAATTAGTGATACGTTTCAGATGCTTTCTCTAACCCGCCCACATGGGACATGTATTTTGAGTTTCTGAGATATAGTAGAGTGTCGATTATTCAAACTGTCAGTTACGAGAACCACTGCTGGTAAACAAAGTTACCATGTACTTTCCATTTACTGGTTACTATACTGAACTGCACAGCACCGAGCCTGTTAAAGCATTAAAGTTTGGATCAAAGTTAAGACAGTGAAGATGGTTCCAAAACAAGAAAAACACCAGTGACCAAAAGTTAGAGGATGCTGTTTATTTGTGGTTTGTGCGAAAGAGAATCCAAAGCAAACATTATTATTATTATATGGTTATTTGAATATTTACTGGTTATCATTTACAAACCATTTCCTAAATCAGTTACACACTATTTTATAACAATATTCTCATGAGTGTTTGATTATTTGAACAGTTTTATTAACTGAACTTCCTCTGTCCCAATTTGTTCAGATAATCGATGTTGTATTGTAAAATTCTGGGGAAGCAGAACAGTATTTTGATAAGCAGTGTGTCTACTGCCAGCACTGTTCTGGTTGTGGTACATTTTGGTGTGGTAGAAGTGTACTGATGTGGTCCAGACGAACATGCTGCCTCCATCATCGGAGGAGATAATGGAAGCCAGTTTGTCTGCAACATTGGTACACATTTTGGACTATATGTCACAATTCAGGAAACAGGAATTCTTCATAATGAATTGTGTGTTTCACTTTCTGTTTGGAGGGTCTTAGTATTTAAGATTTAAACAGTGATTTTTGTTCTGTAGATTCTTGTAGTGATTGAGCCACTGCTGATTGATGAAGACTACTATGCTCGTGTGGAAGGTCGTGAAATCATCTCTAATTTGGCTAAAGCTGCTGGATTGGCAACTATGATTTCAACAATGAGACCAGATATTGACAATATCGATGAGTATGTTCGTAACACAACCGCTAGAGCTTTTGCAGTAGTTGCATCTGCATTGGGTATTCCGTCGCTACTTCCCTTCTTAAAAGCTGTTTGCCGCAGCAAGAAGTCGTGGCAGGCTAGACATACCGGCATCAAGATTGTGCAGCAGATTGCAATCTTGATGGGATGTGCAATTCTCCCTCATCTGAAAAGTCTGGTTGAAATTATAGAACATGGTAAGAAAATTGGCTTCTGTCTTATTTCCGGAATGTTTTTAGTACAGTGTGTACCGTATTATAGAACATGGTAAGAAAACTGCCACCCTTTCACAATCTTAATTTTCAGCATAATGCCTAAACAGAACTTTTAACGCTGTACCTGATCTTAATGCGACCCCATTTTTCTGACAAATTAGGAAAAGTCCATATCTAATAGATGGATGCAGTAAGCAGAACTGAAGTTGAATTCAGATGGCGTCTTCCAAGATTCAGAACACTTTAAGAATTATTCAGGTTTTATATTTATGTACATGTATTGGAGCTAAGGAACATTTGTCTCCATTTCACCATTTGGACAACACACGAAGGAGGTGTGCTCCATAGCACATGGGTCTTCGGTGAAGCTTGTTTTCATTTGAATGGAATTGTCGCTGAACAAATTTTGGTTTTGGACTGCATAACATCCACTTCATTTAAGAGAGAGAAAGCAATGGTGATACAATTTGTATTTGGGTTGCCATATCGAGTCATGACATAATCCGAATTTTCTCTAAAAACATGGTTGATTGCAGCTGTTATTTGGTGGTGCTGCAAAAGAACTTAATGTTGCAACTTAATGTTACTGAAATATCTGTGCGTTCACAGTGGTTTATGCAGGACAGAGCCAAGCTACCCACAGCTCATGTGGTCCTTGATGTCCTTCACGAAACCTCTGGTGACATGCTGATGTATTGCCATTTTGTGTTGACACATTTGGCCACCTCACAGCCTATATATATTAATCACTTCAACTTTTTCCTACAGGGCTTCTTGAAGAAGAAGCTATTCATGAGGAAATCCACTACTTTAGTGGAATGTAAAGCATTAATAATTCAACTGTGTTGCACAGTTGCTGCAGATATGTGTCAGAGGTGGTCATGTGTACATTTATCGTGATGAGGTCATGGGATCATATTGGTGGGCACATTGAACATATTGTTCACTATAAACAATTCTCCTTATTGCTATGTGGCGGTGGGTTTGTGATGTGTGACATTTTTCCCCCAGAGTATAGCAGCAGTAACAAAAGTTACATTTATAAACATTTTGTGCTGCACTCTTTGTAACTGTCATGCCTTGTGTGAAAACATGAGCAGTTTTCTGTTGAATACTTGTGTTGTGTCTTCCACTGTAGAACATGTTATGTTTGCTAATACTGATACACTACATTGTGAGGTACCACGTAGCATATGAAATTATGTGTTTGGAATTCTTGAACCTTAATCCATTGTGCATCCTGCCATACCAGTCGACTGACATTGAGCTCTGGTCTCTGCCCAAACCAGCCCAAGGGCTGAATACCTATAATAATAATAATAATCCATTGTGCATCCTGTCTATATAGGACAGTTGTACTGCTGGCCCTCAACAACCTCATTTTATATATTTAGTGAGCAAATATACATTTTGAATTTTTCAAGGCATTTATCATAATCTCTGTTGTTTCTCCACAAATTGCCATGTGTTTCATAATGTTATCTTTTTTGGTGTCTACAATGTTCACATTTTACATAAAGGGTGCACTAAAATTGAAGTGTCCAAATTGGTCACCAGAAGGTTGATGCTATTTTTCATAGTTCTAAAAGTACTGTAGTGCAGTGACAGGGTGTCATGGTTGTAGTGGGACTGAGTGTGATGGATCTGAAACATGTGGAGTTCTGAATACTGGGGTGTAGCTTGTAACATTGTGGATGTCTGTGATTGGTGCTGAAGAGTACACAGTAGGTTGCCATTTGTAATTATGTGTTTTGCATCTTCCTGATGCAGGGTTGGTTGATGAGCAGCAGAAAGTAAGAACTATAACAGCCTTGGCTATTGCTGCGCTGGCAGAAGCTGCAACTCCATACGGTATTGAGAGCTTTGATTCAGTTCTGAAACCTTTGTGGAAGGGCATCAGAACACACAGAGGAAAGGTAAGGGCATTGAAGAGTGAAGAGAATTGAGGTAGTAATGTTGACTGCAGTGTTTTATTTTATCATTGTCCTTAACAGTGCAATTGTCTTGGGATGTCCTGGCAGATACAGACTTTCTGTGCATTAGAGTTGCTGTGTTTGTTGCATTGATAAAACAAAGACCCTCTGTTTTTATTAGGTGCATTCGCAGAATTGTCAAAAGCGAATATTAGCTCCATCTGTCTGTCTGCATGTGACAACTCAGATACCGCTAGATGGATTTTAATTGAATTTGATATTTGAGTATTTTTTTAAAATTTGACAAGAATAATGGTTACCTTACATGAACACCTTACCAAGTTCTTCTTAAAATGAGAAGTATTTCAGACAAAATTGTAGAGAAAATCAAAACACACATTAGGTTCATTTCAACCATTCACAGGCCATGAATGCCCTTAGGGATACTAGAGGTATAGCTCTACTCTATTTTGACCTCAGCACTAGAAGGGGGTGAGGGGTCAGCGTCACACCCCGGCTGCACCTTACCCCCGGGAAATACCCAGTACCCATTGTAAATGAGGCTGGGTGGGCCTCAGGGCCGGTCTGGACAGGTGCGGAAAACCTCGCCCCCACTGGGATTCAGTCCCCGCACCATGCAGCCCGTAGACAGTCGCTATACTGACTACACTGCCAGGCTCACAACACACACATTATATGTTGAATAACTCCCCCCCCCAAACATCGTCTCATTTATCAGATAATGTAGAAAAGTGTTGTAGAGCTGGACAGGCCACAGAGGACAATATAATATGGCACATGCATGCTGGATAACTAAGGCTACAGACACACACTGAGAGTATGTAATGCTTATTGCTTTTGCATGGCAACAGTGGTCACATGAACGTGTCTCAGTGTTGTGTTTTTACATCATCGCCCCTCTTGTACGTAATAATATAAGGTCACAGATCAGACATCTACCCATGTTTAATAAAACATACAGCTGAACTTGTAATGCTTGCAGCTTGTATTTGGAGGTGCTTGATTCAAATCTGGTCTTGGACACAGCTATGCCAGTGGAGTTTTTTATACTATTTCCAAGACCCATACTGCCACCATATTAGAACAAAATTACACACTTTTTAATGTGAGAGTTGTGGAGGTATGGTTGACCATGAAGCGTACGGTTTATGGGGTGTGACACCATGCAGTTTGATATACTGTATCAGTACTGATATTTTGAGATACGCATCCTTGCTGTGTTGGTCAGTTTAATGGACATGTGCTTAAGGTTAAGTTAACGAAGCAGGTGTGTTCATGCTGGCTGTAAAAGACATTGTTCTGTTAATGCATAGTAGCCATTTCCATGTCTTATGCAATTTGTTGTGCACATTCTATTTTCCCTTGCATGGCATTTCCAAGATAGTATGCAGTTGCCTTCCAGCCTGTCTTTTGCTGTACACTGTACATTCCACAGTCCCAACATGAATGTACAGTGCTGCTGTTCTAATTGTGAATTATCCCAGATGACAGAAAGGGGCTTTTTACTGCAGTTGACTTGTGACTGAAAATGAATACAAAGAAATTGAAATTTTGGCTGAGAGAAGAACAGGACTTAGGAATGTCAGTAACTGTATTTTGTGGTGTGAAGGGTTATCACATGTGTCAGGGAATTGCACCGTATCATGATACTAGTTAAAGCAATCCCATTATGGGCCTGGACAGGCCCTGAGGGTTCCAGGAGGTTGATGCTGCCAGGTTTTTAGACAGTCGGCACATGAAGGTGGTAAGGTTGTCATCTGTTAGAGGCTGAGTCAACCCCAGGGCCATAGTGCAGCCAAGAGGATTTTTTCAATAAAAAATTCTAGTGACACCATCAGGAATTGAACCCACAACCTTTGGGCTTGTAACACAGTGCCTCAACCAACTGCGCCACCATGTGCCCCCATCATGATATTAGTAGCCTGTGTAATTTAAGTGCTTCATAATTCCCACATTTTATTGTGTACGAATTTATATTGACTGTTTTAATGCACAGTATGGATATACCAAAGGATTAAATTACTTTTGTGAGAAGACAAGGAGGTTCAATAATTAATGCTTAATTTGTGTTTATGTTTTTAGGGTCTTGCTGCCTTCTTAAAAGCCATTGGTTATTTGATTCCATTAATGGATGCTGAATATGCAAACTACTACACCAGAGAAGTGATGTTGATCTTGATTCGAGAATTCCAGTCCCCTGATGAGGAAATGAAAAAGATTGTGTTAAAAGTGGTCAAGCAGTGCTGTGGGACTGATGGTGTGGAATCGCAGTACATCAAGGATGAAATTCTGCCACATTTCTTTAAACACTTCTGGAATCACCGAATGGCACTGGATCGCAGAAACTACAGACAGGTAATTTGTAATATCATGTTTACGCACCATACATAGTAGACGTCTCCATTTGTTTTAGTGACAAATTCATATCATTTATTGTTGCTGAAATATCATCTGTGCAAAAATATTCAGAGTCACATAACGGTACATAGAATGAGTAACAGTTCTATCATTAATATAATCACTGGTGTTTGAGCTGGAGATCAGAGGAATCACGGTTTGATTCCCAGTAGCGATGAAAGATGTGTCATGTGCAAAGCACCCAGGCTGGCTCTGGGGTACACCCATTTGCTACCCACTGGGTTCCTTCCTCCCCAGGGTTAAAGTGACTGGGACATGCAGTTGACTGCCGACAGCATCTTATACCGAGGACAGAAATAAGTGGAGCTGTACCTCCATTTCCATATGTAATAAGAACCAACAAAATACACAGTGTTTGCATTAATGATTTAATTCAATTATATTGTGTTTGACGTGTTTCGAGCAATCAAGTGTTCAACCTCAGGAAGATTTGTACAAGGGACATTCAGTGGGAAACCGGAAAAGTTGTATTAAAAATTGCGTGTATGACCAATATCATTGTGTGTAGGGTATGCAAAGGTGGTGACCTTGAGCTACAAATAGATGGCGTTGGCACGCCTGCAACACACATAGGAACGTGGGGAACAGTTCGACAAGATGGCGGTGCCCTTGCAACAGTGCACTAAGCAAGAGCAGCGAAGTGTTGTGAGATTTTTGTTTAGCAAAGGCGTGAAACCTATAGAAATTCATTGTCGGATGAGAATTCATTATGGTGACAGGTGTATGAGTTGTACACAAGTGTATGAATGGACTGAGAAGTTCAAGAATGGTGTCACTAGTGTGGAGGATTCTCCTCGCCTGGGTCCAGCATTCACGGCAGTCACAGAAGACAACATTGCAGCCGTGGAGAATGTGATACGGGAAAACCAGCTTGGCACAGTCAAGGAGGTGGCATCACTATTGGACATTAGTGTTGGATCAGTCCATCACATCATTCATGATGAGCTGAAGTTCCAAAAAGTGTGTGCAAGATGGGTACCCAAGCGATTGACACCTGAAATGAAAGAGAGACATGTCGATGCTTGCCAAGAGCTTCTGCGTCGGTATGAGGCTAATGGTGAAGCATTTCTGCAGCGTATCGTCACTGGGGATGAGACTTGGGTACACTTCTACGAGCCAGAACGAAAGCAACAAAGCATGGAGTGGTGCCACATCTTGTCCCCAAAACCGAAGAAAGTGCAGGTGCAACGATCTGCAGGCAAAGTCATGTTGACTTTCTTCTGGGATTACAACGGGCCGATCTTAGAGCACTACATGCCCAGAGGAAGCACTGACCAGTGCCACCTATTCAAACCTTCTGAGGGAAAATCTGAAGCCAGCTATTTGCCAGAAACGGCTTGGGTTGTTGACAACAGGAGTGTCTCCTCCACGACAATGTGAGGCCACATACTGCTACAGCAACAGTGTCGACTATTGAGGAGCTGTGGTTTGAGTGCACCCCACACCCTCCGTACTCACCCAACCTTGTGCCTTCGGATTTTCACGTCTTCGGTCCTTTGAAGGGTGCGCTGAGCGGAACGCAGTTCCGGGACGACGATGAGGTTAGGTCGGCGGTGCATGAGTGGCTGCGCACCCGTCCAAAAGAATTCTTTTCTCACAGAATCTATGCACTTGTCAAGCGCTGGCTTAAGTGCATTGAATTAGAAGGGGACTATGTTGAACATTAATAATATAATTATTTCAGTGTGAACAAAAAATTCCGGTTTTCCATTGAACATACCTTGTACATGCAGTTTTATGGTATTTTTTTTGTGCATTCATATAAGCAGTCTGGTCGATGTTGCTGTGTGTTTGATACTGTATCAAACACATAGCGACATCGACCAGATTGCTTATATGGATGAGTGAAAAAAATACCATAAAACTGCACGTACAAATCTTCCAGAGGTTGAACACTTGGTTGTTCGAAACACGTCAAAGACAATATAATTGAATTAAATCATTAACACAAAAAGTGTGCATTCTGTTGGTTCTCATTACATATGTATATCACAATGCACAGTCCAAAAAACACAGACCCTCTGTTGCACTGTGCTGTTGTGACATTCACTGCAACAGCTGTGCCTGCAGAGGTATCAAGGTAAAGTCCCAGCCCTTCATCAAGCACCACAGCACAGAGACACTGGTATTGTTCCTTGCACTCTTAACTTGACCACGCACCTGCCATTGTGCCCCCAGTGATAGAAACCCAGTGCCCTTTGGTTACGGTTCTGGGAGGGGCCCACAGCCACACTGGACACTGTGGAGAAGGCAAAAAATCTCTGCTTCTGGTGGGACTAAACAATTTTCTTCGAGAAACAAGAATATTAATATTGCATATTTATCAGCAAATGACATACAGTGGCCTGAATTGTTTATTTCAAAGACCAAGTTTGAGTTAAGAAATCACAGCTGTATTTGCTGTTTAATGATTTGTGTTTTGTGTACAGCTGTGTGACAGGTGTGGAAACAGATGTAATTGTTGAACTGGGGGGGAAATTTAAATTCATATTTTTATTCATAAAACTGACAAGAGACCTGCATATAGTTGCTTGTCTTTTTTTTTTTTTAATAATAATCTTATGTGAATAGGAAAATATTTGTGTCAGAGCATTTTTGTCTTAACTGTCCTCAGTATATATGTTTCAGTTAGTTGTGATTATGATGGTTATGTGTTTGGAGTGTTTATGCTGTTAATGTTTAAATGTTTGGTACAGCTTGTGGATACAACTGTGGAGATCGCCAATAAAGTTGGTGCTTCTGAGATCATCAATCGTGTGGTTGATGATTTGAAGGATGAAAATGAACAGTATCGTAAAATGGTGATGGAAACAATTGAAAAAATCATGGGGAATCTCGGAGCAGCTGACATAGATTCCCGTCTTGAAGAGCAGCTTATTGATGGTATTCTGTATGCATTCCAAGAGCAGACAACTGAGGTAATGTAACATTCTGAACCACTGTCACTTGCAAATCATAATGCTGTTGTACTTGCAGAGTGGTAGCAGCACATATATATAGGTAGTATTTCTTTCTGTATGAAAGGTAAAGGTAAAGCAGTCCCATTACAGGCCTGGACAGGTCCTGAGGGTTCCATTAGGTTGAGGCTCCCAGATTTCAAGACAAACGGCACAGGAAGGTGGTAAGGTCAGCCCTATGCACCGGCCGCCTTTACCCCCCAGGAAATATTCCTGGTACTCATTTCTGTTAAAGCTGCGTTAACCCCAGGGCCATAGTGTGACCGGAAGGATTATGTCAATAAAAAATTCCAGTGACATCATCGGGAATTGAACCCACAATCTTCCAGCTTGTAGCACAGTGCCTCAACTGTGCCACCACTTGCCCCATTTCCTTCTCAGTATGTTTTCAATAACCATTGAAAACTATTTGCAGTGAAAATATGGTACTGGCACATCTGTTAGTGGCAGATGGACACCACAGCTGTAGTGGCAGTGAAACATTGTGTTATATCAGTTTAGCATTGTGTTTCCAGTTTTTAATATGTAGTCGCTGATGTGTGTGTGTATGTAGACTGAAAGAAATAGAATTGTATGTCTTAAGATTTGAGTTTTTGTAACAGTTGAATGCATTGAAGTCATCCAATCTTACAGTTTATGTCAGTGCAGTATGTACAGGGGCATTATTGTACTGCAGTCTGTGTCAGTGCAGTATGTACAGGGGCATTATTGTACTGCAGTCTGTGTCAGTGCAGTATGTACAGGGGCATTATT
>Ga0209628_10002418_pt1 | contig 12661 bp, 16 predicted proteins | sample TergutCu122P4_FD_187285 | JGI IMG/M metagenome (GOLD analysis project Ga0209628, IMG submission 187285) | Cubitermes ugandensis P4 segment gut microbial communities from Kakamega Forest, Kenya - Cu122 P4 (SPAdes) (version 2) | ecosystem: Host-associated > Arthropoda: Insects > Digestive system...
CCCGCTATTATGCGCAAAGCATCGGCTTCTCCTACTGGCGGGACGCCAAAGGCCGCGAAGTGGACATCATCGCCGACCTCAACGGGCGACTGGTTCCCTTTGAGGTCAAGTATCGTTCTTCGCAGCACACCGGCCCCGAAGATTTGAAAGGCATCATCCACTTTTGTGCAGAGCGTAATGTGGAAAGAGGCTACGTCATCACGCGGGAAATCACGGATTTTCAAGTCATGGACATTGAGGCTGGAAAAGCAAAAGCGCATTTGCTGAAAATCCCGGCTCCTCTTGCCTGTTATTGGCTCGGTCGTTCTGAACTCGAACCCGCTCATGGAGCGGCTTCATAGGTGTGTTTTCAAGATTGTACAGGAAGTGAATGTGGGGCGGGGCCGTGTTTTTTGAAGCGCCGATAGGCGCTGATGTTGGTGCCGCTCTCTAAAATGATGTCGCCTGTTTGATTCATCTATCGAGGGGGTGTAATGGAGGCGGGAGGCGTCCAGAGCGTTCATCACGGGCAATATGATGTCGGATGCAAAAGCGGCGAATGCTTTTGGGGTCGATGTTAATTTTTTGTGCGGCAAGGTATCTGGAAAACTCACCAATTCGATAGGCCTGTTTCGGATTGCGTAGCATATAGTACAGGATGTGCAGCCGCCACCAGCTCGTATGCCCAAACTGAACGCGGCTGATGGAGCCGGGGGTGCGTCCGTGGAAAAAGTCGGCGGCTCGGGCAAGTTGATGAAGCAGATTGGGCCTATCCTGCGCGAACACCGTCTGCAAATACTGGACGGTGGCATTGAGCAGGGCGAAAGGCGAGCGCGGCGGCTTGCGCCATGCGTGCGCCAACAGGAACGCGCTTGTCTCGATGCTACCCGCTTGGTATTGACGAACCAGCGTGACGATTTTCTGACTGGTAAGTCCACCGTAGATTGGTATGTTGAAGTTGGCGTCAATCGTGTCTTTCTTCAAAAATCGCTCATCCACATGGGCAATCCATGCGAGCAACGTGCGTCCGGTTTTCGCGTGTTCGGGCGGCGTTACCGTTTGTTGAATGACTGCATTAAGCCGCTCAACGGCTTTTGGGTTCTGCGCCACAATATGCAACCACTGGTGCAAAAGCGGCGTCGAACGTAAAATCGAGATGAAATACGCGACGCTGGCGTTGTCATTCGTATCGGTCAGCGCGGAAAAGATTTCGTCGGTCAAAGACATTGTTGTAAGAGAGTGGGATTCCACGGGGGATGAACCCCGTGGAATCGGTGTTGCTCAAGCCAGGTTAGCGGACGCGCACCGCTGCTTTGGGTTTGTTCTCCTCGCCACCGCCGATGCCAACTTTCGCGGCGGCTTGCGTGGCAAGAGTGATAAACCGGCTCGCCTTTCTCCTTTCGGGCACATTCTTGAGTTGCTCCTGAATGGCAGCCTTGATGTCGGGATGTTTCTCGACCCAATCCAAAATCGGCTTGTTTCGCTGCTGGACAAACTCCGCTCGTTCCATCTGCCGCAGCATTTGCCTCCGGGCAAGGTCTTCTTTGGGGAGGTTCAGATAATACTGATGGAGTTCTTTGTTCTGCTCAATAAACGCATTGAGCTTGGCTTCGATTTCGGGATTGACGCGCCGGGATTGGCGTTCTTCCTGTTCTTTGGATTGGCTGGCTTTTGCGCGCTTCTTCGCGTCTTGCTGATCGAGTTCTCGTTCGAGAGTAGGCATAATGATATATGATTTCTAATTTAGGTTTTCGGGAGATAGTTAGCTCGTCACGGGGTTTGCCGGGATCGAGCCGGTTTGCGGGAGATTTTTTGGGAGAGGGTGTTTTTCCAGCCACGCATTGAGTTTATGCACCATTTCCGGGTTATCGGATTTCTGGTGGGCTTCCGTCCGTTTTCTTTGCGGCGTTGCTTTTCTCAATGGCATGGCTGGTTACAGCGCGAGGATTTCTTCGGAGTCAGGGTCTTCCGCGTCGAGCAAGCCGCTTTGGACGACTTCTTCGATGGCCGTTTTGAACGTGTTGACGATTTCCCACGAGGCTTTGCATAGGCAAAGGTGCATGAGGGTTTCTGCCGAAGGTGCCTTGCCGTAGATTTTTTCGATGTACGATTTGGCGACCTCGAACTGGTCAAAGTGCCACGGCATGATCGGGATCGTCACGTCGATGGCGGTTTCTTCTGTTTTAGCTGGCAAATCATTGCTCATTTTTTGATGCTTTCTTGGTTTGACTGCCCACAGCTTTACCGGGAGATGCTTGGCCGCTTTGAGGCGGCGGGCTGGCGGCGGGGGCAGGTTTGGTAGTGATGGGCGATTGACCCGCTCCTGCGGGTGAATCGCCGGTTTGTGGGAGAGTGGGAGAAACGGGCAGCGTGACGCCTGAAAGCGGCCTGTTCGTCGGCAAAATGCTGACAGCCTTCGTTGACGAAAGCGCAATAACCGGGCCACTGCCAAAAATAAGCCTGCCGCTGGTGGCCGATGTCGCCAGCTTTTGGGAAGGCGCTAATGCGGATGGGAGAGTATCAGGAACGGGAGCCGCCGTTGTGGGCGGCGGTTCGGGCGTGGCAATCGGCGCTGGCGTTGGCGACGGGCTGGGCGCTGATACAGGTGACTCCTTCTTTTCCTGGCTTTGCCGCTTGGCTTCCTTTCGCAGTTTTTCGTTCTCTGCCGCCAGGACATCCATTTGCTCCGCCAGCGCTTCCATCAAAAGCGACTGCGTTTTTAGCTGCTGCTCCATGTCTGCGGCAATCAGCGGATGATCGGGCTGCACCCAATCCGGCCCGCGATGGACGGGGAGCGGTTCTTGTGGCAGAAGATTCCATTCAGCATCCTGTTCTTGGCGATATACCGCGTGCCGCTCGTGCATGATGCGCGAGTCAGCCGAATCGACATACCGGCCAACGGGGTATTCTTTGATGGATTCATCGGAGCGCACCTTGGCGCGTTTGCTGGTGGTCATCCCGGTGCCGGGAACCGACGCGGTGGCGGCGGTGCGCGATTGTTTGGGATCGCGCTGGGACGCGCAACCGCTGGTCAACACGAGTAGCAGGATGGCGAAGAGAGGGAGAATCCCCCGTATGCAGAATGATGTTTTGGTGTTTTTCATAGTGGTGTTATTGGTTGTCGGGTTTTCCCCAAAGATTGGTTTTTTGATTGCCGCGAACGGCTTTTTGCTGGTCGAGGGTTTCGGTCACGTAGAGGTAAAATTGTTTTCCTGCTGGAACGCGGACATAGAAACCGTCCTCGGCAATTCGCTTTGCGATTTGCTCCGCGTAGAGATTGAGCACGTTGGCTGCACCTGAAAACGCGGCATTACGTGCCGTCGCCTTTGGCAGTTGAACGATGTCGCCCGCGAACGTCGTGGTTTCGCGCATTTCTTGCAGCCCCCCGGCCATGCCCGCGAGGAACGTGGATGCGAAAAGACGGATTTCCTGCCAATCGTCTGTCTTCAAGACTTGGCCGACCAGCCCTGCGGAACCGTCGCGCAAACCGAACTCGCCGCTGGTGTCGTCGCGCTGACGATCCAGGGCGATGCCGTTCACCGTCAATTCCACGCCATTCAGCGTCGTTTTGTCGCGCCAAACGATCACCCATTGACCGGACGCGGCGATACGTTCACGGGCACGATCCACGGATGCTCGGCCATGCACCTCGGCACCGGCTGGAATAATCAGTTGCCCGTCATGCCAAACATCCTCCGTCACCATCCCGATGATGGGCGTATCCAGTTTGGATGATTCCAGCGTAATCACCGTCTGGCACGGGATCAACCGTCCAAAGGGCGCGTATTGCTTGGATAGCCCCTCCGGGGATGCCGTGTTGTTGTGCGTTGCCAGGAGGCTGATCGGCAAAGCGGCGGGTGGCCGTGTGTTGCCGGGGGCGTCATCCGGGCGTGCCGGACGTGATGACGGTTCGGCTTGTGGTCGCTGCGTAGTGGGCACAACCATCGGCTGTCCGTCGCGCACGATGGTATGACGCTCCATCGGCGTTGGCGTCGCGGTAGGCGCATCGGAAACAGGCGGCTTGCTGTCGCTTCTGGTGAAAAGGAGCGCCACAATGCAGATGAACGCGATCAGCAGAACCATGCTGCCGAATGGGTGTTTAGCAAAGTGAGTGAACTTATTCATTTGCGCGAAGTGGTGGTTTTGCGTTTGGTCACTGGCACCAAAATGGTGAAATCATTCTTCACACTCAGATTGGCGCGGTCGCCGCTGGGCGTGCCGGTGACGGCGAAGTAGGCAATCGTCTCAGCCTTGGGCGGGATGATGCCGGAAGCATCGGCGATAGACGCGGGATAGATTTGACGGCCCACCTTCACGCCCAGGTTGTGGGGCACATAGGTGATTTCGGCGGTGCCGGTGTTTTGCAGCTTTATCTTGAAAACGAGCGTGTCCTCGTCCTCAAAGCGAAACACCTCCTCCAGCGTCACGGTGAAGTTTTCATACCGGGTGACATGGTTGGCGGTCGGTGCCCTATGCTCTACCTGCCGGACGGCATCGGGCCGCTGGTCTTTAACGAGTCGGTACGATTTGGCGCGATCGAGGAGGGATAGGAGCATTTCCGGCTCCACGCCCCTGCTCGCGTGGGCCAGTCCGCCGCCTATCCGCTCCTCGAAAAGCGTCACAGAGCCGTAGGGCTGTTCCGAAACACTGAATCGGAAAATGTACGTCTTGTTCTTGTGAATGACATTCAGCGTGGCCCTCGCATCCGGCTGCAAAGCGCGAACGCTGAAATAGAATCGTCCCGGCGTATGCGAAAGCATGACGGGCGCGGGTTGGTCGGGCTGCGTCGTGATGTGCGCTCCTTCCAGCGCGGTCGGTGCGCTCGGGAACATCACCGTGGTCGGCGCGTCCTGGCTGATCGGGATTTCGAGGACGGTTTGTTCGTCCAGCGGGAATTGCTTTATCATCGGCGCATCGGCTTTTTTGGCAAAGCCGGGAGCGGCGAATGCCAAGGCTGCGATGGCGGTGCAGATTAGTTTTGAGTGTATTCGTAGTTCCATACGGCGAGTGGGTAACGCTTGTTGACAAGCATGTTTGGGTTGCGGATTAGGGTGAGAGTGAGCGTGAACGGGGGAGCCTCAATGAAGGGCTGGCGCTCGAAAACGCCGACGCGCACAAGCTGGCCGGTGACTTTGACAATCACCTCGCCTTCGCGGGTGCGGAGGATGTCGATTTTGAAAACCTCCGGTTTCTGGTGAATTTGCTTCATCTCAGCCTCATCGCGGCTGGCAAGCATGTCCTTGTTGGCCTTCCCGCAAGCATCCGTGAGATAAATCTTCTGGAGCAGTTCGGGAAAATCGAATGTGCGCGGATTGCGTTGCAACAGTGCCAACGTCGCCCACATCGCCATTGTTTCATGCAATGCCTTGGATTCCTCAAAGCCGAGGAGCGGTGAAATGGAGAACGTCCCTGCTTCATCCAGCACCACCACGCGCTCGCGTGCGTGGGTTGCTTTGAGAAACAAATAGGGCTGCAAAATGGCGAGTACAAGAGCGCCGATGGCGACCAGCGCCCACATGCGAACGGCAAAGGCGTGATCGGCAAACAGGCGTGCTGGCGACCAGCGGGATTGCGTGGGTTGCGGTGGAAGCGGATGCGTCGAATCGACCTCCGTGAAGCGTTTGGTGTCGGAATGGTTTTGTGTCATAGAAAATTAAATGCCGGGTGCTTGATTGGATGACGATGGGGGCGGCTTTGCGGCCATTGACGCGCTGCCTGTGGATTTCGCGGCGGCGGCGCGTGCAGCGGCAGCGCCGAGTTGGTTGTGGATGCCCAGGGAAAACTGCGCGATGGAGGCCGGTGATCCCGCTTGGCCGGTGAACGCATGGCCGCTTGCAAACAGCTTTTGGCAGATAACCGGTGTGCCAACGGTGCCGATAATGATCGTAAGCCCGGAAAGGATCGCGCCAAAGGCCAGGATGAATGGCGACCATGCGGCAAGTTCGGCGGTGTGCGCGGGTGCAATCGTTTTGTTAAACTCTTCCAGGATCGTGATGGCCACGAAGTTGGTGATCGCAAATCCCACGGGCCACGCCAGAATCGCCAGTAATTGCTGGAAAAATCGGACGCCAATTCCCTGCAACGCCGGGATCATAAAGCAAGCCAGTGCGAGCGGGGAGAGGAGATAAAGAACCCATTTCAGGATGTATTGCATCGCATACATCGGCCCCGATATGGCCGAAGCGATCAGGGTGAACATCCAGCAAAGCGCGGCAGTCATGGCGTTGTAGATGGATTCATGAATTTTACGCAGGGAAAATGATGGGTCTGGTGACGCACTTTCACGGACGGCATCTGACGCCCGTGTTGGATTGGAAGTGTATTGCTCGTCAAAAAACTCGGCGGTTGCCAGGAAGGTGTTTTCCACTAAAGGAAACCACCAACTCATACTGGCGATCATGGCGGTGATTGCCAGGGCACGTCCCACCGGGCGCACGATGGAGTCAATGTGGTAGTGATGACGGCTCAGGTGGACGATCAATCCGGCCACCAGTAGGAAGAATGGAATGCAGCGGAACGCCACAACCAATTCCTGAATCTTGACTTCAAAATCGTATAAAAGTAGCTGCATATTTTACGTGCTGGTGACGGGATGGAATCGGAAACCTATTTCGCCGGTTTTTTCGGGGTGAAAAACGACCGCATGAACTTCGTCGTTTCCTTATTGGCGAGATAATCGTTTTGGGCCTGACGTTCAATGGCGGCGATCCTTTCAACCTCCTGTTGGGCGTCGTTGGCGACCTGTTGCAAAACTACCTCATCCACCTCGCGCCGCCGCGCCGCTTCGACTTGGGGAAGCTGGCCGTTCAACGCATTCAGCTTGGCATTGAGTTTTTGCACTTCGGCATCCGTGGTGGCGGTGCGTAGGCTTTCCGTGGTTTTGGCGATGTCCTCTTGTAGAGAGCGTTCGCGCTTGCGCGTTTCGTCGGTCACGGTTCGGGCGTTGTCCTGGCGGGCTTGCAACACCGAGAAGCGTTTGTAGAGGGACGCATCCACCTTGATCGCGTTGCCGTAGATGTCGCGCATGTCGGGGGCGCGGAAGATGCCGCCGTCTTCGCGCTTCAACGCGGCGATGTCATCCGTGGATTTCGTGATGGCATCGCGGGTTTCCCCATAGACGCGGGTGAGGTCATCCACTTTGAGGGTGTCCATGACGAGCGCCTTGGCCGCTTGCGCGGGATCGCCCGCCCACTTGCGGACTTCATCCTGAATGGCATTGAGGCGTTTCACCTCCTCAAGCTGGGATTTAAGCTGTGCAATGTTATCAACCCATTTGGCGATGGTCGCGGTGTGCTGGGTTTTGCTGTTGGCGATAGCGGTGGCGTCGGTCACGGGATAGCCCGCGAACAGGTTGCTGCCGATGACGGCAATGGTGATGGTGATGAGAATGGATTTTTTCATAGTTATTCGATGCGGATGGTTGCGGTTGTAGGTTTCAAAATGACGCCATCCTCGGTGACAGTTTCCGGGATGCGGACGGTGATGGAGCGCGGCTTGGGCCGCTGCCGGTCGTCGCCCTGCTGCTGGCGTTGGATAATCCAGTATTGCTGTTTCACAGCTTGGTTCATGGCGTGGTCGTAGCCCCGACGTTCCGCCTTGCTGAGTTTCGGGTCGGTATTGCCGGTGGTGCTGCACCCGGTAAGAACCAGGACGAATGCGAAAAGGATGATGATGTGTTTCATGTGATGGAAGGTGTGGCTGTTTTGGATGGCTGGATGTTACGCACCGTCCCGCAAAGCGGTGGATCGGTGATGGGTGTGAAGAAACAAATGGAGGAGAATTTTTTCCCCTCCGGCTGTTGCTCAGGCATGGGGTAGCTCTGGATGGCCGCGCAAACCGATTCGGGAAGCGCGATGTCGTTGGCGATGTCCTCGATGTCGCTCTTGTCGAATTGGCGCATGAGGAAAAACTGCTTGCTGTTGCCAATGACAACTGGGCGAATGCGGGACGATTTGAACCGGCTGTACTGCTGGACGATGCTCGCCGTCCAACACGAAAACTTCCGCAACTGCGCGTAGGACTCCGCAACAACCTTTTCCCCGCCAGGGACATCGAGAAAACGAGCCAATTCCTCGTAAATGATTCGCTTTCTCAATTTCCTTGGAAGAGAAATTATGTGTTGCCGCGCAAACCCTGAAATCAACAGCCCTGCGGCGGTTTTGAGTTCGACGGCTTGCTCAGGAATGTACCCGAGTTCAAAATGGGCAATGCTGCCGGTGAGAGAAATGTTCGTGGTGCCGTCAAACAGTCGCCCGTACTGACCGTGGGCGCACCATGCCGAAAGCAACGTCGCCAAATGGTCAACGGTGTCCTTGCGGTGTTCAGGGAAGCGGGAGAACTGCATCAATTCCACCAAACTCTCGTGCTGTGGGTAGTCGTTCGGCTGATAATAGGCGTGAGCCATCATCATTACCGCACGCTCGGTTTGCGGATTTTGCAGGAACGCGGTGATGTCAGCTTCCGGGATGTCGGCAAGGAACTGCTGCGCTTCGTCGTCATTCTTCGCCAGCCGGTCGCGGAGGTCGGCATACGCCTCCATGTCGGTGGTTCCCTGCGCCATGTTGCGTTTCCAGCGGTTCGTCGCGCACGCCATCCGTTGAATCTCCGGCAAAAGCTCCCGGTTGCGGCCCGTCCAGTCCGCGAAAGCGTCTTGATACAGTTGCCCAATGTATTGGCCCAGCATTGCTTGGCGAATCTGCTGCGTCTCTTCGTCGGACGCCTCGCCGATCATCCGCGACACCAGCGCAACCGCCGTGGCCGTTTGCAGTTGGTTGAGCGGTAGCTGGCGCGTGTCCAAATAGTTAATCGTCAAATCCCCATCGGGGTGCAGGATGATGGGACGCTCGCCCATCGCCGTCGTGAAATCGCCGTAAGAAAGCCCCTCTTCGATAATTACCGTGTAATCGTAATACGCGGCGGTCTGCTCAAGCAAATCGCACATCTGGACGGATTTACCCGCCCCGGTCGCGCCGAGCAAAACGGCGTGTTGCGGCGTCGGTGGGTTGCCCAAGAAAGTACGCAACCCCACAAGGTTGCCATTCTGCGCCCCGTCGTAGATGGCTTCCGCTTCCGTCAGGTGCCCGGTGAACGTGGAGGAAAACGGCAGGAGGTCTGCCAAATAGGTATCTTCGGCATACAGACTGCGGTGCCGATATGGTGAATGCGTCCACCCCGGCCATGACGCAAAAAACAACTTCTTGGCCGTGCTGGGGAGGGCGCATTCGTAGTATTGAGCGCCATTAAGGGAATGAATAGCGTTCTGGAGGGCCGCGCATTTGGAAGAAAGCCCCTGCTCGCTTTCGTCCCATACGCGCAAAATGTAGGTTGTTTCAAAAGGCCGGATGAACCCCGTGGAAAGCGATTCTACTTTCCGCTCCTTCTTGCCGATGGCCACGAGCAACGAATGCCGTTCGGTACTCTGATACTCGCCACGCAAGCGTTCAATGGCCTTCTCTTCTTTATTGATCTCGATCTTGGCCGGCAATGGCGTAATGTTGACGGTGATTTGAAAGTCCAGGAACCCCAGCCCCGTCAATCGCAGGATAATGCCCGGATACGTGCGATTCGGCCACCTTTTGAAAGTATAGACGGCGTGATAACGGCCATCAAAATAGAATCCAACCTTGGGAACGCTGACGCCATCGGAACACCAGCAGTTTTGCTGGATACTCTGCTGCGGACTAAACTTTTCGGCAAAGTCGATATCAAAGGCGTCAGCGAGTGACGGGTTCAAGAATTTTGTGTAGTAAGTGAAGTGCGCGAGGTCGTCCATCGGCTCCACGGTCGTGTCGCTGCCGAAGAGTGTCCGCAGGTTGTCGGCCATCTCGTCAAAACGTGTGCGGAGTTGGGCGAGCAGCTTGGCGTAGTAATCGGCGAGGTTGTCGCGGGTGGCGGCAAGCGGCGCATGACGCTCCACTTCCATTGAAACGAAGAGAAGCAGTTGTTCGCGGCGCAAATCGCGCTGGTGCATTCTCTGCCAATAGCGCTCGAAGCGTTCCGTGCGGACGCGCCGGATGTGGGGATGCGTCACTTTTTCGGTCTGGCGGTGGTAGTGGGTGAGTTCAGCGCGATAGTCGGAATTGCAAACCCACTGAAACTGTACTCTCATGCCATCTCCCGTGGCGGCGAGCAAGCTGCGGATTTTGTCCTGGTATGCGTTGAGCCGTTCCACACTACCACCCCTTAGATCAGGCGGTTGGAGGACGAAGCCTTTGGCGGCGATTCCGCCGCGTTCTAAATTGCCGTAGATGATAAGTCCCTCGGCGAAAAATCCATTAGGTGCGCTACTCATGGTCGTGATGAAAGGGGAAGGCGGGCTGGTTGCCGGGTGCGTAAGTGAAGCCCTCGGGGTTAAAGAGGTTGTCGAAGAAATCCTCCGCATAGCCATCGGGCCGGTTGCGCTTGAAAATGACAACCCAAGCGGTCGGCCCGACGGCGCACGCCGCCGAAAGAAAAGCGGACGTGAAAATCGTCGCCGCGAACACCGCATAAAGCAGTAAGAACACGCCGATGGCGGCGACGATGCCGATGACAACGTACATAAAGTCGTTGCCCTCGAATCCAAGGGCGTTGCCCTTGCTGTCGTTGCTGCTATTGGTGTCGGTGCTGCGAAGTTCGGTGTTCATGGCGTGCGATGGCTGCGGTTAGAACTGCGGGGTCAGCGAGCCGCCGCTGAGTCCGAAGATATAGAAGAGGGCGCTCATAATCGCAGCGGCACCGGCAATGATGATGCCCGAAATGATCCCCATTTTCCCGTCCGCGTCGCCTTTCTTCAATCGGTCGGCACCGCTCCAAATGTTAATGCACCCCCATATAAACCCGATCATAAACAGGATGCCCAACCCGTAGGAAAACCCCTCCTTGACTTGGCTCGGCACGCCCTGCGCCCACGCGGGCGTTGCGCTCGAAATGGCGAGCGCGATGATGAGGCTGAATTTTTTTGAAAGATGTTTTTTCATATTGTCTCCTTTTCTCGCCTTTCCTCGTTCCGCTTGGTTTCATGCGGGTATCCGAGTTAAAGCGTGGGAGCATCTTTCACTTTTTCATCGCGGCGGTATTGGACGATTTCGTCTTTTTATTGGACAAATTCAAAATTTCTTTCGGTGAGCCAGTGCCGTAAATCCGCTGGAAACAGCGGTACATATAGCTCTGCTCTCCAAACCCCGATTCCCCCGCGATTTCCACCGCGCTCTTGTCGGTTTCTTCAAAAAGCCGCAGCGCGTGCTGGACGCGCATTTCGATCACGTATTCAAGGGGATTCTTGTCGGTGGTGTTTTTGAAGCGTCTTGTAAATTGCGACTGGCTCAACCCCGCTTCGCGGGCGATGTCTCCCACGCGGCACTCTCCTAAAAAATTCGTTTTAATGTAGCGTTGTACGCGCTGGAACTGCTCCGCCGTGAAACCGTCTCCCTGGGGAACGGTGCGCTTGTCCCGCAAAATGCGTAGAACGTGCACGAGCAAAAGCGTTCCCAGAGCGTCCATGTAGCTTTTGTCTTCGGACTTTTTAGATACGTGCAATTCACGAAAAATTTCCGCCGCGTGATAGACAATCGGTTTTCTGAACGCGATGTCATGCCACGGCCTGACGATGATCTTGCTCCACATGGGAAACGGAGCGTGTCTCTTGATGAATTGGTTGTTGAAATTCAGGCAGACGATGTTTGTCTCTTTTTCCAACCCGAGTTCGTAAGGCGTGCGGTCTTTGACGAGGAGTACATGCTGGCCGACAAAGTTGATGCGCTGTTTTTTTGTTCCCGGTGCGCCACATGCAAGTATTCCTTTGCATTCCGGTTCAAGCAGGAGAAACAACTGATGCAAAGGGAACGCACGTTCCTTGCAGAATGTCTGGATTTTGCAATGAACGCTGATGCAGCTTTCGTTGTGTACGTGCTTTTTGATAGACTCGATTTCGGTTTGCCTGAGCGGATTTCAGGCAGGCATGAAGCCCTGCATTTACTTCAGTGAAGTCTTCGCTTCTGTAAGCGATGACACCTTTGGGTAAGCCAGTGTCTCTTCGAGGTTGTTTTATCTATCCTCCTTTCCTTCAAACAGCGCACGCATTTGCGCGTAAAGCAAGGTCATGTCTTTGGCGGCAGCGAATAGTGTCAAACCTTTGGCGTTCATGCGTCCACCCCCATGCTGTTGCGAAAATCCTTTGCCAGCTTGTGTACGGTTTGTCCGGTGCAGCCGCCCAAGATGCCAATCTGTTCCAGAGTGATTCCTTTGATGAGGTCGGGACGCACGCAATAAAGCGCGACGGTTGCCCGTAGCCCGCGTTGTTCAATGGTTGCAGCCTCGGCAGTCCAGATAAGGAACCGCGTGATGACTTCCACCGCCTGAGCGCGAGCTTCGGCGTGGAGTTCGCCCGAATCGGCGAAGAACGCATCGTGTGGTGCGGGCGATCCCGCTGTTTTTTGAAGTGAAGGTTTCATAGCGGCGGGCACCTTACGCGCCATGTACGCCGCAGAAATAGGGGCAATCGGAGGGGTCGATTTGCCCTGATTTTTTCCAGCTAAAAAGGAAAAGCCGCCGTGGGGCGTTTTCCACGGCGGCTGTAAGTTCGCATCATGCTCCCCTCTGCTCGGGAGTCCTGTGATGCGGAAAACCGTCTGTACGCCCTCTTGGAGTCTGGAAGCCGAGGTAAATAGCCCACGGCGTCCGGTTGGACTGACCTTGAACGGCT
>Ga0209628_10002419_pt1 | contig 12660 bp, 7 predicted proteins | sample TergutCu122P4_FD_187285 | JGI IMG/M metagenome (GOLD analysis project Ga0209628, IMG submission 187285) | Cubitermes ugandensis P4 segment gut microbial communities from Kakamega Forest, Kenya - Cu122 P4 (SPAdes) (version 2) | ecosystem: Host-associated > Arthropoda: Insects > Digestive system >...
TGGCCCTCCCTGTAAGGATCCCAGCACGCGGCCCCGTATTCCAGAATCGGTCGAACTAATGAGGTGTAGGCTAGTCTTTTAGTATTACTATTTCCCTTTCTGAGTATTCGCATTATAAAGTGTAGAGCTTTCCACGCATGTAGAGCTTTCCACGCAACTGAGGCATGAGGATGACCATTCACTGCCATCCAGTAGAGGTTAAGAATAAGTGGAGATGTAACACCATCCCCTCCCCCGCCTTCATGGCAAACAAAGGGACAACTTTATGAACTTTGTTATGCATATACTTTTGTTAAGCTGTAGCAACACTCTCTTCTCTTCAACTGCAACTGGGCCCATGTATCTCAAAAGAAGACAGAAAAGACAAAAAAACTATGGAACTGTGGATTTCTTTATCTGTGGTTGAAAATTATTAAATTTCTTTTTTCACTATACCAAGTACTACACATACTGCATCTGAGAGAGACAGGGAATAGACAGAAGGGGGCACATGGTATGGCCACCCAAATGGCAGAGTGGACAGGTGCAGTAAGGAGGGCCTAAATATCATCAATCTGTACTTGACAAATTTTAAATTATTAAGCCAAATAAAAGGAAGTTCAATGAATGTGGCTTTTTTTAAAGTTCATAATTTCTGTTAGGGGTGACCATTGTGATTACTCACCCCAGGTACCAAGAAACCTACCGAAGCCATTGAATAAAAACCATAAAAACACACAGCCAAATATGTAATGAACTAAAAGTACAGAAGGTACCCAATTATAGTAGGACATGTTTCATTACTTGTTTGAAGTCTACAAATGTTTATATGTACTATACCATTAATCCTAATTCCCTCTGCCCTGGTATCTGAAAACACTTCAGAATATCTGATCTGTAGTTGATATACCAAAATTCACTCTCATGATCCCAAATAATTTTGATCAGGTATGGAGTTAAACTTGAGAAAAAATTGAATGTAGTTAACTGTGCTATGCTGTTAGTTTCCTGCAATCTTTTTTTTTTTATAAATACCATAACTGAATACAAAACGACCCCCCCCCCCCCCCCCCAATCCAGTCACAGTCTTCCAATTTCAAGTAAATATCTGTACAAACCATGTTTAACTTTGTGCACAACTGCAGAGTGGTCCCATTGTTTGGATTATGACATAAGAAAAAAATTGTCTCATATTTGGGTAAATATGGTATTTACGCATCCATTCCACTGCTGAGGCAATTCATTGTTATTTAAATTATTTCAGTAACTACTACATTTGTGGACCTTGGACTATGTTCACATCATGCTTGAAACACCACCTGGTCTTGTCCTTGGCTATTCAGTGGTAGTGTCTAGTACAAAATGTAAAATTGGGGCATCATACTCTATAGTCTGTTCAGGTGTCCATCTGATGTTGCAGAACAGTGATGACCTGGTAATTATAATTTCTGTCCAGACAGAAATACCCGAAGAAAAGTATCTGGATCATATTACAGCTTATCTGACTAGCACAGAAGTTTAAATCCTCACCACTCCCTGGTGACCTGCAGTCCCTGCTGCCAAGCTCAATTCCAACAGATTTGACTTTTTGAAGCACCTGCAAAAGGTAATTTTAACACACTACACATAGAACTAAAGGAAAATAAAACTGTATGCTAGAGTCACTGTAAATGAAGTGGTAAGACAGAGCTGAAGCACTGTGCAGGCTAGACTACTTGTCATTACTTCTCACCTCCCATTTTTTTCTACATAGCTGACCTACTTAATCATCCTTGATCCTACTGCCTGTCAAATTCAGTTGCCCTGGCACCCCATCTACAACCCATATTTGGCCCAGTGCTGACTGCCTGAAACTGTTCTTTCACTTGCCTGTGAAGTATCAGCCTCAGCAAATGGAGGCTGATACTGGTCATAATATCCACGTACACTACTGAAAATCTGGTCCACTGGCATCTGTGGCAATGCTGCAATGCTCAAACCCCTACACTTGCTCTGCAAAGGGTACCAGCTGCAGAAGACAAAAACATTCATCCTATTCACATACTGTTAAAACCAAATGCAATTACAAGTCGACTCCCCAATTCTTGAGATGATGAAAAAAAAAACTCACATCTCATATCTTGGTAAAATATGAGATGTCACCAATTCTATTCAACATGAACAGCAAACACCTTGTCAAGGAAGTCCTTGAGAGGTATGAAGACTTCAAAGTAGGAGGACAAGTAATTTGCAATATGAAATATGCAGATGACTCTATGCTACTGGCTAAGGATGAAATGATGCTACAGGGCACAACTGAAACAGTAATTCAAATTGGAAGATGCTATGAAATGGATATGAATGTCAAAAAAAAACTAGGGTAATGAGAATCCCAAGGTAACCAACCATCCTCAATACAGATTATGACAGATCAAAAACAGCTGGAGAAGGTGGAATATTTCAACTACTTGGGTACCATGATAACAAATGATGCAAGATGTATACATGAAATTAAATCCAGGATTGCTGTAGCAAAAGCAACATTCAACAAGCTGAAGGCTCTTTTCACCAGCAAATTGGACTTAAAATTTAAGGAAGAAAATATTAAAGTGTTACATTTGGTGCAACGCTTTGTATGGTGCTGAAACATGAACACTTTGGAAAGCAGGTCAGAAATACCCAAAAGATTTGAAATGTGGAGCTAGAGAAGGATGGCGATCAGTTGAGCCGATCATGCGAGAAATGAAGATTTATTACAGAAGTCAAGGAGGAGGAAAGGAATATCCCACAAACAATAAAAAGAAGGAAGGGTAACTGGATTGGTCACATCTTGCATAGGAACTGCCTTCTAAAACATGTTATTGAAGGAAAGACACTGAAGGATAATAGGTGATGAAAAGACCAGGAATAAGAAGTAAGAAGCTTCTGGATGACCTTCAGTAAAAGAGAGGATACTGAAAACTGAAAAAGGAAAACTATATTGCAATCTGTCCAGAACTGGCTTTGGAAGAAGCTATGGACCTGACCTGTAGAGAGACAGACTATAGAATGAATGAATGTACGAGTATATGTCCCTCTGTGTAGTATCCACACACCACTGGTAATCTGCCCAGACCCCTGTGCTTGCCCTCTAGACGAAATCCATCTCTCAGGCTCCTATAATTGTCTCCTGGCATAACATCCTCCATCCATGCCGCACTGCAGACTACACACACTTCTACATGTGTCCCTCTCCCTAGGATCTTCTTGGAGTCCTGCAGAGTTTATTTGGACCCCAGAAAGATGAAGAAAACTGCAGACTGAGAAACTTCAGCATTAATATTGTTCCCCAGGTAACATGATGATGATCAAGTCAAAAATCATGAGCCGCAAAATATACATATCCATGCATGGAAGACATGAAAATGCATACATTTTAAATGGATAACAAAGGGAAGAGACCACTTGGGAGACCTAGGCAATGGTAGATAATATGCAGCACGATCGTAAGGAAACAGGGAAACAAAGTGAGAATGTACAATGGATTTATTTGGTACAGGACAAGGTCACATGGCAAACTGTCATGGACGTACCAGTCACAATGAACCACTGGGATACGTAAAATGCAGGAGATTTCTTGACTGCCTGGGAGACTACCAACATTCTGAATAAAGACTCTGCTCTATTAAGTTCTGGGTGGGTTGGGGTTTTACATATTACATGTATTAACTGCAAAAATTAAGGAAGAACACTGACTTAACACCAACACTGGCCATTTTATTTTCATTTTTCCCCCTTTCTTTTTTCCCCATGTTTCCCAGACTGTTAACAAGACTTTTCTTTTAATAGACCATAACTTCCGCAACATTTTCTTCAATTTCCTTGAACTGTATATTGACTGGTAACTAATATAGTCAGTATTCTTTATGATACGTAGTAATAATAATAATAATAATAATAATAATAATAATATATGTATATACATTTTGTACACAACTTGAATCCTCTCTTTTATACAGCAACATGCATACAAGAATAGTTATAGGTCACACTCAGTATTCAACATCAGTACAAGTCTATGCTCTCTAGCATTAGTTAAACTGGAGGTGGCAACAACAGCTGATTTGCACTCCACTGCTTGTATATACTAAACTATACTACATGGTAGCAGTAGTTTGGTTGTCATTCGGCACAAATAGCACAGCTTCGGTGATAAGTTACATGAATGATGACAGAGCCAACAAACTTCCAAACCAAAACATCAGATGTAACCATGTGAAATACTATTTCTGGAATTTACGTTGATTACAATAAGAATGCAGTCATGCCACCTGGACATTGACAATGGGACATTTCACTCTGAAAGTCACTTTCTAACAGCAATGCATCACCCCTATGCAATCTGTTAAATCTGTGACCAAAAACAAGATCAATATAAAGTTGTGCAATATGTTATGACAGGAGAAAGAAACGAGTAGCCCCAAACACTGGGTAACACTAGCCATGCTACCAACAAGATTTCACTCAAATTTGTACTATATTCTGCTCTGAACAAATTCATATTTTGAGAATATGAGTGAAAACGGAATACTGACACCCAAATGAGTTTGTGGCTTTGGAATAATATAATTATGAGCTACCAACGAAGAATGTATGTAAAATATACAGCATTGTATTACTGAACTCAGCACAGAGGTGGATAAGAGGGTGCCATTCTACATAAACCTGGTGGTTATGATCATGCAGAAACAAAAGTTCAAATGTTTGGTTTTACAGTAGTATTATAAGCATACTACTAAAATAAAGTAAATGGACTGGTAAGAATTTGCTACAAGCATTCTGTAACATCGTAACAAGTTCTGAAGGCACACACTATTATTTGTGGTGAAATGTTTCAACCCAAAGTAATTGTAATAAATGTAACAGTTCCTTGCCCTTCAGAAAACATGGTGACTATTTTAAATCATTTTTATCAACTTTCAGCTTTCTCTTCTTCTCTGACACAAACTGTGCATGTTGGGTGAAAATGTTTTGGTTTGGAAGAATAAACTAATTGGCTACAATGTTTTAACAGTGAATGACTTAACACACATTTGGTATTTAGATATACCTAAGTATGAGTATGGAAATATACAAAGCTATATATTTAGCCTCACACATTCTGTTATTAAGTGGTAGTGTGCATAACACACTCCCCCAATCTGACAGCAAAATACATAGTGGCTGGAATGTTTTCCAAGAACAAATTACGATATGCACTGCAATTAACTGAACCCAGTGGAGTGTCTTGCCTCACCTGTACCACTTGACCTGATATAATGTGGGGATCTCAGGAGGCAGTACAGACATACCCCACCTATCACAGGCAAAAATGTTCACAGAAAACATTCTGACAAGCAATGACCAAATACAGTGCAACAGTATTCATAATCTAGGCTCTGGCTCCCTGCAGGTAAAATTTTAAATGCTCTTTGTTTCCACTTGATCTAACTTTTAATTTTCACCTTTATTTTACTTTATGTTTAAAAGATATATATTTTCATGCAGTGGGGTTTTAGAGGCGTGGAGAACATGATATTGCATGGTAAGGAGCAAACAGTATTTATCTAGGTCTTTCCACCACTTTGCTTTCACTTGCAGATCTCAAGACATGCAGGAGATCTGCAACATTAACAGCTCATTTATTATTATTATTTTTATTATTGTTAATTATTAATTATTATTATTTATAACAACATTTCACGAAACTGCAAAAGTATTTTTTAATCCGCGGAGTTCAGTCTGAGAACTAATTGACATCAGGTTCAGGGCATTCAGTTCTCCCAAACATTACATATCAGTGTTTAAACTGAAACTTTACACCATAGCCCTTGTATAGCAAGAAGACCTTAAAACTACAGAGAAAAAGCCGCAGCCATTTTTAACTTCATGTATCAAAATCACAGAACAAGTACTTTTTCAAAATGTTTGTTTTACAAGGCCTGTCTTTATCCTATAATTGAAATGCTTATATCTACGTTTACAAGAAGTTTAGATCTTTTCTTACACAGAAGGAACAGCAGCAGGTTCAAATATTGCTCACTGATGGATGAAGGGAGGCACTGTGCAGGTTAGGGAAAAACTGACTAGTTGTCAAAGACATGGCAATGATTCGAATATCAAAGGTCACACTACAAGGGATGCAGCATTTTGACACATTGGTCCATGTAATGTATATTCTTTGTATCACTAAATATGCTTAACCACTGCTGCTAGGCTGTAAGGACTAAATCCCAATCTGTACTTCCCAGAACCAACAGACAGATGCTGTCCATCAATCCCAATGTTATATAACTTTGCAATAAGTCACACTATGAAAAAATAAATAGTGGCCTACAAAATTCAGGATGATTATAATAATTATTATACATTAAAAGCATAATATTTTGGAACTTCATTATCTAGATCAGTTCATTCTGTCCAATGTGGAAGCTTGTGCTTCATCCAGCATCACAATCTTCACTCCTCCAAGTTATATACAAATTACATATTCTTTAGCTAAGTGATTTCCCAATTTAACAGCAATAACAAAGTAACACTTAATTTCTGGCACAGAAATTGTGCAAATCACAACCAGCACATTATTCTGTTAAGGTTTCACATAAAGTTTGACCAGCGGATGTTCATAGCCACCACCTTACTGCTTCCATTCTGTAACCTAACAGACTGTGGAATATATATAATTGTTCATAACAGAAAAACTGCCATGAATTTTATATACATAATACAATATTTTTTCTTTCATTCTTACAAAATAGATGTTATGTAACTCACTTTTTTATGCATGAGGTTCGAGCAAGACAGGAAGCATTATCTGCTAAATACTTTAATTGGCCTAACAAGTCATTTACAAGTTATAACTTCCCCTGCATTTACAAGTCGTAACTCGCCCTTCATATGGAAAGGTGCAGACAATTACACCATCTGAAGATAATGAGGGCATCAGCCTTTCAAGGCAATCAAGCAACACCCTACCATATTTCAACATGAAACATTCACTAAGTAAATACATTCAATACATCCCTTTAAATAAGGACATAGTAGAGTGCAGAAGTAAATAATTAAGTAAAAAAAGTTACATAAATTGTAGGCAAACATAAGAAGTAAAGTGAACAATAATCATTATACTGTTTCAGAAAGATGGTTTATACAATACAGGATTGCCACACAAACAATATCAAATGCATGGAAAGTTACAAAAAGGTATGACAGACATTTTCAGAATATACCACGTTAATCAGATTACTGATGAACTAAAAGGACTGCAGGGATAAGCAACAGAAATAAATAACAGGGTGATCCAGACATAATCATTTTTGTGAGTGAATTACCTTGAGCATATGCTGATATTGTAACAGCAGTATTCAATAATATCAGGGTACAGCAAGAACAAGAGTGATCACCTCCTAGCTCAAAACACATTTAAAATTATGTGACAATTTGTTTGCAACATGAAATACTATGGACCACATTAAATTTTTGCTAGTGACAGATGGACCATAATACCATGCATTATTTTTCTCTTGTGCTCAATTCTTAATTACACAATTCAGAAAAAAATTCATGGGTACTTAGATCTTATACTGTTACATCTTATAATGGACAGAAATAATAATAATAATAATAATAATAATAATAATAATAATAATAATAATAATAATAATAATAATAAACATGAAAAAATTTTTAAACGGAATTCTTGTTAAAAATTGTCAGTACATCTTAAGTAAATTAAAATGTTTGAGGTACTGCTGATCATTGGCATCATAACAGAACACTGTTTAAACATGCATATTTATACTCTATCTGACCTATTCTATTCTCCTCCCAACCTCTCAAAGATGCTACAGTAATCATGAAACAACGAAACTACACATGGAATCTGCAAGCATCATACAAACAAAATAAATACATGGTATGGAAGGAGTGCTGTTCTAAATTGTACAAACAGCTGTCAACTACTGGTATTTGTATACTATTTGTTTTCCACTATGGTACACAATTTATGTAAATATTCTCTCTACTATCCAAAGTCAACTGTGTATTATCAAGTACAATGCAGCAAGGATTTGCTTCAGTAAAACAAGTAACGACACTGTATAATACAACCAAATACAAGTCTCTCAGTTCTGTAATAGTCACGGTGAAACTATCCAAAGGACTGAAAAGTTAAATTCTTCAACTTCCCTACGATTACGTTCTGTCTTCTTCCACAGGTCCAGTGACGTAACTCACATAATATCGACATGTCATTCCAACAGAACATGCTCCACTCCAATACAGCAGTCCTCAAGAAACCCAATAAAAAGAACGCATTTCTACAATACCAGAAGTTAACTCCAGGTTCCATGTAACTTCCTGTTTTGGAAAATTTTTCTCAAACAGGCATAATGTTGTCTCTGCCATTACTCATCGTTGTTTTGTTGTGGTCCAGCTTCACAATTCACCACAGTTCGTGCAAGGTAACTCTGCACCACTCTTAACAATTATAAAAACAAGTTACACAACTAACAGTCACCCTCTTGTTTCTTAATAACATTCAAGGTTTGGCTGCAACCAGTCAGTGAAGTGAACAGCACAGCAAAATATAGGACATCTTCAGTCACAAAACCCTGCAGAAATTATTCGTTGTTTGAAACATGACCAATACATACAGATTTCACTTATATTAACATGACTGTCTTGGTGCACAGGACTGTTCCAGCAATGTATAGGCTCACGGCTAGTTTAAAATGTCCCTCTTCCCTACAAGCTAGCAGAAAAGATATTGGCCACTTTTCACCATCATCACTGTCACAGAAATATGGGACACTTAAATGTAAACTTTGGTTTTAAGCTCTTGGCAGTAACAGTCTTAAACATGATGGGGTAGCAGATCTTAATCTGTCTTCAGTCAACATAAATCAATGCCTGCATTCATCCCTTTAACATGCAGTCAAAAGCACCACTACTTCCCTTGGTCAGTTAGTCAAATAACAACGATCACTTGAGTCCACTCTTTGTGTAACATAAAATGCTGAAACAAACAACCTCAGCAAGGACACAATTCTTTGGTTGCAATTATTCCAGCTCCTTATTACTTCTTGCATATTTCTGGCAATTAGATTCTGGGTACATGCATGTACAATTACCAATGTCAACACAGCTTTCTAACCTTTACTACTAAAAAACCAATAAAGTAAAAGTAAAAAAGAATAACAATTTTACATAAATTTTATAAACAATGATGGAAGCTCTACTGCAATATATGTTTCAATTTCTTACTGGGCAACAGTAAGAAAATCAGATCACTAATAAGCTTTAGCATCATTACATGTTACCAAAGATTAAATCCAGCCTCCAGACAACACTTGAGCATTACTAATGAACACCCACTCTTACTTTGAGCTTCAAACCAACTCTCTTGCTGAGGCAAACAGTGCATAGTGCTGCTTCTACATGAATTACAAGATGTTGATATGGTTCACCTATATGAAAGCCCAACACTCCATTGCCTTCACAACAAAGTCTTCCTGTGGGGCAAGTGGTTCATTCCCATATGTGTTACACCGCTGAGTTCGCCCTTGGTACAGGTCTCCATCCAGCCACAATCCAAATTTTCCACTGCAATAGAACAATAAAAAATAAACTAATAATAAAAGCAGTCTACTGACTACACTTATAGGACCAGTTAAAGAATTATCTTCTTGGATGTGATGATATGAAACTTGGCACACAGATCATCATCTTGTCACTTGTCACTGTGGCAACTGAAAATGCTATGTGTTTATTAATATCAATTATCACATCAATTTTGTAATAGAAAATACATTGGACAGATAGATAGACCCTTTTATATAAGGTTTCAAGAGCATTTTTGTGATTATAAACATGGAAAATCAAAATTTGAACATCTTTTAGATAATAAATATTCTATTGGTTCTATGGAAGATATTTTGGAGATGCTACATATAACAAAAAAAGGTGGAATGATGAATACTTTGGAAAGGTTCCATATCTATAATGAAACTAAACGACAATATAATTAATGACAAGTGGACGATAAAATCTAATGTAATATTTTACACAATAATTCAAAAAAACACCAGCGGAGGGCACTCACTGCTGTAACATCCCATACCTGCCTTCACTTTGTTTAGTCACACATTGCAACGAATTCTGCACACACGTATACAACAAGCCTTCCAAAACACCACAAAAACTATAAGTAGTCATATACACTTACAATGATTCACAGTTCACATCTTTGTCACAAACTGAACTGAACAACTAAACTATACAAAATATTTACTGTTTCAGCAAGGTTACTACCTTGGTACATACAAACTACAGTTTACACCAATGAAAATAAGACATCCATTGACATAAATAAAACATGGAAAAGAGACTAAGAAATATCAACATATACCATCCGAATTTCAACGTACATGACAAAAGTCACAAAAATCCTGGCTTTACATTATGTGCAATAACTTGTGACTAAACTATATATACATATATTTTAATAACAAAACATTATCCTACCTAAAATAGAAATGCTTTTAAATGTATAATATATATTAATTTTGTTTCAGTCCAAACAATTGCTTGGTATTACAAAAACTTTGTTATATCACAGGTTTTAAAAAACATTCATTTTATACTATTTTTAATATATTTTAATACATATGTAAGTCTTATGGGATCCCATGTTACATGAATGCTAATTGCACTGCATGCACCTGATTCTAAGTTCTGTAAAGATGGCCTGATGATGGTCAAATGACCATAACATGTTGTCAAGATAAAAATAAAATATATCGTTGTGTTCGGCTGACACCAGAAACTATTTTGTTGTCTTTCAGTTAGCTGTTAGCCCAGTCTAGGTTTAGTGCCGATGGCCTGATTAAAATATTTCAACTCATATGGTGGTGGGTGGTAGATACTGAATTTATGACTCACTATGACTCAGATATCGCTGCAGTCAGGCCATTCTAACCACTGACAGTAATGGTCATGGTGGTAACAGCAGTTGTACAGTGGTGATGGTAATGGTGCTGATGACAGAAATGATAGTTGTGGTTGTGGATAATGGTGGTGGTGGTGGTCATGGTTGTGGTAGTCAGCAGTACACAAATCCCAGGTGCCAGGTCACCCAGGTGACTAAATTTTGTACAGTGGTGCCAAATACCAATGTATTTCTGAGTGCTCATTATGAACTTGGTTTCACGTCACCCTTCTGGCACTTAAGAGTTTTGAAGTGGCTGTTAGATTTTTGGAAAATTTGTGCATGCGTGGTGGTGGTGGAAGTAGTGGAAGCAGTAGTAGTAGTAGTAGTAGTAGTAGTAGTAGTAGTAGTAGTAGTAGCAGCAGCAGCAGCAGCAGCAACAGCAGCAGAATCAGCAGCAGCAGCTGTGATAGTTATAGTTAGTTTTATTTGTAGTGGCATTGTTAATAATGATAGCCACCAGAGTAGATGTCAAATAATACACAAAACAGAGATACAACACGATTTCAAACTTTCGCCATGTTCTGAATGTTGTATGCTTTCTTCTGGGTAATTCCCCAACGTCTGAATTTTATACGCCAATGTTTCGGAACATTGGCGGGTACCTACGCATCTATGAAGATGAAACAGACAGTGTTACAAAACATTGGCATATAAAATTCATATGCTGGGGAGTCACCCAGAAGAAAGCATACAACAAAGATATAACACTTTTCACACAATCACAATGTGGCAGTAAATTTGTAAATTTGGTGGTAGATGGCTCCTTATGGTTAAGCATACACAGGAACACTACTACATTGCTAGCATTCTCACACAGTTTACGAAAAGGTTAAGATACACAATTTCCTAACATACATTACATCCTACCATGTCTTCCTCTCCTATCAGGAGCAGCCCAAGACTCAGCAATCAATTTGGTGTGTTTAAACAAATTACATACATACCACCACAGATCAGATATATCCTAGACATCTAATATATCTCCATTTCTGGATGTAAGATACTATGTTAGCGGTAGTATGAAACAACTGTTCCAAGTTGACTCACAGCAGTTATTATATCTCAATATTTGCAAATTCAATTAAAACAAATTTTGCACAAGTATGTCACAATTACTGGTGAAATAAATTAAAATTACTATATTTACTAATCTGCACTTACTCGCCAGCACCAATAGCAAGGCTCTCATTGTTGCCTTTGATGAAGTACATGTTATCCCCAGTCCAGTTGAAGACCTGGAATTCGGGTGTAAATCGGAATAGCAGGGACTCTCCGGTTCCATAAAAATGGTCACTCACTTTCAGTGCACATGATGTTAATGCACCAAATACCTGTAATGAACACCACACCACAATTTGTTGACAAAAGAAACTATATTTTGGACATGGTAAATGAGTGTTGATGCGACAGGTGACACTTAATAGGTCTGTGTATGTAACATGTTATACAGTAATAATACTAACTTGTCTTTGCTTGTTGTACAATACCGGTATGTCTTCTGAGACTCTGTAGTTAATGTATACTACCTACATTTAAATCCAAGAATAATAAATTGTTTTATCATAAAACAGGAATTTCAGCTTCAGAAAACAGAACTATCTCAGTGTGCTTGTACGAGGGTTGGAACTTTAATAGTGGCAACTATTTATTTACAACTTATACAAAATAGATACGTTTCGAAGTTTTACTGTCCT
>Ga0209628_10002420_pt1 | contig 12657 bp, 9 predicted proteins | sample TergutCu122P4_FD_187285 | JGI IMG/M metagenome (GOLD analysis project Ga0209628, IMG submission 187285) | Cubitermes ugandensis P4 segment gut microbial communities from Kakamega Forest, Kenya - Cu122 P4 (SPAdes) (version 2) | ecosystem: Host-associated > Arthropoda: Insects > Digestive system >...
CTCCTGAAGATGAGCACTTGAGGCTCGAAACATGTAGAGGAGAATAGTATTTTATGAATAAATAATAATCAGTGCATCAAAGTTGGTAATTATTATATAGTCAACTTAATGTGCTGTTAGTTTGTTTCATCTGTTTTTTATATGGGTTTGAAATTTCAGATGTTACACTGAGAGAAGAAATAAATAATTGAGGGCATTTTAGCATGACTGCTGAAGAGAATATTTGGACCTAAGGAATAAAAAGTAGGAAGATGGTGAAAAATGCATAATGATGAGCTTCATAATTCATACTGTTCACCAGATGTTAAGGTGGTCATATCAAGGAATATGGGATGAATGAGGACACACATGGGAGCATTAAACATATGTGCTGAAATGTATTCAGAAAATCTGATGGGAAGCTACCATGGAGAAATAGGCATACATGGGCAACTGAACCTGATATTAAAGTAGAATATGAAGTTGTGGAATGAATTTATGTGGCTGAGGGTAGGGTCTAGTGGGAAGTTATTCTAAGCATTGCAGTGAACCTTACATTGCCATAAAAGTGAGTAATTTTTTGACAGGTGAGCAGTTTATGAACTATTATCTTGCTCTATGGAACCAGTCAAGCTGTATTATTACAATTAAACCCAACCAAAGTAATTAATTAAAGCAAAACATGTTTTAGCAGATTAGCCTCAAAGCTATACAGTTATCACTTGATTTTTTTAGTATATGCTTTACATGAGATGGTTCATGATGTCTTGCCACCTCAATAAATTGCTTCTCAAAATGTCATTACATAAAAAGTCTTCAAGCCATATTTTTCTAGGGGGGGCTGTCATAAGAGAGGAACCCAAATTAAAATGATCTCTTACAGCTCACATGTTTGTTTTAAATTAAAATTCATGAAAACGAGCACCTGTCTTTTCCCACATGCTTGAAATTCAGCTCTGGTTTAACATAGGACCTTAAAAATAACATGCTTATATTCATGTTGAGATTGCACGTGGAGTTCCCTTGGGGTTGAAAACACAGTTTTTCTCATAAGGTGAATATTCTTGTAATGGACTTGTGAATTTTGTTTTGCCAAGCCACAATGTAGGTAGAGACCCTAGTTTGAGGAAGCCAGTGTGATGTGTTCACAGCAGAGGTGGGAAGACATGTTTATGGAACACTTGACAGGGAAAGAGTGTTTCGTAAAATCCCTCAAGAAACAATCCAGTATACAAAAAAACTGTGGTTTACTTATGTTTGAAATTTTTCCATTTGGACATTTTAAGAAAAATTCTGCTTTATCCTTCATAGATATTTGACTGTGATTACAGAGCAGTTGTATGTTTTAGGCACATCTTGCTCTACACTTTCATAAAATTTCTTTGTGCAAGAATCTTCAACAAAATCAAAATGTTGTCCTTGGTGGACCATTGAAATGACCACTGCTTTGTAGCAATATCAACTGTAAGAAAACCGTTAAGCAATCAATTATCGGTTTAATTCTGTGATGCGAGAGTGACCAAAATTATCTTTAAAATTTATGTCATCAGTGAAAATATGCTCTCCTCTGTAATTGCATGTTACATTCCTGGCTAGTCTGACCCTCCATTCTGTTATTCAAAATAATGGGATATCACCCTCAAGGTCATTCCTACCTGCAGCCCACAGGCAGAGGGGAAAGACTGAGTAGGTTAAGAAATGGGGAATTTTGAATGGTGCAAGACAGGGAATGTGAAGAAAGTAGTACACTGAAAAGAAAAGAAAAATATTACTGCAAATAAATGCAGAAAATGCTTTATATAGGAAAATTTAAAAATGAACAACATCCTTTTTTCAAGTTTTGGTACAGTCTCCAGTTTGCCTGGACAAAATGCTGAGAATTGACTCACCCTTATGTTAGCAGCTAAGTTCTGTGGTTGAGAATGTGAGATCAGATACTTTCTGAATACAAAACTGCTGATAGGCTAAACTGTTTTTAGTAACACACATTTCAGTGCTGACATTTGTTTGACCATCCAACTGCATTTGTTACATGCTGCTGAGTCAAAATTCAAGGAATGTTTATGATTGAATGCTCAGAAAGGAAGGATTTTTAAGGAAGTGGCTGTTACTTATTTTGAAGCAATGTTCAAACATTTTTGCGGAGGGACTGAAGGAAATAACCTAAATTGGGATAGATGCTGTTATGGCTGGCAGTCGGTTCTGCACACTTGTTCACTATTCTGGACTCACAGTTCATTATATGATGATGACGACCTTTATAATGTCAGATGTGTACACAGTAGGGATGAAGGGTTTGAAATGATTATGGCAGGTGGTGTCCATGAGTAGTATACTAATAAATTATGTGCATATTAACTGATGTAAACTCATGTTCATTGTGTGATGGGAGTTAAGTTGTAACCGCACTGGAGGTGAGAATTAAAAATATGCATATAATTTGTTCCCAGTGTGAGGAATGTCAAACCACAGTGTCTGAGGAGAATAGTTTAACATAAGAGAGAAATGAAGAAACAAAATGGGGGAAAGTAAGGAGGTTTGTCACTTTAAATACCTCTTATATAAAGGGTAATAAAATATAGTGGTCAGGACATGGAGAAAAGGAAGTCAACTGCCATTCTGGCCACAAATCTTATGAAGAGTCAACGTCAGAGGCAGAAACATTTACAGAAGGATGATGTTGGAACAGATCTTATGGTAACCAAATGTGAAAACTGGTTAGATTTGGCCAGAATGAGGCATTTAATGGTGACTGTGATGACAGTATGAGTTATAAAACAAATTAAATGACAATTTTATTGTCAGGTGCAAGTTATGGGCTGCTCTTGAACACTTACACTACATTTTTGGTGGGAAATTGAGCATAGAAGAAGTATGCCAAGGTTTATTTGTATAGTTATGGGAGGTTACAAAAAGGAAGTAATTCTGTTCAAATGCAACTGACATATAGGCAGGCAACAGGAAACATATTAAAGTTCTGATTGTGTTGTGTTGAAGAATGCTGAGGAATGTTCCTAGACAACCTGCCTGCAGAAACATGGTCTATTTATGTCACCTCCAGTCTGAAATGACAGACAGAAGCGTTTTATGTTTATCCTGCTTCAGTAGCTACTGCAGTAATACACAAGCAGGGAACCCTTATGTATATTTCTCCATGTGGTACATGTCCCCTAAGAGGCGTTGGATTGGAATTTCACCAATTGTTTCTTTGAAGAAAAGTTGTTCAACAGTTGCTTGTCGCACTGCCCTCAGGCTGGGTACGAGTAACAAAAGACGGCCAAATCGTGTTGGTTGACGAGGGTAGCGACTTCTGACGTAATCACCAAGGATACACTGTGCTTGATCCTGCAGCATCTCCACAGGTTGAACATCACATAGGCCAACTGTCTCTGGATAACAATGAATGGCTACAGTGATATCTCAATAGGCTAGCCATTAATATGAAGCTTTTTTGAACTGAATTTTGCAGGAAGACCATAATTTATTAAGTATGTACTGGATGTTATTAATGGCAGAGAATTAAAAAATTTTTTAAATCACATTGTCCAGCTGGGTTTTAGGGCCATCCCATACTGTGTGTACCAGGGTTTCTTACTTTGGAATAAAGAAGACCAGGGTGTAAACAACCTTCACCTAGCGTCAAGTTTACCTACAGTCTTCTGTAACCCATGACACAGAGTTAAGCCCTGAGATATATTGTGTTGTTTTTGTATGATTCCAGGCTCTTACAGCAATAAATAAAACATAAAACTATAGTGCTTTACTGTGAGTCTATCCATATGTAATGTCAGAGGTAAAACGCTCAACTATGGATTCTCTTAAAATGTAGACAACTGAGTGGGAGAGGGGGAGGTGAAGAAGCACTGAGTGTCACAGTGCCCACTACAAGTTCTGTAAGGACTGCCTCAGACTAAACTGAGAATTCCCACAGAAAAGCTGCAATCTAACCACTCGAGCTATGGGCATTCAGGTCTTTGGCAGGTGACGTTATGTTGCTGGGTTAATATTTCCAAACTTTTTGAAGGAGCATGTAGCCTTTGTCTTCACGGTTTGGTGGTCTGCCCTTGAAGAAAGAGGCGATACATTCCTTTGAAATGGGAAACATTAATCCAACGATAGAGTGTCATATCCCAGAAAACTTGAACCCTCAAGAACTGTGGAAACCTCAAATCCACAAAATCCACAATACAAATTACACCTATACACACCCCAATTACCTTTCATTATAGACCATTTAATTGTAAATACGAGTTCTCATTTATATATAAACCAATCATATGCCAGTAACTCGTTACAGTAATTTTGATTTCTGTACTACCTGAAGATGGTCCCTTTGAACAGAAACATGTTGTAAAAATATCTCCCATGTAAGCCTACATAATAAAAAACCCTTAGTTGTGATAGATGGGTTCCTTCTTTATCTTTGTATTAACAGCACAACAGTATGAACCAATTTAATAAACAACTCAACATTTATTTGCAAAATGCATATGTATGAATGCATGAGAATATAACAACTCACCTGGTGTAAAGAGTATAACAGCCTTCATACATCCACACTCACTGCCATCTGGTGACAACTGACGGAATCTGCCCATAATTTCCTGAGAATTGAATTCAGGTTTAGATAAGAAACTCTTTTTAAACATGCTTGTGCATCACTGTGGAAGATCAGCAACCAAAGAATAACATGTAAAGGAATTTAACATTCAAATGATTATTGTTAGAAAATTTTAATGAAGTATAACACAAAGTAAAAACATTATGAGGGAATATGGATTAGCACTTAATTTGGTGGTTTGCAGGGTGCTTAATTTCTTTGTACCACAACAATTTCTGTGTTAGGGACTAGGTCAGGAAAATGGGACAAGCCTTACTTGAGCATTGTTACTGGTCCCTGTGCTAGGTCAACAAAATGGGGGAGACCATGTTTGGGCAGTGTTACTGATCTTGACAGTAGACCTTACTTTAGCCACGTTGCTTATCTGTACAGTAAACCTAGGAAATGGAATAAGTGCTACATCAGTAGAGTTACTGATCTATAAAGTAGGCTCTTAGAAAGGGGTAGGCCTTCATTCTGCAGTGTCACCTGTCTGGAGAGTAGTCCTACAAATGGGGCAGATATTGTTTAAGCAGTGATACTAATCTCTTAAAGCAGGTACGAAAATTGGGATAGGGTTTGATTCAGCAATGTTACTGATACCTACAGCATGTCTAATATATATGGGAGAGACATTACTTCAGCACTTTTATTGATCTGGACTGTAGGCCTTCAAAATGTGACAGGATGTTTTTTTGGCAATGCAAATATTCTGAACAGTAGTTATACAAAATGGGACAAATGTTATTGTAGCAGGGAAGCTGATCTGCAAGGCAGGTGTACACAATGTGATGGTGGTGTTACAGATGTGGACAGTAGTCCTAGAAAGTGGGAAAGCTGTTACTTTAGCAGTGTTACTTATTTATATGGTGGACGCACTCTGTCATCCAATTTCTACTAAAATTTTGAAGTGCTGGAATTTAGAGGCAGTTTGCATGTGTGTAGACTTGAAGATATATCTGTCTTTTGATTGTTAATTCTTAATGTCAGAAAATGCATGTAGCCAGATACAGTGTTTGTGGGTTGACTCCCATACACTGTCCATGACAAGGTCAGTTAATATGGGAAACAAAAACTTTGGTAGTTCCAAGTGACAAATTTTACTATCTGTCTCGAATTTTTAAGCCATATTCTGTGCATGTTGATCACGCAAGAAACACGAGGATTACTGACACTCCGTTACTGGACAAAGGCAGGATAAGGGCTTGCTTGAAAGACCCTCTGTTAAAAGAGCTAGGGAATTACACAACTCAAGCAGTAACCAGCTAAGAATAATGATGGGACTGCTAACAGGACACTGTCATTTAAAAGGACATGTATTTAAACTGGGGCTGATAGACAGTCCTGCGTGTGATAGACACAAACAGGCATCTGAAATGGCTTCACATATTCTTTGTGACTATGAGGCAGTGGCAGGCACTGGCAGTATTCAGATTCAGGCACCTGGGCCATCATTTCTTGAAACCAGGTGACTTTGCTGACATCTCCTCATCAAAGTGCAGGGCTGCTGAATGCTTAAGCGAAGGGTTGTACAAGAGATCAGAAGTGGACGTGGTGCAAGAGACACTTCAGTGCCCACCCCACTCTACTCTACTCTACTCTACTCTAGTCTACTTTACTCTACTGTACTCTACCCTACTCTACTCTACACTACCCTACTTTGCTGTGCTTTTTGAGTATTGATCTGTTTTACCTCTAATTGTAAGGATCGTGGTTTATAGAAATGGTGATTTGTCACAAATTATGTACGTGTGTAAAGAAAAACCATCATGGTACACACATCAGTTATGAATATCATGTAATAACTCTGGAAACTGGTATATGTACTGCGATGATGTTTCTTTTATATGTAGGACTTTAAGTATACTGTAATGTAAGTAATTAATTAATTTATATATTATTAATATGTACTGTTAATAATGTTTATATGTTAAGAATGTAATGTAACTTGTAAATGTAATGTCCAATGTCACATTTATGGCTGAATGGATGAATACAGTAAATAAATAAATAAATAATATGATATCATAAATTGTCAGGTATGATGTTTTAGAAGCTTAGGATGCACTATGTTAACAGTGAGTGCTTTTTGAGGTTGTAAAGAGTGGGGGAATAATGTTATGCATTATGAGCATCAGTGGGATTTGTTACCTGTATGGTTTTTATTTCATTGTTGGTGATGTCATCTTGTGGAAGGCGGTCCCTAGCTTTGCTGCAGCCAAAAAGAGCCGATAGATCCCAGGGGATGGACCATTGTGCCAAGTGCAACAAGAATAGCTCTTTCCAAGACTCTTGGAGTAGCAGCAGCTGTAATTCAATTACAAATCCTGAAAGTCTGTACTGGAACTAAACTCCATATTTGTTGCTGACAGCTGAATTGTGGCCAAATCTGCAGGTAGTGTAGGCAACTGTTTTGACCATTCTATTAATATGTTGGTTAATGCAAGTAGATTACAGTTAACAGTATTGTACCTTGGATGTGAGAAATATGAGATCTATGCAAAATCTGGATGAAAAACATATGAAGAGGGTAACAGAACTGTCAGAAATAGGTTATGATGACCAACCTCAATCTGACAGTCTCATGATATGGTTGTTTGTTGGAATATAAGCCGTAGGTTATTATTGGAGCAAATTACTGAAGAGTTTGTTAGCTACTTAGCTATCCAGTTAATTCATCAGCTAATTACTAATGCAAGAGACATGAAAGATATGAGTGTGTAAATATAATACTAGAACACCTGCTGACTTAGTTGTGCTGTTTTAGGTAAGACTGACTGACGGCAGTGTTTTGTGATTGGATTGCTGAATGATGATATACCTTTGGCAACTATCCTGCTAGGATCTGCACGTTAAGAAGACTGTACATCATTTTAAGTTTAAATGCGGTCTTCCCAGAATGTTTTGTGTGTGTCAGATATGTTTCTGCTTACCTGGTCTCTCTTGGATAGAGTCTGGAATGGTGCCAGGCACCGAACCCACCTCACTGCCATGAAAAGTAATCGTGCTGTTGTTTCCTGCAATGTATGAAACACTGAATGTAAATACACAGTAATTATTGACTGCTATAGTGTAAAGTGACGACCTACCACCCTTGTAGTGCCGAAACGTCAAGAAATCTGGGGCCTTAATCTACCCGGAACCCCTTGGGCCACCTTGGCCTGTCACAGGAGACCTTTACTTTATAGTGTAAAGTAAATTGACTGCTGTCTGTTAAGTTTTGATGATAAGTAGATGGGTATGGCATGTATGAATTATTTTTAAAGACATAATTGAGATCCTCATTTGAAGGAGGAAGCTCTAGATTGCACTATGTAGAGGCATCGTTTTGGAGGAGGCTTTGGACCTGTCGTCAGACAGAACACTGAATGAATGGAGATGCATGCATTTCCAAGGTTTTAAATAGATACAGTTTTTATGGCTCAGTCTGTGAACATGAAATGTTCATTACAAACATTTTTTGAGTTCCTAGTGGGAAATCGTGCTAGTTTCTGTTTTCTTTATGTACTGGTAAATTGCGAATAAATTGTGATCCTTAACATGTGCTCCTAATTTCTGTAATATATTTCTGAGATTTTAAAGCAACGTGAAATTATTGTAGGTGAAATTGTCTGTGTCGTAGTTTTACAACCCTAAATTTTGTGCCAAATTATTTGATGTCATATGCCAGGACACTGTGATATTTAAATATGTTGGTTGTGCTCCGTTTTCAGTCCATCATGTAATTTGCAAATCACGTTTCCCGCTCTTTGTTTCTTCGTAACTAATGCCACCATTTATTGCTGTCTACTAAAAAGTAAAAGTTCTTTGATTTTTTTGTTTTATATTTCTTTCGAAAATATAAAACACCTCGATTAGCACATTTTAAAGGCATGTTATATAAAGTTTTGAGAATTTCACTTTATTTCTCATAATGTTTTCATGAATGTTTAGGAACTTATCTGCTTCAGTTATGTGTGTAACGTAAAAGCATGTCTGCCAAATATGCATATCTTAAGCTGTGATGGATATATATATATATATATATTAATGTAAGTTTGGGTTCTGTAATAGAAGGTATTTTAATTTCACTGTTTCACCATGCATTTTAATTCACTGAATTTTATACAACAACTAATGCACTTTTATATACAATAAAACATTAGTCTAAAACGTTCATATTAAAACACTTAAAAAGGTTCCAACATGTTTTGATCTCATTCATATCATCTTCAGGGAGCTCATATATTCCTTATTAAAGTCACTGATTTTAAAATTTTTTAAAAATGTAAAAATTTAGTTGGTGATGCGGCAGCTGCCGTGCGCTCTTTCGGTCTCCCGAGCAACTGCTGTTTGTATTGGCGTTTCTGATGAGACACGTGTGCTTTGTTGGTAAAACTAAACTCTTTATTGTTTTGGTGAAAGCATTTGTGAAGTTATGTGGGTAGTGATGTTGGGTAGTCTGGTGGACATCTACCGACTCTGCACGGGAGTCTGCTGCCTCCATAATGAGGCTTATGATCGAGGCAGCAGTTTTACTCTGGAGTGCTGGTATTTATTTGCCAGACTACGTGGCATCGCATCCCAGAAGACGGCAAAGTTTACATGAGAGCTATGGCAGCCTCACATGCTGCACGGTACCTTATAGAACCAGGGACGGCCCAAGACACATTGGCTGCCCAGACAGGCTAATAATTTGGCGACCCTTTAAACCGATACTCTCTAAACCTGTTTCGGCCTAAGACAGTGCCGAAGAAAATTTTTGAGTTCTCGTGACCAAAGTGCGGATAATTTTCGGAGAAATTCTTTCGCTTGTAGAAGCCTGAATTTACTAGATCCGTATTTCCGATTATTCAAATGACGTTTTGGCGCTTCGTTGTAGGTTGGTGTTCCGGATAGCTTCCTGGCTGGTCCGCCTCTTAGTCCGGCCCTGTGTAGAACAGAAGCTACTTCGAATTAGATGTTTTTTTTTTTTGTAATTTTTAGGCGCGTTCGCAAAATTGCGAAAAGCGACTATTAGCTTCGTCATGTGTGTCAGTCCGTCCGCTTGGAATAACTCGGCTCCCACTGAACGGATTTTAATTTTATATTCGAATATTTTTCGAAAATCTGTCGAGAAAATTCAGTTTCATTAAAATCGGACAAAAGTAGCGGGTACTTTACATGAAGACAAATATGCAGTTTTGATCGTATCTCGCTCTGTTCTTCCTAGAATGTGAAATATTTCAGACAAAAGTTGTAGAGAAAATCAAATCACACATTTTATTTTTCATAACTTTTTTACGAAAATCGTGCCTTTTATGAGATAACGTGGAAAAATATTGTAGAGCCGGACGGGCCACAGACGATAGCGTGGATCATGCGCTTTGCATGCTTGATGCCTAACGCTCCAAATACACACTGAAAATATGTAATACTTATTGCTTTTACACTGCAACAATTGTTGCACGAGCGCGCCACGATGTCACGTTATGCGTAAATTGCCTGTCTTGTTTTTCTGGAACATTTCATTGGAACTAAACATTTACACTTTTCTCCGACATGTCATTTAGGTGTTTCTGTCTGTACGTTCTTGAGGACGATGTGACATACGTTCCAATTGCGACAGTGATTACTGTTATGTAACAATTCGATGAAAATGATTATTTTATGACGCAATTTTGACATGTTCTTGGACATTACGGGCTTTCTCTTGCTTGTGTCTCAAGTGGATATAAACATTTGTCCTTTTAAAATTTCTGTATTAGACGACAAATTTTATGGTTTAACTCAGGGCTGAACAACTTCAGCCCACAGGAGGGCCACACAAATTATAAGGACTCGCCCGAGGGCCGCTTTTGTTTATAGATATATATAAAAGGAAAGGGGGTATTCATGTTCATTAGAGCCATTATATTATGTTTATTAGATTGTATTGTTGAAACTATTCATGATATGAGGGCTGCATGTTGGGCAGCCCTGCTTTAACCATTTGACGCCTAACGGCCACTATATGGGTCGTACCGCACAGCTAACCTCCAGATGCTGCATTTTATATATTTATTCAACAAATATATGTACTGAATATTTTAAACATGCTGTATAATCTCCGTTTTTTTCTCTTCAAAATGCCGTTTATTTCATAATGCTACCTTTTTTGGTTACTGTATTATTCACATTTTAAATACAGGGTGTGCTAAAATTTAAAAGGAATTTCTGGCGCCAAAGGGTTAAACTACTGCTTCAACCGCGGGAACAATTTGGCTGACGTACTGTTCCGATGTTAAATACGCCTAAAGTGTTCGTTGCATCACTTTCTTCGTCGGAGTGTTATTTCTTGTAACAGTATAATAATACGTAGTACGCTTGCTGTTGTACACGTCGAGGAATCGTCTTATCCACCTGGCATTGCTCCAATGATCTATTAGTTATCGCCATCAACGACCGGCCCTGCAAGAAGTCGGAATTTTTTCCATCAAGTTCGTTCATGAGACTGTATAAACAAGTTGCTCTCCTGTGTAATCAGATTGCCTCTGTGTAGGGGTGCAGTAAAAGCGTGAGATTGCTGCACGCAGTGGCTGCAGCTTCGAGCACAAAGACGCGTTTGTTCGGCGACTGCAGCAGGATGTAACTCTTCTCAAAGTTCTCATGCTTATTCTGAAAACGGCTACAATGTAGTGACATTTTAACAACAAAATATATTATAGATTACTATTACGTAGACTTCTAGTTCTATCAGGTGTGTTGCGATTGTTGTTATTTTATTCATCTGCTTTAAATAACGCGCAGATTCTGTATACGTACGTTGAAATTCTCGGATATAATCTCAAAATTTCGCAGGAGAGCGATGTTTGTAATTGTTGAGTGTAGTACGTATTGCCATCTGCTGGCCATTTTACCACTCTGTAAAACAATAACTGCTCCCTCATCGTGAAATTAATGCTCCCTCGAAGCCGGAAGTTACGACAACAAAATGGTGAGAGAATATATTTCGTAACAAATTCGGTGTTTGTGATGTGCACATGTGGCAGGTTTTATTGAACATTGTGTGGTGTGACTTCTCAGAGAATCGAAGTTGCCGTTCTTTGTGACAATACAGAGTGGGAAAGAAAGAAATGTTCGTCACCTTATATCGAAACGCAGCCAAGGAGCAAATAAAATTCGCGCAAACAGAGTTACACATCAGCGACCATTAAGGGTTACTGGGGTAAGCCAGACTTGTTTCCATTACTGCTAACACGATTCCTACTAACACAAGTTATGAGTGTTTTACTTTGTTCGTCACGTGACTGACGCACGTGTTTAGGTTACAGCTGCGTCGCCGTATGGAAGGGAAGACTTAACACCTGAGCATGCCCAGTCTGCCGTATATGTATGTTCCTACATTGTAAACATGTAGGCTAGGTTATCCGTGATTGCAAATATGTTGTTTGTTGTGATGGTCAGTAGGTAGCCAGTGTAATCTTGCTACAATTTTAGTTACGTCATACCCTATGTTTTCAACAGCTGTAGGTTATCATCTTCAGTACGTACCGGCATGCATTTTTCCTGTTTCATTGGCTGATCCTTTTACGTGGTGCAGAATATAATCTGCCTGCGGACAGTATGAAATTCAGTACACAGAATGAAGAATAAATAATTGTACATATAATTATGTATTTTTATGTACATCATGTACAATAAAATATAATAGAAAAATTTGTAAAAATCTAATTCACAACGTAGGCTAGGGTGTCGCTCGTTTTAGCACATTTTTACAAAATGAATTAGTAATATACTGGATGTCTCCGTAAATAAACAGCTCATAAGTTTTCAAAATTGCTTCTGCGGCGTTCTGTCTTGGCTTTGCCAGGGAAAGGGTTAAAAGACTTTCTTTTATTACAAATATCTCCGCGGGCAACATAACGGCAGTCACGGGCTACGGGTTGGCTGCAAGCTACAGGTTGCTCGGGACTGAGCTACCCGGCGCTTTCTGCATAATTTTCATTATTTAAACTTTGTAGGTCATGTAGAGACCGCCTCTGTGGTCTAGTGGTCAGAGTTTCTGGCTACAGATACAGAGGTCCCGGGTTCGATTCCCGGCGCTACCAGATTTTTCTGAGTAGTAGTGGGTCTGGAAC
>Ga0209628_10002421_pt1 | contig 12654 bp, 9 predicted proteins | sample TergutCu122P4_FD_187285 | JGI IMG/M metagenome (GOLD analysis project Ga0209628, IMG submission 187285) | Cubitermes ugandensis P4 segment gut microbial communities from Kakamega Forest, Kenya - Cu122 P4 (SPAdes) (version 2) | ecosystem: Host-associated > Arthropoda: Insects > Digestive system >...
GCTGGCAACGGGTTGTACACAATGCTGGTGATTACATTGAAGGACAGTAAAACTTCGAAACATGTATCTATTTTGTATCAGTTGTAAATAAATAGTTGCCACTATTAAAGTTCCAACCCTCGTATGTTGGATACCTGCCTATGTTTCCCACGCGAAATAGAACCGGGGTACTCTTTATACCTTCCTATATTGACCATGGTAGTACTTCAGGACAGTCAAATAGAGCAAGTCGTTGTTATGTCGTTTATCTGTTATATGTATTCTTAGTAACATGAAGTACCCGTATTTCCTAGAAACCAACAATTACCTCCAAAGTATAAATAGAGTACAGTACAGTAGTATGTTAAAGTACAGTCTCTATGCAGTGAACTCTATATTGAATAGAGAGAGCGATACCACCAAAATCCTCTCGCAGGGTCGCTTTTTCTTGCTCGAATCGTACGGCCGTTCTCCTTCCATTGTGTATAGAGTTCACTGGTGAAAGGTACATACATAGTTGCAGAAGAATAAAGTTGACGAGCCAGCAAAATAAACAAAAATTCAAAACACGAAACCAGACTAGGTGATAAATAAGCCGGTCTGTCAGTGCACTGTAACGTACGTTATTTTGTGTCGTGCATAGTGTGTTAGTGGTTATACAGTACATTGTGGAATGCTTGCATCAAGCTGAAAATGGCCAAGCGGAAGTTGCAAACAGAACTGAGTTTACAACAGAGAAGTGAAGTTCTGCTGCGCATACAGAAAGGTGAGGGCGTAAACGTAAGTCAATGGTTTTCAAACGGGAATCATGCAAAGGTGGCAAGTTCGCTAAAGAGAGACTGAGCATCATGTTGTGCTGCAGTGCTACTGGGAGAAGTTAAAACCACTCACCTAATTGGCGATGCCGCAAGACCACGTGCTTTTAAGCAAAACAATGTTACTCCTGATAATCTGCCAGTGACATGGAAGCATAACAAGAAGGCGTGGATGACAACGGCTGTTTTTGTAGATTTGTTGAATTTGTTGAAGAAAAGAAGAGAAGGATCATTCTCTCTGTTGACAATGCCACCAGCCAACTAGAGAAAGGCTATGCTCCACAGCTTGCTGGCTGCCGTCCGGAAGTTTAACACTGCGACTGAATTTTCAAAGTCTGTAACTGTCTTCGATGCCATTCGGTGGATCAGCAGCGCTTGGAATAATGTCCGGGAAGAAACCATACTTAAGTGTTTCCGGTCAGCTGGTTTTGTGTCGCCAGAGACTGACCTTCAGGAGCAGGAAGACAGCATAAGCGAGTCCGATTTAGTTAGCGCACTACCAGAAGCACTGCAGTTAGAAGTTGCTTCCGAAGACTACATTTTGGAAAAATGAAGCAAATATTCCTGTGCATGAAAACATCGCATCCACTGCTGAGGGCATTTTGGAGGACATAATGACGGGTAGAGTGCAAGGAGCTCCCTTAGGTGGAAGAAGAGGAAGTAGATCAGCAACCGCCAAACCGACTCCCAAGCCATAGTGAAGCACTACAAAATATACATAGCCTGATGCAGTTTGCGCAGACAAAACTGTCACATTTACAGCCCACATTAATTAACATTTATAGTGAAATCGAAAGAAACTGTGCTACAGCCAACATTCAAAAGAAGAAACAGACAATATTACATAAATTTTTTACCAATCCAAAATTAAGCAGAAAAGTGTTGTTCATGTAGATCAGTGGTTATGTAAATAAATTAATATTTTTTTGTCCATAACTATCACCATTTATATGTTGTGCTATTTCTATATACAACAATAATAAAATCTGCATTTATTTTTATGGGTTTTTAATTTATTTTTCCCCTATTCAAGTGTGCCGCCAAACTTTTAAATACTGTAAAGGTTGAGAACCGCTGATGTAGATGATTGACTGTATACAAGCAGGAAATAAAATACGAGTATGGCTGAAAGTTATTTTAGGATATATTTGTTTAAGTTTACCACTTGCTTATGTTGACCACTGTTTCAGGAACGGTCGGTGGTCAACTTACAGACAGGTTTCACTGTACTTACATCGATTTTTTTTATTCACATATTCATATTTCGCTACCTGATTTTCTTTGACGCACGGTCTTATTATAATTATATTCGTGAAAGTACAAATAACCTTTTCTCTGACTGAGGTAGGTAGGATATATTTCTTTTGTACTGGATGGTTGCCAGCGCATCGCAAACCTTAATAACCTGGAGATACAGTGGTTTATTCTTAGTCTTGCTTCTCACCTTCGACTTCTCCGGCATGGAAGCCCTGCCAGTAGCTATGCTACCGCCGGCACAGCCCACAGGATCATTTGAAGCAAGGACATCCAGGCTACAAGAAGTAAGAAATGCAGTAATCCGAGTAAAAATGGGAGTAAAACAAAAAATTCTTGAAGTAATGGAAAACAATATGTTGAAATGTTATGGACACGCAGTAAGCATGGAGTATAACAGATGTACTTAACGAATAATGACATGGCAACCGGGAGGAAGACGATGAGGAAGGCGATCCGAGTAAATTGGAAAAACAGTGGACGGTGTTATGAAGAGAAGAATTGAAAATTTAACGACGCAATAAACCTGCAAATATGGCGAAAAGCTATCGAAAATTAAGAACCGGTGGGCCAATGGAAAACTGACAGAAGTACTCAAACAGAAATGTTACCACGAAAAGTTCCAAAGTGATTTCACTTCAAACCGGCCCCTTCCAAATGCAGTACAACCCAAAATTCATACCTTTCTCTACATTTGTGAGCTTTCTTTCCACCAATCTAATATACACATTGTAGTTTTTTAAATTCAACACACACAAAGCCCATGTACATAGTCATTTGTTTAGGCTGCAATCCTCAATGGCCTCAATTACAAATAATGCAACTTTGTAATTTTACACTTTCTTACAGTTTTTGTCAACACTACTACTAGTGGGAATACATTTTGGTTTCCTGTCTCTGTGTATTATTCTGATGGCCGTGGGCTGTGCTCAGATTCAGAAGCTAATCGCGGCCATATTAGATATGAAACAAGAATATATCAAGCCTCATCGCAGACAGGAATATGCAGAAGATTATAAAACAGCAAAGAGGAACTTGCAAACTAAATTAAATGCCTGCATTCGACACCATCAGGAGATAATGGCGTAAGTTCCTAAGGATTTGACTAATATATTAGTGTGAGCGCGTGATGAAAAAAGTATTTACAATGTTGTTACTAATCCTCATTCCAGATCGTAAAACAGCAACCATCCTAAAATTAAGCTGCCTAAAATTTCTTCTTACGCGTATATGAAATATAGCCTAAAGTCATTCAATTAAAAAGTAGTGTGATCATGCCCTGAACAAAACTTCTCTCCCAATAACTTCACCTTTCCTCTCCAATCCACAGGTACATGCAGCAAGTGGAAAATGCACTGAGTATCGGTTTGTGTGGCCACTTTCTGATTACACTGGCCGCCATGTGCTTCGCTGCTTTTTCTGCGGTCACGGTACAGTAGAAATATTGTTGCATTTTGTAGCATTAGGAGATACTGACTGCTGAAATGTGAGGCCGTGTAGTCAGGTAGATATAATCAATATCCTAGCACAATTTTTAGGGTAAATCGCCCATCGAGTTTCTTCATAATCAACAAATTGGACACCGCATATCTCATTTAATAACACTGAAACACTAACATCAACATACAGAGCTTGTTTGAGCAAAACATATTGAAAAACAAGTGTGTGATTGTGTGTGAGTGTGCGCTTGTGTTATCGATATGTACTGTGTGAAATCTGTTATTTCGTGAAAAACACAGATAATTCAACATTTTCTTTATTTATTCCACAAATAACCAAAAGATCCATGGTAAATATTTGAATGTCGCATCATTCAGCACTTTGCCTGCTTATTTTAAATAATAATGACCCTATCCCATCACGTTATCGAACAACGATCCTTTCAAATCTCAAGTACTTATTCCTTACCATAATCACCCGGCTTTAATTAAAGCACTAAATGAAGAAACGTTTGACACTTTACATATTTATTTCATACAACAAGATCCCGACCTTTTTAAAGTATACCTTTCTTCACTGACATACGGTCCCTGTAGTATAACCATTGCCTCCTTCAGAGGGATAACCCATGCAGATATCTCTTCAGCTTTTTTCTTCCATCTCTTGACACCCATCGCTTTCCGATCACCTTCAGTACATTCCAATCACCTCAGTTTTTGTCTCCTTGCTTATCTTTGTGATATCATACACAGCCTATTACTATCCTTTCCACATCTCAACTAGTTATTTTATTGAATAATGTGAAAGAGAATAATCTGCGAAGAGTTACAGAATGTCATGAGGAAACTTTCAGCGCTTTGGTTGGGGTCAAGTAGTTACCGTAGGCACTGGTTAGTTGAAAGAGGAGGAATTGAGCGCACTGACTGGAGAACTGGCTTTGGAAGCGGCTATGGACCTGTCGCAAGGACTTACATTACTTATCCAAAATGGATCCGTGTCGTTATTTTATAAAATAAATTGTAAAAATCTTGGATTATCTACCATTAAAATCTTCACCCCCGACAAGTCCTGTTCTGTATGTAACAACTGTTTTTTCTATGAAGTACCAACATGAAGTACTCATACTGTTCTCTCAACTCTACCATCTACATGAAACATTTCGTTAATATATGAACGTACGGCTATCTCTAAACATACCTGGATAGACCCTTAGGGCTCTAGAATTTTGAGGCCCCCAGAAGTTCTAGAAAATCGGCATAAGAAAGTACCAAGTTTTTCAGCCTTATGCACTGGTCTCCTTTACCCCAGGAGACAATCGTGGTCCTCGTTTTCGTTACAGGCTGAGTCGAACCCGCAGCCATATTTTTGCTGCATAAATTGTCAATAAAAAATTCCAATGACCCCATCAACCAACTGCGCCACTGCCTGCCCCAGTTAATATATGAAACGAATAGATATTCCGCATATTGACACACACACACACGTATACAATATACATATTCTACTAACAAACAGTACAACCCAACGACGGGTCCATTTTTATGTCACAAAACATAATCTTACATAAGTCGGTCTGTCAGAGGACTGGACAAATTCCTTACTGCTTTCAGATGGCAGGGCACTTTTACTGTAGCCAGTCCCAGTGCAACTTGACGCTGGTCACACACACACACACACACACACACCTTAGCAGTACCTGTTTCATAAATTACGCCAAACAACGTAAATTCCACAGTACACTCCGGTGCTTTACTTTATACGGCTTTGTTATTGTGTTTCGGAGACCGGGCGCAGCATAGTGATTCAGATTGTGCAGATCCTCTTTCACTTTTGTTCCACCGTTACAGTGCATTCAATAGTCATGCCTACTATTCCTGCAATTAAATCGACTTTATACTATTAACTGTCACATCCTTCCAAGTTAAATGTCTGTTGAAATTTCTATTCACCTAGATGTACCATAACACTACACATTTACTTAGACTTACACCCCTCCAACCTTTTTATGTTTGTTTTATAGGTACGTTGGTTACGTTACCTGCAGCGTTATAAGTATCTTTCATAGCATTCTTTCGAAAAATAAGTAAACAAACAAGAGCATACAGCGTTAAGGAAAATGTAAGTGCACACTGGACCGTTCGTTAGGGGTCGACAGCTCTCAGTACAAGCACGCCTATTTCTCATTCAGCTGCCATTTGTGATAACAAATCATAATCGCAAGTTTCTACATAGCTGGTGCTGAGACACCAGTAAAACTGTGTCTGATTTCTTGAATGTATCCAACATTTTCTGTCATTTAGAAACATTCATTTCCTTTGAATCAGAGATTACATTTATTACTGACGCGTAACGTTTCAATGGGCGGATATACTTAACTGAGATCAAGTGTTATGAAAGGTTCAAAATGAATTTAATTGGTAACATCATCACCAATGAGAATTAATGTGACAATTAAAGAATACTTCGTTTGTGAATTTAAGGATAAAGCCCCAAAATATACACACCTTGTTAGTACATACATAACCTGTTAGTGGGCGATAAAAGAATGCATGATTGGCAACTTCCCGGTTACCGTGCTGCATTTAAGGCGGAAAATTGCAAAGGTAGCGTATCATGAAATATTTATAAAACATAAAGAATAATATATATCGACATGTAAGTTTTATTTGTAACATTTTTTAATAAGGTGTTTGTTTGTGGGTTTGTTTCTGCCTTTTTTTTTTCCTTTCTAAGTTTCTTTGTTTGTTTACTTGCTTACTTTTCAAATTGCTTGCTAAAAATATTTTACAGCTACCGTGTGCTTCTGTTACTTGTATAATGAAAAATTTCTTTGCAGAACTGGGGAGATTTAGCAGATATGACTCAAGCAGTGATAGTTTACGTGGCGTTCGCTAGTGACGTGCTTCTGATCTGCTGGTTTGGAACTCAGCTGACGCAACACGTAAGGAAAAATGGCTTCTTTTTTAGCTGTTATGCCCGTGCGAATATTTCTCTTGTAGCTGCAATCAAATATTTAATAAACAAAAATTTATTTATGTTTCTGAAACGTTGAAGCACTTCTCGATGTAAAAAGTGTGACGCTATTATTCTATCGTTTTCTGTACATTATCGATGCCCTACGTTACCTGCAACACCAAAGTTGTCAAATTAAGAAGCTCGGAAAAATGCCACACATACGTGGCCAAGGGAAGAAACACGAATTCAATTAATAGTGCTGTCGCCTTCGGAGGCCAAGGAACACTGCACTACTTCATGTAAGTTTCTTACCCTCCGAAGGAGGCAGTATTGTAAATTTTTTAAAAGTGGAACTTTTTAAGAAATTAATAACAACCTAGGTGATTACTATCAACTCCGAAGCTTTCAAAAGTGTCTGCCTTGCAAAGATATATTTCGTAGTTCAGTAAACGCTGACTGCATGATTCTGCAAACTTTACACACATAATATGGGGAATTTCAATAAAATCCATCATAGCTTTCTTTGAGCAGAAAGAAATTTTCTCTAATCCTCGACTTCTGCAGGCACACTTTTCTCTTTGTCAAAAATAGAAACCGGGTTTAACCTTTCTGCGGAAGTGTCCAAGGCGTGGCGTTTGTTTTGCACAATATAAAGCTCTCAAAGCATTTTAAACGGAGATCTTTGTATCTCAACGTACGGAATATAGAACATATTTAAATATATGAAATTATGTATTTCATGTTTTGACAAGTATATTTGTACAATCCAAAATCGGTATACCTTGAAACAAAAGAATATACACCCGTAACCTTAAATGAGAATGTGGTTGCTTCAATAAAATAAACTACTGATGTAAAATCTTAGGCAGAAATTTACCTATATGGTGGAAGTAGTTCCAAATGTTCATGAAAGTTGGCAGAACATAAACATTTGAAATCGCCATGGACGCACGGAACATGTCCCCACATATAGTGCGGTAGACCACCTTAATATGATCTCACAACTCGAAGTTAGGTCACGAGATTACAGCCTCGGGGATACATTTTATATCGTAAAGATCAGGCTGCACTCCCTGCTTACCGGACAGTTGTCATGATGAAAGTATGACTGCAGGTCTCAAAGAGTCTTCAAACATTACTTTTGGAATGTTTCAGGCGGAGGGTGTGAGGGACGTGGCATTCGGGTGCGACTGGGTGGGAACTGCTATCCCATTTCAGCGATGTCTGATGTTCATCATTGCTACAGCTAACAAGGGGTTCCAACTGACGGCTGGAAAATTTGTTCCGGTGTCAAACGTGACCATGATGCATGTATGTATGTATGTATGTATGTATATATGATTGCATGTATATATGTATGTATGTTTGTAGGTACGTATGTAGAAAATATTCAGATCTAAGGCCGTAAGTCATGGTTAATATTATTTTAGTATGAAAAAAATACCTGAAGAGTAAAATCTGAAAATAGAATATTCTCTACGCCACCACTGATTGACGTGCTAAAACTTATGCACAAAAGTACATCATGCTGAGATTCTTGGAAATGCTTACGATTTATGTTATTTGTATTGTAAAATTAGAAAAAAATGTCAGTCCGAAGTACGCATGAAACTTTCCAATCACGTTTGTGAACAATTTTCTTCCTTAATTTTCGACAACACCAGTTCTAAATCATAAACTAAATTACCCTTTTGTTAGGTGCAACAAAATTTTCTTATGCACTTCATCTGGATTTATAAACTGTTCCTTTCTCACGTACATTTCATTCAATAGCTTAGGTGGGCTGTAAACTGCACATTATGAATAATGCGTAAATAAATTTACATGAAAAGGTAAAGTAGTTTCCGCGCACAACATCAAAGCATGTAAGTTTGCGATGGTGTAGATACACTCATTTATGACAGAAGATGGCAGTCACTGCTTACCTTCACACCCCGGCCGCTCTACCCCGAGGACAACTCCGTCACACTCGCTGAATGGAAGGTTGGATATTCCTCCGAGCCGGACAGCACACTATAGAGAAGAGGAAATGATTTGTCAGTGTACACCCTGTAGAGTAGTTACTACACGGACTGAGCTTTCAAAAATAACATACTTAATGCTGCAAGCGTACATTAAACACAAGTTGAGCAGCACTTACAAAATCCAAGCGGCATATGTGGAAATTAAATTTGCTCCAGTGGGAGAGGGTGAGCCTGTGCCCTCCGTTGGTGTGTTGGCACACACCAATTGGCACCCTGTTCATTGCTACACACCCTCCACCATTTCTAGATAAATATAAGAAACAAATTTCTTATTTCTTTCCCTTTAAAGCAACAAAAAATTTGAATTTCATCAGCATCGTGTGAAACCACGTCTAGAACAATGTCATAATTACAAAAAGTCCTCAAAGCCATCATAACATTACTGCTCCTAAAAATTCACGAAATGCGAAATATTTGTAATCTTTCCTCTGTAAACACACAACTGTACAACTTTCATTTCACTCCCATAAAAATCTTGATCTCTTATTTTTACACACGTGCAAGCCTCTGAAGCAGTGTTTGTCTTTTGCAGATTATGAAACAGACGTTCTCCTTTTTCATGTTTCTGCTTCAAGTGAAAGACAAGAAGGAGGAAACAATACACACCTAAAAAAGAAGAGAAGGGAAAGAAAAGGATGAGGCAAAAACAGAAGAGAAAAGAACATCAATTATAAAACTTTGTGATGTCTAGGAATCTGCTTGTTTTGTACTTTACTGAATTGAGTCTCTGAGTGGTAGTAGCAGATTTTGAGATTGCGGGTTCGAATCCCGCCGAAGACATGAATGTCTGTCATTTGTCGGTGTTGTGTACTGTCAGGCGGAGGTCTCTGCGTCGGGCTGATCACTCGTCCAGAGGAGTCCTAACGAATGTCGTGTGTCTGAGTGTGATCGCGAAGTCTCGACCATAAGGAGGTCCTGGCTCGCTAGGAGCTATTGCGGAATATAAAGAATCTGGGTAGTGAAATTTAGGTAATTTATCATCCATTCACAAATTAATATTTTAATATTAACGTCACATCTTAAGTTGTATCAGAATATCACACGGAAACACAAACTTTATACCTTCCATCAGTTATTCTCTACCATTGTCGCATAAAAAACACACATCGGAGAATATTCAGCGTTTATATATTGTACTTATATGTGTTAGTGTATATATAAATAGTACCATATTTTATCATAATTATAGTAAAAATGTCATATGAAGCCTGTGGAATAAATGTAAACTTACAATATATGATGCTGTTTATCCAAGTTTCAGTACTTACACACATCCGTATTCACAAACTTGTCTGCATGTGAAGGTTGTAGCCCTTCCTAATTTTAACTGAAGCACTGGGATAATAAATTTTCTGATAAAAATGAGAACACATGCACATGTTTGTAAGGACGAATTTGTCTGTCGCAGACAATGCAAAAGGCGCTGTCCTTCTTCATGTTTCTACTCCAAGTGAAGGAAAAGATGGGGGAAAAAAAAGACAAGACCAATGAAGAAAAGAGCAAAACGCCAAATCCTAAAAACCATTTAAGTATATGGATCTATTTCTTTTTAAGCCTAAATTTATAAAATATCTGGATAGTAAGCATAGATAACATTTTAAACATTCACAAATTAAAAGTTTACTATTAGAGTCGCATCATATTTGTTGCTGAATATCGCATCAAAACTCAATTGTCCACTTCTTTCAAGTTATTGCTTATGGTCATCACACAAAAATGCCTAGGTTGAAGAAGATTCATTATACTTATACACACACACGCTCGCGCGCGCGCGCGCACACACACACACACATATATATATATACATATATATATATACCCTTCTATAAAAATCTGCCCTAAATATTACAAGAAGTTTGTAGACCACAAAGAGACACACAAAATACGAAAAGAGTGTTATCCGAGATTAAATTACTTAAAAACATCTGTACTTACAGAATGACTGCTAGTAAAGATTTCACTTACATGAAGCATGGACTCATAATAATGTACCTTCTAAAAAAAATATGGTAATAAACAACGCCAAATATTCCGAATTTCCAAATGGGATTCTTAGCTACCTTAATGAGTAGTATTCACAGACAGTACACGAATAACAATTAGAGTATAATTCCTGCCTCACACTGTCGAGAGACATCAAAAGACGCACTAATCCATCCACTTTCATAAATATTGGACAAACTGTAAAAAACATCGTCAGAAAAAAGCATAGAAAATGCGCATTGCAGTCATTCTTATCGGCTTTCACATCACACTACTTCCGTTGGACATACATGACAACATTCTTTTTAAAGATGGAAAATGATAATACTTCCACTTTTTATAAAAGCAGCAGGAAAACCTAAGCTACAATGATATACAGGTCTTCTCCTTGTCAACAAAAACTAAGAAAAATTCACACTACAGACACCTGGTAATACTTTGTTGTAATTGTTCTCACTATGTTTTCGTCATAACTTTTGTGACTTAATTTATCAATACAATACAAAAATCAAACTGCAGTGCAGGTGAAATACTGACAGCACATAGGTGAGCATTAACACAAAAAATGAAACGCCCCTGTAACAACAGAAAACAAAATATCCAAAACTCAGTACATAATGCATATCATTAGAAAAACAGTGAGCCAGTACTGAGTGCCATATATAAAGACCCTTCTTCAAACCAACTATTTGCAGCAAATTATTCAAAATTCCCACACAAAATAAGGAGCAAAACGACCAACACAACAATTGTGACTGTAATGACACCTGAACGGTCGGTGGCATTTGGCATCAAACAAAACAGCACCGCGCCACTAATTTTATGCAGATCTCGTCAATACATAGAAATAAAGTTTCAAATTTGCTATGCTTCAAGTCGACTAATTGAAAGATTGAATTTACACAAAGCTGTTATTTGTGATAAATTTGATCAGATTATTGAGATATTAACAATGGAATGTACCTCAGACGATTATGGCCTAATGCAGTGCGCTAAATTGTGGAATTATTTACCTGACACAAATGGTCCAAACTCATTCAAGCATTCAGAAATTGAATTTAAATGAGTTACAACAAGACACGAAATTATCTAATTCAACGTATGTTCAAAAAATAAATTGCGAGTCATTAATCAAGTAATAACGTCAACTATTCCATCAATTTATGAACCCCATAACAATGCACATATCAGATAACAGGAAATGAAAATTATTGTAGAGTGAACTTGGATACGCCAGAAACTCAATTGTGACTTTCTAACCAACAAAATTTCGAACGCACGTGACAGCATTACTGCTACATCAACCTACTCAGTGACAAATACTTGAGCTGAAATTTCATTCGACTACATTTGTCCGTAAGAATTAAGGCACGATGGTATGGGAAGGGCAAGGGGCGTGGCTGTGGGGGTGGAAGAGTAAATTTCCTTGTCTTCTAGATACCGGTTGTGGAGATATGGAAAGTGGTCATTATTACACATCGAGAAAACATATGTGATCAACTGAAATCCACGAGCCAGGAGAAGTAGTGGTTTCTGAGACTATTTTCGGTAAAGTACGCACTAGAACAGGCCACTAAAACCCAGAGGGGAGTGGAGGTATAGCTCTGTCCTTTCTTTAACCTCGGCTGTAATTGAGGGTGGGTGGTCAACGCCAAGCCACAGCCGATTTAACCTCGGGAAAGACCCGGAACCCATTGTATAGAAGGCTGGGTGGGCCCCAGTTCCGGTCTGGATCTGTGCGGAAAATTTCACCTCCCCACCCCCCGGGTTTCGATTTCCGGACCGTCCAGCCCGTAGCGAGTCACTATATCGGCTGAGCTATGTCGGCCCGCAAAGATATTTTGGGTTTGTTTATAAAAGGTAAAAATCCGCTTGTCCTCGACAAGAATTAAGACATGAATGTCCCATTATTTTCGCATTTCGTGAATGGTTCCACAAGCGGTCTCTGTTCGTAACAACGTTGGAAAGTTTTAAAAGCTAAGCTTATTGTAATTCATCCAGTATGTCGACGTATTTTGAATTAATATGAAATAAATAAAATAGACTGTAAATCCTCTCACTGCGCAATTCTTCCTGTAAAGTGGCTACAAAACTAAACAAACTTCTGACTGATCATACAAAATACCAACGTGATGCACTTAATATTATTTATTCGTCAAATATTCTCCTCTACATGTTTCGAGTATCAAGTACTCATCTTCAGG
>Ga0209628_10002422_pt1 | contig 12653 bp, 17 predicted proteins | sample TergutCu122P4_FD_187285 | JGI IMG/M metagenome (GOLD analysis project Ga0209628, IMG submission 187285) | Cubitermes ugandensis P4 segment gut microbial communities from Kakamega Forest, Kenya - Cu122 P4 (SPAdes) (version 2) | ecosystem: Host-associated > Arthropoda: Insects > Digestive system...
ACAAAAACTCCATAAGATTACCGGAAAAAACTTGCTCCCCGTCCGCCTGCCAATCTATTTCACACTGACGGTAATCGTATTGTACAGCCGTTCCTGTCGAGCCATACATATTATGAACGAGGATTTTAAAACCCTCTATCGCACCGTTAAAATCAATACGATTTGTTTCATTATTCTTTACTATAAACATAACACTATTTATTAATAATTAATCACTTAAATTCTTTTACCCGTAACCGAGTCAACCTTTTTTTTACGCCACCGTTGAAAAACAAAAACAACTACGCCACCTACTATTAATATAGGAAGCCAAAAACGCTTTAAAAATCCCATAACTACAACTTATTTTAAATTAAACACTTGAATTTCTGTCGGTAACAAAACACGCTCTTTTGAATACGGTTTTGATAATGAAGGCGGAGTTTTACTGCATCGCGTAAACGGATGACCGCCTTCTTTTTTTTCTACTTTTTTTGCCATAACTCTACTCTTGATATATTACTACTAATTTTTCGGCAATCATGCTATTCATTGTTAATACACTATCGTAACCTACACCGTCATAAATCACCGAAAAAAACGTTGTCATATTTTGTAAATGTATTAAACGCTTATAATACAAATCGTTTAACGTTTTATAAACAATTGCATTATCAACATTAACATCCGGCATGTTACTTTTTGCCATTGCCGGTAACATATCCTCAAAACCGGAAGCATAACAAAACATTACATTTTTTTTGCGTTCGGGAAATGAATAATTTTCGCGCGGCATTAAATAATGTACGTTTAATTTCGGGTGGTTTTGCGCAAAACCATGATGCAAAATAATAGATACCGGCGTGTCGTTTAAAAACTCAATCTTTTTAATTAACGGAGTATCTACTTTAAAACGAAAAAAAGAAAAATTAATGCCATACTGAAACGGATTACCAATATAATTAGCAAATAAATACTGATTTCTATCTGTATAAAATAATGCGCAATAAATTAAATATGAACCTAAACCACCAATATATTGACCGTTATTAATATTTACACGGCATTTATTGTATTGAGCCAATAACGCAGGTGTAACCTGCGGTTGCCCGTTACTATTATAAAAATTAATGTTTAATTCAATAGCATTAAAATTACCACGAACCTCGGGACGGTCAATACCAAATGTATTAAACAAAACCTCTGTAAATCCTATATGTTCAATTTTTTGGGCCATTGTTTTTTAAATCTTGTATTAACATTTTTTTTATCGACCTGCCATATAATACGTGCCTTGTTATATCGTTAAACAGTCCGGTAAATGGATAACAGGCTAAAATCCACAGAAAACCAACGCCCAATAACAGTATGAACACGCCGATAAATGGTATTAAAAATATCCACATTACCTTGTTCGTGTTGGTCATTAAAAAGACCGTTAACTTTTCTATTTGTTTCCATATGCGACGCATTCAATTAACCTTTTCTGGATTTCATATATTCAACACGCTTTTCTGCTTTCTCAATCTGAGATTTACTGTACGTGCGTTGGGAAGCGGTATTTCGCTTCACTTTTTTTACTTGATTAATCAATCTACCCAACAGGTAATTGGTTTTACTCATGCCGCCACCGCCAAATGAACGACGTCTTTTTTTATAACCGTAAGCCATAACTATAATTATTAATTATCCAACATTGATTTTAACAAATTCCTTTTATATTCTGCCTTAATCGCTTCTTCTTCGTTCTGATAATCAAGGCTTTGCGATACTTTTTGAGACATTTTTACGAGGAGCGGAGCAATCAACGCGCCAATCAACGAGTTTAAAACTGCTGATATGATACCGTCAATCTTACGGACAAATACGGGCTTGTTTTCGTCCTCGAAACTGTCCAAAAATTCGTCTTCTTCTTCGGGGTCTATCCAACCGTTAGACATGTAATAGCGGGCTATCATTTTGCCCAATGGTCTGATTTTACGCTTTTTACGTTCTGCTTGCTGACCGCCAAAGGTTTCTTCTAATTCTTCGTTAAATTCTTGCTCACTCATTGCCGTAATTGTTTTGTTCTATTTGTAACTGCTTGTGTAACTCCTCATGTAATTCTTGCATGTTTACCGGCTCTACGTGCCGCTGAAATGTAAAACATAATTCTACCCGTAGCAGCTTCACTGCTAAACCTATCCTTGTGTCGGTTTTTATTCTTTTTATTTTCATGGGACAAAGATATAGAATAAAAATCTAAAATACAAACATTTTAGAATAAAAATCTACTTTTAAACTAAAATTTTTTTATCATAATTTTTAAAAGATTGAAAATCAATAAATTCACTGATGTATTTTGTGTGCTCTGTTATGTCGTAGGCTTCGCAAATTCGGTCGTAAACCTTCATATTACGATAATATCGTTTGCGACAACGCTCTTTGCAAACCTTGTCGCCGTCAATTTGAAGTATTGACAAATAATCACGCAAACTCGATATGCCACGTTTACTGATACCTAAATCACGCTCGATAATATGTGCATTAACTTTCAAATAATCAAACATACTAACAGGCTTCGCGTTCTTACAATAACGGTTAATTTGCCACACCGTATTGGTTAATTTACTCCATAATTCACTCATTAAAGGGGAGTTCAACAGTATATCACGTGTATAATAACTCATAAATTGGCTCTGAAATATGCAGTTTTTTATACTCAATATCTGCTTAATCTTTTTATAATCTGCTTTAAATTTAGGATGTATAGCGCTCTCAACTTCATGCTGTACGTTGATTAACTTATGCTTACTAAGGTCAAAATCACGTATGTATAAAAAATAATTATGAGTGTCATACGTTAAATGTTTGGGGTGTACAAAGGAATAAACGCCATTTTGCCACCACAATTTACAATTACTTATTCCCGACTGTTTTTGCAACTGACGCGGTGTAAATTCTGTGTCAATTTTATTCAATATCTGCAACTGATTAATATGCAATTGCACCTTTTTATACATCTCTATAAGTCGTAAATACTCAAATTTATCAAAAAAATGTTGCTTTTCAACACTGCGCCAAAATGCGCGGTTTATCTCTAATTTACGGGCTGTCAACTCTATACGTAATATATTTTTACTAAAATCAACTAAGCCTTGTAACATCTTTTCTGCTACATCGCGCTGTATGCCCTCATTGGCGTAATATTTGCGTAATTCGTTTAAATCATTTTTTGCAAATTCCTTTTCTTTGTCATAAATTTTAACACTGTAACCCTCTGTTATTCTCATAAACGTTTCATTCTTAAAATTCATAAACTTACGGTTATGGCGAGTTACATACCGTTCTATAACATCTATATAATCGGATTTTCGCGCCCAATTTGCAAACTTATAGTTATAACAAATATCTAATCGTTCTATTTGAAAATCAACATCATGCAAATTTTCATTAAAAATACGCTTGACCGCTTGAACACAAAAAACATACAACTTTTTAAAATCTTTATCCGGTTGTTCGGGAAATAAATTAAGGTTATGTCCGTACAGGTACTTAGGTATGGAAAACTCGCATACAAGTATGCGGGCACCTTTATTTACGGCTATATTAATGTCGTAGTTGTAACTCGGAAACTTATAAAACTCTTTGTTTATCACACGGCTATCAACGGCTTTAACTTCACCCGTCCGAAAATCTATCTCTTCTGCACGTGTGCAGCCAAAATCTACTTTCATGTAAATTTCTTTTTTTTTGCGCACCACTTGACTTTGTCGATACTCGAAGTATGCCATTAGTTTACGCTCTACGTTAGCCGTAAACTTCATTTGAAATCTTATTGTGTCGTAGTACATTATACCTCAATAAAACAAGAACATTCACGCCAAAGATAATGAAACTCGTAAATACCATGCTTAAAAATATAATATCTTTCTCCATTATTAAATAAACCAAAATATTTATAAACAGTTTCGGAATTTGGGTCTTTATAAAACCTATATTTTTTAAATTTTTTCATATTTTTATAATCTTTTAAATAGTTGATAATCAATTAAATACACTCTTTGACAAATTTAACAATTTTGATAAAATCCACATTTCTTGTTTTAAGAACATTACACTTGATAATCAGTGTGTTAACTCCAAAATATGTGTCTATTTGTCCCACATTACGGCGTGTTACTCACACGCCCGCATGTGTACGTATACGCGCACGCGCACGCGAATTATATTGTATATCACAACTCACTAAGTTTAAATTTATAATACTCAATCATATTTCTATAATCGGCATCAGACATTTTTACAATCTTACGGCTATCACGATGCAACGCGCCAACAACAGAAATGCCGTATTTTTTAACTAATTCGTTTTCGTATAGAATTACGTTACCGTCATTGAAACGATTGCAATTTTGGCACTGTAAATGCGCATTTTGTTCATGCCAACGGGTACCGGTAAAACTACGGGGAATAAAGTGTCCTACGTCCGCATCGGTTAAATGAACTAAACGTCCACAACTAATGCACAGGCAGTAATTACTGCGTTGGCTGTCTCGCTTACGTATGTATTCAGCAAAAACTTTGTCTAATTTCTCTTTTAAATAATCCATAACTTAAATCTTTTAAAGCTAATTTATACTCTATAATTCTATTTTTCAATATAATAATACCATCACATTTGCCATAAGGCAAACACAAACTATCGCACTCATGCACATACTCTGCAATTTGTTCCTCAGCATCTCTAATGCCGTTTTCTAAAAATTCCCTATCAAATTTTAACATAACTCATTCATTTTAAATTTTATAGGACACATTTCGTCTTGATAAACCTTGCAACCCTCGCACCATGTTCTATATCTCAAGTGTAAATCGGGAAAACAATGGATAATTTCATACTCGTAACTACTAATTTGTTTCGGTGTTAAATATTCCGAAAAATCAAATCCAAATCTATTTTTCATAACTCTAATCTTCTACGTAGAAGCCCCCCATGTTTAAGGCCTCTCTACATATCAAGCGGGCGGTTTTTGAACTCGTTTTGGCTTCCAAAGCATTCCATACCGTCTGACGACGAACACCAAATTTTGCCGCTAATAGCGGCTTAACATTGTTTGGCACAAAAATTGTTTTTAATTCCATAATACGTAATTTTAAAATTTTTAACTATTTTTACATTTTTAACAGTGCAAACATATAGAATAAAAATCTAAAAAACAAACAATTTAGAATAAAAATATAAAATAAATTTATAATATATTGATTATGAATACAAAAGAACGATTAATAAATATTATAAAACACTACAACATATCAAATTCAGAATTTGAGAAAAGCATAGGTGTAAGCAATGGCTATGTAAACAATTCGCCAAAAACTTTAAACGAAAATAAAGCTAAAAAAATAACTGAAAAATACCCAAAAATCAACCCAATATGGCTACTTACAGGCAAAGGCAATATGCTAAAAGATTTAGCTATAGAAAACAACAAAAACGTAATTATAGGCAATAACAACAATAGCAATCTGCCGGCAAATACAGAAAACAAACTACTTGAACAAAATTCAAAATTAATAGACCAAAATTCAAAACTTATTGAAATTACACAAGAACAAAGCAAACAAATAAGTGTACTAATAACAAAATTATAAATAGATTGCTTCGTGCCTCGCAATGACGCTCAAAAATAATGCGCAGCAAAATGGCGGGAAATACTCAATAAATTTCCTTTCAAATTTGTATCTTTGACCAATTGAAAACAACACAAATTGGTTTGAAACATACGAGCAAGCGTTGTGATTTCCTTTCAAATTTGTATCTTTGACCAATTGAAAACAACAAAGACAACTTTAATGACGTCTGAGGCTCAGTTGTGAATTACTTTCAAATTTGTATCTTTGACCAATTGAAAACAACCTAACTCCATTTTTGCAAGCTCCCGAAGTTGTTGTGAATTACTTTCAAATTTGTATCTTTGACCAATTGAAAACAACTTCAATCCTTTAACAGATTTACGAGTTGCAGTTGTGAATTACTTTCAAATTTGTATCTTTGACCAATTGAAAACAACGCGATGGTGCGGACAATATCGCTCGCATAAGTTGTGAATTACTTTCAAATTTGTATCTTTGACCAATTGAAAACAACTCCTTGTTTGCGTTTTTGTTCCGCTTATAAGTTGTGAATTACTTTCAAATTTGTATCTTTGACCAATTGAAAACAACCCGTGTTCGTGTCTGCTTTCTGCTTTGCAAGTTGTGAATTACTTTCAAATTTGTATCTTTGACCAATTGAAAACAACCATGTATGAATGGACTGTTGGAAGTAGTCAGTTGTGAATTACTTTCAAATTTGTATCTTTGACCAATTGAAAACAACAAGGATGCGAGCGACTGTTGTTTTATAACGGTTGTGAATTACTTTCAAATTTGTATCTTTGACCAATTGAAAACAATTGTCCGTGAAAATATGAATTACAGTGCGGAGTTGTGAATTATTTTCAAATTTTGTTACTAATCTTGTTGTTTTTAATCTCTATTTGGTAAATTAGCAGCATAAATTGTGTTGAGATGTCAAATTTATTTATAGCTTGTAGTAAAATGAATACTAAATGCGAAAATATTTGGATTAATACCGGCGGAATAACTGCGATAACACTGCTCTTAGCGTGGTTGCTTTATTTTGTTTTGGACGTAAGTGTATTTGAAAAAATCACTCCCAAAGATTCGGACGACAATGTGCTTAGGTATTTGTATTCTATTGAAAATGTTGATACTACTGCTATTGATTACGATGATAAAATAGTTATTTTCGACCTAAAAGCCGAAAAATCACGAAAAATTATTGCCGAAGCCATTCTTACAATAGAAAACGCTCAACCGAAAGCTGTTATACTTGACATTATTTTTTCGGATAACTCCGAAACAGATGCGTACTCCGACAGTTGTTTACAGCAAATAGTTACTTCTTTCGATAACATTTATACTGCCGCAAGAATTGCCGACAATAATGTAGAACGTTCATTTTTCGCAAAAGGAAACAATGTGAAAGAAGGGTTGGTAAATTACAGTTCTACATTTTGTCCGTATGAAATTTTGCGTAACGACACATTATATCGTATGGAATATGCAATAACAGGACTTACAGGAAAACCAAACTCCAAGCAATGTGTGAATTATTTCAACAGATATTTTGATACTTTGTCTATAAAAAACCAATACATTGACTCTATTGCAAAAAATAAAATAGTCATTGTGGGCGACCTTGAAGATTTACGCGATAGACACGATATGCCGTTTTGTACTAACGGCAAATGGCGAATTCAAGGTTCGGAACTGTTGGCTTATAGTGTATCAACCGTTTTGAATAATAGTTGGATTGTACTTTTTCCAAATTTCGTTGCTTGGATTTTTGCAGCAATAATAACATTCTTTTTTGTTTACTTATCGTGTAGATTAAAACGTTGGGAACGACTTAACGATGCTTTATGCAATGTAATTATTGCCGTATTAATTGCAGTTGTATTTATTTTATTTTTATTTTTGTGTTATCTTATTTTTTCCGCATTCGGAAAAGTAATAAATCCTGTTTATACACTCTTTGCCTTACCTTTGACAGTTATAAGCAGAGATATATTTGATGTTATATGTGTGGCATGGCAAAAAATTGTAAAGAAATGATTATGAAACGTGTTATTGTTGTATTTTTTATTGTTTATGGGTTTGCAGCAACTGCATTTTCCCAACCATTCACGGTTGCCTCTACTATGGGAAAAGTAGAATATTTACATTCGGGTGTATGGAAATCTTTAAAAACCAATGAAAAACTAACAGGAAAAGAAACAGTTAGAATTGCCGACAATTCGGTTTTGCGAGTTATTGACCACAAAGTAAATAAAGTACACGCGCTTTCTTCGCACCCTGCCGCACCGTTAGAAAAAATTATTCAAAACCAAACAACGGGAATAATAGGTAAATTTGTTGATGAGTTAATAACGGCTTTGCTGAATGGCACAACCAAAACACCAAGTAAGAGCAATGTAAGTTATAAAAGCACCGGTAGCGACCGTTTAATTTATGCAGCCCTGCGCGATACCGCTTACCAACCGGCTTATGCGGTAAGTATGCAGTTGATAGATAAGGAAACAAAAGAAGAAATAAAAGATTTCGGGCACATTGGGCAAAAATTCTTTTTCCGTATAACAAACAATGCCAATGAGCCTCTTTTTATAAATGTGCTGTACGTTTCGTCCGATAATAGTTATGACGCTTGTTTCCCCATTGACTCGGCACTTACAATGATACAATTCTTAACTCCGGCACACAGTACAGTGGATTATTCGGAATATCCTATGAATTTTGATAAACCTGCGGGATTGGATAATTTGATTCTTATAGCCTCGCCGCAGCCGTTTGATTTGAGAAATATAATTGAATTGTTTAAAAATCAGGAAATTATTCCTGCTGATAATTCAAGTAAAATAGGAGTTTATAAAATAAGTATAACCGTAAAATAAGAAATACTATGAAAAAGGTAATTTTACTTCTTGCAGCAATAAGTTTTTCGTGGGCATTGTTGGCGCAGAGCGGGAAAGTGGGAGATTTGAATTGGAAATTAAGATTTGGTACTTTAACTATTTCCGGTTATGGAGCTATGCCTGACTATGATTATTTTGATAGGGTACCTTGGGGAAAAACATATCATCAATCTAAGAAAATAAAAGCAGTTGTAATAAAACCCGGTGTTACAAGTATTGGAAGCTATGCTTTTCGTGATTGTGACAAACTTCAATCAATTACAATCCCCGAAAGTGTAACAGAAATTAGAAATCACGGTTTGTATTCTGCTTGTGGACTTAAATCAATTACAATCCCAAATAGTGTAACAAAAATTGGGAATAATGCTTTTAATCACTGTTTCAGACTTCAATCAGTTACAATTCCCAATAGTGTAACAGAAATTGGAGAAGATATTTTTTATTACTGTGAACTTCAATCAATCTATGTCGCCTCCAACAATCCCAACTATAGCGACAAAGATGGTATATTATTTAATAAAAAACAAACACAGATTGTTTCATATCCGACAGGAAGAGAAGGAACTTATATCATACCTAATGGTGTAAATAGTATTGGAAGCACTGCTTTTTCTGGATGTTTCAAGCTAACTTCAATTACGATTCCTTCAAGTGTGACAGAAATTGGAAATGACGCTTTCAAGTGGTGTAAAAATCTACAATCAATCTATGTTGCCTCAAACAACCCCTATTATAGCGACAAAGACGGTATATTATTTAATAAAAAACAAACACAGATTGTTTCATATCCGGCAGGAAGAAAAGGGGCTTATACCATACCCGATGGTGTAAATAGTATTGGAAATTATGCTTTTTTTTCTTGTCGAAAACTTCAATCAATTACAATTCCAAATAGTGTAACAGAAATTGGAAATTATGCGTTTGCTCTCTGTGAAGTTCAATCAATTACAATCCCCAATGGTGTAACAGAAATTGGAGCTCACGCTTTTGTTTCCTGTGATAATCTTCAATCAGTCACAATTCCCAATGGTGTAACAAAAATTGGAGAGTGGGCTTTTGCTAGGTGTCTTCATCTTCAATCAATTACAATTCCAAATAGTGCGACAAATATAGGAAAAGCAGCTTTTTTAAACTGTAACAATTTACAAAACATATATATTAATTGGAAAACCCCTCTTGATATATCAGGTAAAGAAATGTTTAAATATGTACCTACATCAGCCACACTACATGTCCCCGCAGGCACAAAATCACTTTATCAACAAGCCGAAGGTTGGAAAAAATTCAAAAATATAGTTGAGCATACTAATCCTATTGAAGAACCTAAAAAAGAGGAAAAAATAATTCCAAATCCTCAAAAAACAGATAAACCAATAGCTGCTAATACAAATGTAGCGCAAGTAATAACACCTCAACCGGAGCAAAAAAATACTACTACCATTTCCCGCCCCGACTTAAAAATTACCTCCTATGATGAAGTCGAAAAATACTCTTACAAAGGCACTTATAGCCAAAAGGAGGTAACTATTCAATACGAGGCAAAAACGTTTGACGGCTCTACACCTCAAATTGAAATTAGGATTGACGGCAAATCGTATAACACCGCCGGTACAAAAGGAATACAACGAGGGTACGGCTACTTGACGATTGAACTTCCGGAAGTTGTAGGAGTACGACAGATTGGGCTTATTGCAAAAGACGGTCGTGGTTTTCCAAGTGAATATGTTCATTTGAATTTAGAATATAAAGGTCGCAACAGACCTGTTTTACATACGCTTGCCGTGGGTGTGGATAAGTTTCAAGATACAAAGATAGAACCATTGCAATATGCAGCCAAAGATGCCAATGATTTTGGTAAAACTATTCAACAAATTAAAACGGAAAACTATAGCGAAAAAAAGACTCCTATAATTCTTACTAATGAGAATGCAACACAAAGAAGAATAACAGCAGAATTGAGTAATCTGATAAAAAATGTAAAACAGAACGATGTGGTAATTCTTTTTTTCTCGGGACATGGAGTAAGAGAATATGCAGATACATACTTTCTTGCGAATGATGTCGAATCAACCAATTTATGGGGTACTGCTGTAAATTATGATGTTATAAGGAAAGTGATGCGTACTCTTGAAGAAGATAAACAATGCAACGTTATTATCTTTATGGATGCTTGTTATGCAGGCGAAATGGGTTCAAAGAGTTTTGAGAAAGAAGTGTATGAAGTAAAAGCCGGAATTGTAGAATTTTATTCATCTACAAAAGAACAAAAATCAAAAGAAGACCCGATTTCAAAAAATGGTTTTTTTACACGTGCTTTGATTGACGGTTTGAATGGAGCGGCAAAAAACTCAGAAGGACGAATATACACACGTGATTTAGGAAATTATATATTTAACACTGTTAAGGAAAAAACAAAAGGAGAGCAAAGTCCTAGTATAATAAATAAAAAAGAAGAATACTTTTTATTTTGAATTTTAGTTTGGAAAATCAGGTAGGGGCAACTATTGGGAATTTCCTGACAGCTCAAATAAAACACGAACTAAAACAATCTGTTGACAACAGTTAATTCGCAACCTAACTAACTTTTCCAAAATTCTAAACTTTGAAAAAGTTTTTAAAAATAAACAATTAGCCATGAACAAAAACAACCTATTAAACCACTGCCTCTCAATCCTCCAAACCATTAAAGACGATGAAGCAAACTTACAAAAACTCCTCGAATTTATGGAGGAAGAATTTTTGTCCCAAACACCGGTAATTCAACTTTTTCCCGATTACAAACTGCATATTGACGAAAAATATCGTCCGGCGGTAAAAGAAATTGCCGAGTATTTAGAAATGGGACATACTGTTTTTGTCAATCCCGAAACATTGGAAACCGACAACTTACCGAGAAATTATGAAGAGTTTGCCGATGGTTACGATTTCGATTTCGGTAAAGTACAAAATTGGATTGAAATAGAACCGCTCGACTCTCGTGAAAGTTTTGAGATAATGCAATCGTTTGTTGAAAATTTGCCCGAAGGTAAAGAAAAAAACAAACTTGCCAATGCTATTGAAGGGCATAAACCGTTTGCCAATTTCAACCGCCTGATTCACAATTCCGAAGAACGTGAAAAATGGTTTAAACACCGAACCTGCCATCTTGAAAAATATGTGATAGACAATCATTTAGACGAAATCAGTAACAAGTAATAATATATGCCAACTTCTCCAAACATATCAATCCGCTCCTCCGCAGCCGAATATCTAACCTTCGTAGCCGCCACCGGCGACAATCCGCAAAGCGTAGAAATGCGCTACGAAGACGAAAACATTTGGCTTACGCAAAAAATGCTTGCAACGCTTTATGATGTAGATGTGCGCACAATAAATGAACATCTAACGAATATTTTTAAAGATAGTGAGTTAGACGAAAATTCAACTATCCGGAATTTCCGGATAGTTCAAATTAAAACAACTGAAAAATGATTAAAAAAACCCTCTATTTCGGCAATCCCGCCTACCTGAGTTTGCGTAACGAACAAATCGTTATCAAACTACCGGAAGTGGAAAAGAACGACACCGTTTCGGAAGCGTTCAAACGAAACAATGAAAAAACTTTGCCGGTAGAGGACCTGGGCGTGGTGGTTTTAGACCATAAACAAATTACCATTACACACGGATTGATTGAAAAATTGTTGGATACTAATGTTGCAATCATAACCTGTGATAGCCGCCGGATGCCCGTAGGATTGATGTTGCCGCTCTGCGGAAATACTACACAAAATGAACGGTTTCGCGACCAACTTTCGGCAAGCGAACCACTCAAAAAACAATTGTGGCAACAAACCATAAAAGCAAAAATTACAAATCAGGCAGAAGTTTTAAAACAATTCCGGCAGTGCAACATACAAAATATGCTCCATTGGGCTGGCGAAGTGCGTAGCGGCGACCCCGACAATTACGAAGCTCGCGCGGCAGCGTATTATTGGAGTCTGGCATTCCCAACGGTTGAAAATTTTACACGCGACAGGGAGGGCATTGCGCCAAATAATTTACTCAATTACGGCTACGCAATTCTGCGGGCAATTGTAGCTCGCGCCTTGGTTGGCAGCGGACTTTTGCCTACGTTGGGCATTCATCATCACAACCGCTACAATGCTTATTGCTTGG
>Ga0209628_10002424_pt1 | contig 12643 bp, 10 predicted proteins | sample TergutCu122P4_FD_187285 | JGI IMG/M metagenome (GOLD analysis project Ga0209628, IMG submission 187285) | Cubitermes ugandensis P4 segment gut microbial communities from Kakamega Forest, Kenya - Cu122 P4 (SPAdes) (version 2) | ecosystem: Host-associated > Arthropoda: Insects > Digestive system...
ATGATGAATAAAATGCTATTTAGCTAAATTCACAGCCGCTTCCCTCCGGAAGCGCACAAAAATCGCGTGAAAAATGCGAGGAACCCGGATCAGCAACCCGCTGATTTGGGTTTTGCAAGAAGCTCAATGTGTTATGATTATACACGGCTAAGATGAACTCAGCCGCCGAGGACGCGAAGGCGAAGCGCAGACAGTACGGTTATACGGCCAGGGAAGCCGACAAAGTCATCGGTTGATTGAGAAATGGAATCAAACTGCAATGCCGATGTGCTTCGCTATTTTCTGCCGCAACGCATCAGGATCAATCGGCTTTACGACAAAGTCGGACGCGCCAAGCGAAATGGCCGTCGAGACATTATCCACCGTTCCTTCGGAGGTCAAGAAGATGATCGGGGTATATTTATGCTTATCAAAACTTCGTATGATGGGCACGAGATCAAATCCGCTCAGTTCCGGCATTTTATAATCCAGTAGGAACAGATCAGGCGTAATTTGTTCCAGGACGTTTTTGAGCAGGGTCGGCCTTGGCAGTTTGTGCACCCTGAATCTGTCTCTCAGCACAAAATCCACCGCCGCCAGAATATCCAGTGAATCGTCGACGGCAAGAATCAGCGGCTTAGGCGCCGCTTTCCCTGGCGCAGGCATGGCCTGCGGCGTTTTTGTCTTGGCGGCCTCAGCGTTCAAATGCGCCACATACGCTTTCAATGGGGTCGCGCCATCAGGTTGAGCCTCGGCGTTCCCTGTTTTTTTTGCCGCCATGATTCGTGAATGAAGAGCGTTGAAATCATCCAGCGCTTTTGTGGCGTGAAAGGCGGCGGCGCGCCAGTCTCCTTTGTCGCGCGCGTGGCTGATGGCGAAAAGGGCATCAACACATGTTCCGCACTCAAGGCGCTTCATCAAGGCGATCATGACTTCAATGCTCCGCCGATACCGCATATCATCCGCCTCGGCATTGGCGAATTTGCCTAAGGCATCCGCCACATCAGGCGCTTGGGCAAGAAATTCCCGGAGCCATTCAGAATACCCGCCGATTGTCAGCGATGGTTGAATTTCTGCAAGCCGTCGTATATTCAAGTCATTCTGTTTCAAGAGAATTGACAGGTCAAAATACTCATTGTCTCTATGGTTTTCGTTCATACTAACTTTCTCGAAAGAAATGTCACATAACGATGCCGGAAGATTAGCTCTGGGAGCGGGTTTCACAAGCACCGCACCGACATTGTTGGCGAGAAGGTTAGTATATGGGCGTCGGTGTTACTAACCTTCTCATAAATAATGTCATATAGCGGCATATTGACACTCGGGCTGGCGGAAGAAGGATTTCACCAGTTCGGGGAGTTTCTGGATACGGTTCAGGGCACTGAGCGCCATGCGTTTCATGTCATCCTTCGACTGCACGAGTTGTCGGGCCACTTGGCGCTTGACGTGTGCCCAGACCTGTTCATCGGGATTGAGATGCGGCGAGTAAGGCGGCAGGAAGAACAGCTTGAGCCGGCCCGCCTGGGCCTCGACGAAGGCGTTGACCCGCTTTGCCTTGTGGATCGGGTGACCATCGACGATCAGGAACACCGGCCGGTCCGTCCCGATGAGCAGGCGTTTGAGGAACTCACAAAAGACCTCGGTATCCACCGAGCCGTCGTGCAGCATGAAGCGAAATTCTCCTTGCGGGCTGACCGCCGAGATCATGTTGAGCGAGAAGCGGCGTCCGGTCGCTTCCACCACCGGCGTCTCACCCACCGGCCCCCAGGTCGTACCCGCGTGATAGTCCGAGCGGATGCCCGACTCATCGCCAAAGTAGATCACCGCCCCTTGCGCCTTGGCTTCGGCGCGAATCGACGGGTAGGTGTCGTTCTCCCACGTGCGCACCAGCGTCGCATCTTGCTGCCACGCCTGGTAGAGCGGCTTCTGCGCCGAGAAGCCCAGAAGCTTCATGATCCGACTGACCGAGGCCAAGGACAGCTTCTTGCCCAACTCACGCTCGATCAGCGCCGCAATCAGCGAGAGGTTCCACAACCCAAAGGCAAACCGGAATTGCTGTGGCGTGTGCTCTTTCACCGCACGGGCCAGCCAGCGCATTTCGTCCGCGCTCACCTTGGGCGGGCGTCCAGGGATCGCCTTGGACAAGAGGGCGTTCTGCCCGCCGTTGGCAAAGGCCGCCAGCCAGCGGAAAACGCTGCGCACATTGACGCCATACGCCGCCGCTACGCTATGCACGTCTTGTCCTTCACGGATGGCCTTCACCGCCTGCTGCCGCATCACCGGCAACGCCCCTCGGCCATGTTTGCGCCCGTCTGTCGTTCTCTTGCATTTCATGGGCGTATTTTATCACAAAATGACAATATTTTCTAAAAGGTTAGTAAATTAGCAGTAATTAATATTCCAATGGTTTAGCCGATCGAATTTCAGCATGAAATTCCCCTATCCCCATCCTGATTCATGCAGCAAGCCCAATTTGCCCAGCCCGGATGGAATGGGGCATGCCGAAGTAGGTAAACGGATTGATGATGGCCGCCCGAATCTGTCCTTCGGCAACCTGCCGATCAAATTGTCGGGAAAAAAGCCGGTCGCCCAGTTGCTTCATCCGATACATCATGTTTTCAGCAAGGCTGTGCCGCTGGTAATGGGAGACTTCCTTCCTGCCCGACTGGCCCTTGGCCTCGATCTCGGCCAGGATGGCGTCGCGTGGATAATCGTTACCCCACGTCACCACGCCTGCACGCGGCGGAATGGTGACCTTGGCTCGCCGCTCGGCGATGACTGCATGAACACCCCCTGCCGTGTCGTAGGCCCCATCGCCAGAGGCTGGCGAGATGTCGCCTTCGACTTGCGCCAAGAGATCGGGGAAGATTTCGCTATCGCCCCACTCGGTCGGGCTGACTTCAATGTCGATGATGCCTTTCTCCGTTTCATCAACGGCCAAGTGTATCTTGCGCCAGGTGCGGCGCTTACTTCCCCCGCGCTGGCGAACTGTCCACTTGCCTTCTCCGTAGATCTTCAGCCTGGTCGAATCGACGACGACATGGACGCCGCCCTTTCTCGGCCGGCACGGAATTTTCACCTCCAAAGTCGCCGCTCGCCGCGACATGTGCGTGTGATCCGGCACCGGCAAGTTCAGCCCCGTCAACCGCATCAGCGATTTCAGCAACCCTTCGGTGGCGCGGTAAGGCAGACGAAACAGATTCTTCAGCGTCAGGCAGATCTGGATCGCTGCCGCCGAGTAAAGCCCCGGCTTGCCTCGCCCTGTCGGTCGCGGCGGCGTCCAGCTCTCGGCAAGGCTCTGGTCGTCAAACCAGATCGTCAGGTTGCCCCGATTGATCAAGGCTCGGTCGTATTCCGCCCAGTTCGTCACCCGGTAGCGATATTTCACCTTGCTATCGCCTCTGCCACCCTTCGCACAGCCCACCATCCACTCCCTTCTCTCTTGCCAGAATTTCATCATGTATGGAACAATGTCGTCATATTATGAATATGTCATATTTCATCAAACCATGGTGAATGACGACTGCTTATGCAGATTTTCGGGCACCTCGAAAAACCCTCAATCTCGACAAAGTAAGTTCCATAAGTCATTGATTCACAAAAGGTCTATTTTCGCAAAATGAGGTTTTTCGAGGTGCCTTTTCCTTGATGGCCAGGTGAATGGCGCTTGTGGGGCAAGCCCCGCCCTGTCGGGATGCTCGGTTTTTTACCACCTCACCCGCCCGACAAAGCCGTCCGGTACAAAGCCAAGGTGGCGGATGCCATGCGCTCTTTCTGAAAATTTTTCAGCACATGCTGTTGTGCCATCATCCCCAGTTCACGACGCCACCCCTCCTTTAGCTGCATCTCTGCCAAGGCACCGGCCAGGGCGCCGACATCACCCGGCGGCACGAGAATGCCCGTCACGCCATCCTGGTTGACAAAATTGACCCCGTTGTCAAGACGACTCCCCACCACCGGACATCCTGCCGCCATGGCTTCCACTTGCACAATGCCAAAAGCCTCGGCCTGATTCAAGGAAGGCAGGCAAAAAAGATTACTCGCCTGGTAATAAGCCGGCAAATCCGCATCGGGAATCAGACCGAGAAAAGCAACTCGTTCCGCTACGCCCAGCTCGCGCGCCAGACGTTCGAGCGTTTCGCGCAGCGGCCCGATGCCGCCGAGTAGCAAGCGAACTTCCGGCCCCAAACGCACCAACGCCTTGATGAGAATATCGAAACCTTTATACGCCACATGCCGGCCAAGGGCGAAAATGCGAAATCCCGGATAAGCGGTGCGAATTTCAGCCGCCTTGACATGCGGGACGGCAAATCGCTCAAGGTCGAAACCGTAAGGGATGACGCAGGCTTTGGCGCGGATTTCCGGCGCGGCAAAGACTGGAGAAGCCAGGTGCGCGGACGTGGCGACAATGATCGCCCGCGCCTGCCTGAGAAGATGGTTTTGCCAAGGACGGTAAAGTTTGAGAAGCCGCCGATGCCGAGTGATGTCGGCATGCCAGGTGACGATCCGGGGAATTTTGCCGGGAAGCGCCAGAGAAGCCAGATGCGACATGGGGTCTGGCAGATGCAGATGAATGAGGTCGAAAGGCCGTTCCCGATGCAAGCGCCTCGCTTCGCGGATCAGCCCGAGGGAAAGGGCAAGGCTGCCATCCACATTCCAGCCGGGCGTGCGAATGACCGGCGTTCCATCCGCCAGGGCAAAGCGGCGACCACGACGATCGCGGGAAGGGACGAGATTGACGAACTCCACCTCGCGCCGGAGCGCTTCGAGCAGAGAAAGAACATGAGACTGGACGCCGCCAGGCAGGTTATCGCAGAAACGACCAAAACAGAGTACGCGCATAGCGAATTGTAACCTGCCGTGAAAAGGGGGAAGCAGCCTTGAGCGGGTTTCGCCCTCTCAGGCATCAGCGGATTCTTCCTGTCCAAGCGCCATCCTCTGGAGTGCGGCTCGATCCCGCACGATCAAACGGCGCAAATCCTTCTCGACGATTCCCTTTTGCAACAACACCCGCAATGCCCGGGAAACGGTCTCCCGGCTGGTATTGATCATGGCCGCAATCTCCTGCTGCGTCGGCAAATTTTCAATGACGACCAACCCCCCAGGCCCCGGTTTCGCCATCTGAAAAATCAGGGCATAAAACCGGTGAAAGGTATTGTTGATGCCCAGAATGACCCGGTGCATGGAATCCTGACGAATCTTGGCCGCCATCCTTTTCAAAATCCGCTCCGCCACCAACGGCTGGGTGTAAATCAGATTCTGCGCATGCGCCTGGGAGAGCAAGGCCAGAAAACTGGGTTCAGCCGCCACCACCGAAGCCGAACGCGGCATCCCGTCAATCACCGAAAGCTCACCGAAATAATTGCCCGGCTCCAGAAAAGAAAGCTCGACCTCGCGATCATCCTCGGTTAAATCAACCACCTGCAAACGCCCCGAAAGCAGGAACAATAAATGCTCACCCTTCTCGCCCTTGTGTAGCACATAAGTCCCTTTGGGATAGGTGCGAAAAACCATGGCCCGCCCCACCTGGGCCAATACCTGGGGTTGCAGACCGTTCAGCAGGGGAATCTGCTGCAAATGAATCGCCAATACCCGCTTGCCTGCCGGCAAGGCGTTTTCCGCCGGCAAAACCTCCGGCAAGGCTCCCGCACGGGCTGTTGTCAAAGAAGAATCGCCTTCCTTGCCGTCTTGCATCCACCTGCCTCCAATGATCCTGAAAACCGTAGCTGAACGCACCATCACCCGGATGGCATAGGCATCTACACATCTCCATTCCCCCTTCTGGTTGTATGTTGCGGGCCTCGCGGGCGAACTGTGCGATCTCTTCGGGGGGAGTAATGCGTCAACACACAGAGCGCCGATCAGGGCGAAAAGGGGTCGTATTTACCTTAATTTTCTTCCCCATCGCACCCCTCTCCAAAATCAGACCGCCTGATCGACCCGTTCGCGCAACTCCTTGCCGGCCTTGAAGTGGGGCACCCATTTCGCCGGCACGCTGACCTTTTCCCCCGATTTGGGGTTGCGGCCGGTGCGCGGCGGCCGATAGTTGAGCGCGAAGCTGCCGAAGCCGCGGATCTCGATGCGATCCCCGCGCACCAGCGCTTCGGACATCGCATCGAGAATCATCTTGACCGCGAAATCAGCATCTTTCGCCACCAACTGCGGAAACCGCTCCGCCAGCCGGACGATCAACTCGGATTTGGTCATGCCTGCGCCTTGTCAGCCTTGCTGGTTGAGTTTGGCCTTGAGCAAGGCGCCCAGGTTGGTGGTGCCGGAAGCGGCGGCGGAAGACTCGGCGGACAGCTTCTGCATCGCCTCGTGCTGCTCGGCGCTGTCCTTGGCCTTGATCGACAGGTTGATGCCGCGGGTCTTGCGATCGACGTTGATAATCATGGCCTCGACCGCGTCGCCCACCTTGAGCCGCTGCGACAGATCCTCGACGCGGTCGCGGGAGAACTCGGAAGCGCGCAGATAACCTTCGTTCTCGCCATCCAGGGTAATCACCGCGCCACGCGCGTCGACCGACTTGACGACGCCGCGCACGACGCTGTTTTTCTCGTGGGTGGCGATGAAGTTGGTGTACGGGTCGCCTTCCATCTGCTTGATGCCGAGCGAGATGCGCTCCTTCTCGACGTCGATGCCGAGCACGACGGCCTCGACTTCGTCGCCCTTCTTGAAGTTGCGGATGGCTTCTTCGCCGGTGGCGCTCCACGACAGGTCGGAGAGGTGCACCAGGCCGTCGATGCCACCGGGCAGGCCGATGAAGATGCCGAAGTCGGTGATCGACTTGATCGCCCCGCGCACCTTGTCGCCCTTCTTGTGGTTCATGGCGAAATCGTCCCACGGGTTGGGCAGGCACTGCTTCATGCCGAGCGAGATGCGGCGGCGTTCTTCGTCGATTTCGAGGATCATCACTTCGACCTCGTCGCCGAGCGACACGACCTTGGACGGATGGACGTTCTTGTTGGTCCAGTCCATTTCGGAGACGTGCACCAGACCCTCGATGCCCTGCTCGATCTCGACGAAGGAGCCGTAATCGGTGAGGTTGGTGACCTTGCCGAACAGGCGGGTGCCGGCCGGGTAGCGGCGGGCGATGCCGACCCACGGATCGTCGCCCAGTTGCTTCATGCCCAGCGAGACGCGGTTCTTCTCGGCGTCGAATTTCAGAATCTTGGCGGTCACTTCGTCGCCGACATTCAAGACTTCGCTCGGATGACGGACACGACGCCAGGCCAGATCGGTGATGTGCAAGAGGCCGTCGATGCCGCCCAGATCGACGAACGCGCCGTAGTCGGTGATGTTCTTGACGATGCCCTTGACGACGGTGCCTTCCTTGAGGTTTTCCAGCAGCTTTTCGCGGTCTTTATCGGCGGTGGCTTCGAGCACGGCGCGGCGGGACATGACGACGTTGTTGCGCTTCCTGTCCAGCTTGATGACCTTGAACTCCATGGTCTTGCCTTCATACGGCGTGGTGTCCTTGACCGGACGCATGTCGACCAGGGAACCCGGCAGGAAGGCGCGCACGCCGTTGGACATGACGGTCAGACCGCCCTTGACCTTGCCGGTGATGGTGCCGGTGACGAGCGAGTTGTCGTTCAGGGCCTGTTCCAGGAAGTTCCAGGCGGCGATGCGCTTGGCGCGGTCGCGCGAGAGGCGGGTGGCGCCGTAGCCGTCTTCCAGCATCTCGATGGCGACCTGGACGAAATCGCCGACATTGACTTCGACTTCGCCCTGATCGTTCAAAAATTCTTCGAGCGGAACATAGGATTCCGATTTCAGGCCGGCATTGACCACGACGAAATTGTGATCGATGGCCATCACTTCAGCGGTGATGACTTCGCCTTGACGCATTTCCTGGCGAGCCAGGGATTCTTCAAAAAGTTGAGCAAAAGATTCCATTGACGGAGGGACTTTCTGGCCGCGAATCATGAAACCCGCAGCGGGTAATGGTTAAAAACCGGGTTGAACAAAACCGCCGCCCTCAGCCTATTTCAGCATTCAGACGGCGGAACCTTGCCATGCGGATTCCCGACTCCACCGCAACACCTGGTCGACCGCTTCCTCGATGGTCAGCGCCGTGGTGTCGAGCAGCCGGGCATCCGGCTCCTGCCTGAGCGGCGCGACGCTGCGCCCGGAATCACGGGCATCGCGTTCTCGCAAATCAAGCAGAAGGGCCGGGAGGTTAGCAGAGAAACCTTTTTCGATCAACTGCTTATGGCGCCGCTCGGCCCGCGCCTCGGCCGTCGCGGTGAGAAATATTTTCAACTTCGCGCCGGGAAACACCACCGACCCCATGTCGCGCCCGTCGCCAACCAGACCGGGGGCCGTATTGAAGGCCCGCTGGCGGAACAGCAAGGCGGCGCGCACGGCCGGCAGGGCGGCGACTTGCGACGCGCCGGCGGAGATTTCCTCGCTGCGGATCGCCTCGCCGACCGGCACCCCTTGCAGGCAGATGTCGTTCTCGGAAAAGCTCACATCAAGGCCGGCGGCAATCGCCGCCACGGCCGCCTCGTCCGCCCAATCGACGCCGGCGCGGCGGGCGGCCAGCGCGGTCAGGCGATACAACGCGCCGGAATCGAGATAAGCGTAACCCAGCGCCGCCGCCACGCGGGCCGCGACCGTGCCCTTGCCGGAAGCCGAGGGGCCGTCGATGGCGATCACCGGCGCGGCCTGGGTCACGGCGGCAAAGCGCGCGAAATAATCGGGGAAGGTCTTGGCCACGCAACCCGGATCATTGATGCGCAGCGGCGTACCGAAAGCCGCCAGCGAAAAGCACATCGCCATGCGGTGATCGTCGTAGGTGTCGATGGCCGCCGGGCGCAAGGTCGCCGGCGTGATGCGGATGAAATCCGCCCCCTCCTCCACCGTCGCCCCCAGCTTCTTCAACTCCGCCGCCATCGCCGCGATGCGGTCGGTTTCCTTGACCCGCCAACTGGCGATGTTGCGCAAGGTGGTCGTGCCCTGGGCAAACAGGGCCGTCGTCGCCAGCGTCATCGCCGCATCGGGAATGTGGTTGCAATCGAGATCGACGGCCCGCAAACCGTCGGCAGGCGCGGAAGCCGCCATCCAGTTCGGCCCCATCTCGACCCGCGCCCCCATTTGCGAGAGCGCCTCGGCAAACTTCACGTCGCCCTGGATCGAATCGCGGCCTACCCCCTCGACCCGCATCGGCCCGCCGCCGATGGCGCCGAGCGCCAGAAAATAGGAAGCCGACGAGGCATCGCCCTCGACATGGATGACGCCCGGCGAACGATAACGGCTGCCAACCGGCACGGTGAAGCGCTGCCAGCCCTCGCGCTCGACGACGACGCCGAAACGGGCCATGGTCGCCAGCGTGATCTCGATATAGGGCTTGGAAATCAGTTCACCGATCACCTCGACGGTCGTTTGCTCGCCCGTCAGCGGCAAGGCCATCAACAGGCCGGTCAGGAACTGGCTGGAGACATCGCCGCGCACCTTGAGTACGCCACCCGGACGAATGCTACCCGGCTGCAAATGCAGCGGCGGATACCCCTCGTTACCAAGATAAGTAATGTCGGCCCCCAACTGGCGCAAGCCATCGACCAGATCGCCGATGGGCCGCTCGTGCATGCGCGCCACGCCCTTCAGCACATAATCGCCACCCGCCAGCGCCAAAGCAGCGGTCAGCGGACGAAAAGCGGTGCCGGCATTGCCGAGAAACAATTCCGCCTGCCGCACCGGAATACGCCCGCCGCAACCGCTGATCCGCCAGTTCTCGCCGCCCAGGTGAGCGACGCCGATGCCAAGCGCCCTGAGCGCCTCCAGCATGCGCTCGGTATCGTCGGAAGCAAGCAGGTCGCGCACCTCCGTCTCGCCCTCGGCCAGGGCCGCCAGCAGCAACACGCGGTTGGAGATGCTTTTTGAACCCGGCAGGCGGACGGTGCCGGCGGCGGACAACAACTGGGGCAGGTCGAGAAATTCCATGATCTTGGCGGAGCGGAAAATTACTTAGTTTACCCGCCTCCAGGCAAAGGCCGGTAGCCCGGTAGGGCGGGGATTGCCCCGCCGACCAACATCTGATTTGACTTTGAACCGGCGGGGCAAGCCCCGCCCTACGGCTGTCTTGGGGCCGAAGCGCTTCCCCAGCGCTCGGCCAGGCAGCCCGACGGCCGGTGGTAGAGCCGGTGGTAAAATCGGCCGCCGCCCTTCCGGCTGCCGCCAATCGTCCCGCCCTTGTATCTTCGCCCCTTTCCCATGCGCCTGACCCTGCTCATTCCCGAACTGCTCTGGCCCGAACCCGGCGACCGGCACGCGCTCGGGGATCTGCCGCTGCCCGGTTTCGCCTGGCTGGCCGCCCGCGCCGTCTGCTGGCGGCAACCCGCCGTTGCCTTTGAAACCGCCCTCGCCCATCGCTTTGGCCTGACCAACCCGGCCTTCGGCGCGCTGCGCCTGCTCGGCGAGGATGATGGCGAAGCGGCCGTCGACGGCGTCTGGCTGTGCGCCGATCCGGTGCATCTGCGCTTTCATCATGAGCATCTCGTGCTCGCCGACAGCGGCGCTTTTGCGTTGAGCGAGGACGAGGCGCGCGCCTTCGTTTGCGCGCTCAATGCCGAATTCGCCGACATCGGCGAGATCCATGTCGCCACCGCCCGCCGCTGGTATCTGCGCCTCAACCCCGCCGGCAGCGCCTTCGCCGGGGCCTGCCGCCACGTCGCGCCGCCGCTCTCGGCCGTGGCCGGGCGGCGCGTGGACAACCGGCCCGTCGACCACGACGCCACCCTGATCCGCTGGCTCAACGAGGTGCAGATTTTCCTCCACGGCCACCCGCTCAACGCCCGCCGCGAAGCGGTCGGCCAGCCGCCGGTCAACAGCCTGTGGCTGTGGGGCGGCGGCCGGCTGACGCGACCGCGCCCCGGCCCGCAATCGGGCCATTTCACCGCCGTCTGGAGCGACCATCCGCTGGCCGCCGGCCTGGCCCGCGCCGGCGGCATCCCGGCGCATCCCTTGCCGCCAGGCGGATTCGCCGGCCTGGCCAAACTCGCCTCGCCCGGCAGCGTCTCGCTGATCGTGCTCGACAGCCTGCTGGCTCCGGTCATTTATGAGGATAGCGAAGCCTGGCGGCAGGCTTGGCAGACGCTGGAAGCCGAGTGGTTCGCGCCGTTGCGCCGGCGGCTTGGGCGCACGGTGCAGGCGCTGGAAATCGCCGCCCCGACGCTCTACGGCAACCTGCAATGGTCGCTGCATAGCCGCGACCGCTGGAAATTCTGGCGGCGCAACGCCACACCCGGCCAAACCCTGGCGGCGCTGGCCAGCCAATTTTCCGAAAGTCCCCCGTGACCCGCATCGTCAATCGTTCCGTCCCGCCGCGCACCGCCTGGCAGCTTGAGCAACAGGGCCTGCATCCGCTGCTCGCCCGCCTCTACGCCGCCCGTGGCGTCACCGACCGGGCCGAACTCGATTACGACTTGAAGTCGCTGCTGCCGCCCTCGAGCCTAACCCATGCCAACGACGCAGCACGGCTCCTGGCCGACGCCATCGAGGCCGAGGCCAGGTTGTTGATTATTGGCGATTACGATTGCGACGGCGCGACGGCGACGGCGCTCGGCATGCGCGCCCTGAAGGCGCTCGGGGCCGACGTCGATTTTCTGCTGCCCGACCGCTTCAAGCTCGGCTACGGCCTGTCGCCGGAAATCGTCGATCTCGCCGCCGGAGAATCACCCAACCTCGCCCCCGACCTCATCATCACCGTCGACAACGGCATCGCCAGCATCGAGGGCGTCGAACGCGCCCGCGAGCACGGCATCGCCACGCTGATTACCGACCATCACCTGCCCGCCGCGACGCTGCCGGCAGCCGACTGCATCGTCAATCCCAACCAGCCGGGCTGCGCCTTCGCGTCGAAAGCCATGGCCGGCGTCGGCGTCATGTTCTACGTGCTGCTGGCGCTGCGCGCCGAGTTGCGCCAGCGCGGCTTTTTCGCCGAACGCCCGGAACCCAATTTCGCCAGCCTGCTCGATCTGGTCGCGCTCGGCACCGTCGCCGATGTCGTCAAACTCGACCACAACAACCGCATCCTCGTCAGCCAGGGCCTGAAGCGCATGCGCGCCGGCCAGATGCAGCCTGGCCTCGCGGCGCTGTTCAAGGCCGCCGGCCGCGATGCGAAAAAAGCCACGGCCAAGGATCTCGGCTTCATTCTCGGGCCGCGCCTCAATGCCGCCGGACGGCTCGCCGACATGCGCCTGGGCGTCGAGTGTCTCATCACCGACGACCCGGCTCGCGCCCTCTCCATCGCCCAGCAGCTCGATGCGCTCAACCGCGAACGGCGCGAAATCGAGAGCGATATGCAGGAACAGGCCCTGCTGCTGCTCGAAACGCTGGACACCGCCGACAGCGCCCCCGGCATCGCGCTCTTTGACGATGGCTGGCACGAAGGCGTGGTCGGCATTCTCGCCGCCCGCCTCAAGGACAAACTGCACCGCCCGGTATTCGCCTTCGCCCATGGCGAGAACGGCGTCATCAAAGGTTCTGGCCGCTCGATACCCGGCCTGCATCTGCGCGACGCGCTCGATCTCGTCGCCAAGCGCGCCCCCGGCCTGCTGCTGCGCTTCGGCGGTCACGCCATGGCCGCCGGAGCGACGCTGCGGGCCGGAGATTTCGACCGCTTCCGCGCCCTGTTCGCCGAAGTCGCCAGCGAACTGCTGGC
>Ga0209628_10002425_pt1 | contig 12642 bp, 2 predicted proteins | sample TergutCu122P4_FD_187285 | JGI IMG/M metagenome (GOLD analysis project Ga0209628, IMG submission 187285) | Cubitermes ugandensis P4 segment gut microbial communities from Kakamega Forest, Kenya - Cu122 P4 (SPAdes) (version 2) | ecosystem: Host-associated > Arthropoda: Insects > Digestive system >...
TTCCCCCCCCCCCCCCACCATTTAGAAACAACTACAGTAACCACACACAATCTCTAAAACATTAGCAATTTGTATGTGTGTGTGTGTGTGTGTGCGAGCACGCTCACGCGTGTGCATGTGTGCATGCAGTCTAGACCGAGCCTAGTTCCAAACTTTTAGTTTTTTTCAACTTTCAAATAATGTTATGTACACATTTGATAATGTCATTATTAAGCATTGGTAACATCAACTAGTAACATAACTCCATGACAAATTTAATGAAAATGTTACAGTGATTCATGGATTATGTAACGAAATATGCAAACCAAACCTCATAAGATCAGTTACCATATCTCTAATATTTAAAATCACTGCAGTACAACATGAAAAACAAAAATCTCTAACCAGTCATGTTAGCTCCAGCACTGATAACAAAACAGAAATCTATACTTTGCAACAGTGCCAGGTTAATATGTTTTATTTTAAAAAAACGCACTTTTTAAATTAAATCATACAAACATATTATACTTGAGAAACTGGTTACATTGTGTCACTAAGTTATTACACAAGTGTTATGTCTAGAAAATCTGACAATAATGTAGCAGAGAATTCCAGTTCATGCAGTTGCCATTCTATATTCATGATGGGACTGATTTTAGTGTGATCTCAAGCTAAATTTTGAAAGTGGCTCCATTACTGGAGAAGACAGACATTACTGGTCTGAAAGTCTCCACTTTCTGGAAACAAGGCTCTAATATAAAACTGCACCAAAACTTAATCTAATATATGTGTGTGTGTGTGTGTGTGTGTGTGTGTGAGAGAGAGAGAGAGAGAATGGATGTTATGAGTACCTTTTACACTAATATCTTAAAGAGATTTAACAGAAAATTGCAGATCTTATGCTCTCTGTTCCTGGAGTGCAGATCAGTGTATCTATGATACCACACAAACATACAGACAGAACATCCAGTGATAACAACATATAAACATGAGAAAGTCTATCACGAGAATATGGAAGACTCAATATACAAACTCACACATTCTTAATATGTAAACAACTGCCCACTCTTAGCCTTCATAGGGCAATATGTGCAGTATGTCAGCTGTCAACTGTCAAGGTAGGGTACAATGGAATTGATACTATTAAACCATAAAGATAAACAAGAAAAAGTGCTTTTATTTGCAGATAAAAGGTGAAAAAGTGCTAAATAAAATCAGGCAGATTTTGCTCCAGCAAATCTGACATAAGGAACATACCAAAAGGAATGTAACAAAAGTTATCACCTATATGGATTATATATTTACCTTCAATTTGTGCTACACTAATGTAAGGAAATTTCTTTGATACAGCTCACTGCTAAACAACACAAAACCAGTGTTCCTTCTTTTTGGTCTGTATTTCATTTCCAAAAAAAAGATTAACTTTCAGGATTAAGTTTTGTGGGATTCAAGTCCTATTAATTATTTTCGTGTTTGAGAACTTATATTTCTGCATTGCAAGTCAACTAAATGAAGCCATTCCAGATGGATAAAAAATAACAAACAATAATTTATTAAAATCAAATAGTTCATTATTGACACAGTCTCAAATGGAAAGATGTCAAAAGGAAGTATCACATACAAATAAAATGTAATCAGAATGGCAGTGTTAAAATTCTGAATTTTAAATCTGGGCTTTGGTATCCTACCTTTGTCGCCATCACTTTAACATAATCAGAATGTTCATTTCATCAGACATTATTATAAATAAGAAATATAATTACCAGAAAAACATTTAACCTTTTTGACTCATACAGGAAACAAGTTTTGATACATTCCTTCAATATTACTTCAAGGTAATCCAGAAGTCTAACTGTCAGCATTATTACATAGTAATATCAGAGAATTAACAAAAACACAATCGTACTTCATCAGCCTTTGAAAATGCACATCTGTACTTCACATTATTCTATTTTTGGAAGATGCAGGCTTGATGATAGAAATTCTATTGATTCTTTACCACCAAAGACTGGGGAAAAGTGGGTCATTTTTCTAATTCCTTCTTATACTTGCAGCTGGTGAAGATTTCTATGAACTGCTTACAAAAACAAATGTACTGCCAATAAGAGCATGCTTAAATGAAAATTTATGCAAATTTTGCTTTATGAAGAAATGTGCAAATTTATGACACCATTAACTGAGACTCCTTAAGAATGTTTCAGACATACATACAAATTTAATTCATTCCAAAATTTGGATAGTAAAATATACCACACGGAAAGTTTAAAAAAATTTTTTGTATCAAGATTGTTTAAAACAAAATCTTCAAGACATTTCAGCTTTGCTGACTCACATCTGGAGTGTCTTTCAAGGTCTCATTGCTTGACACTGATCCTGAAACCAAACTAGATAAAGTATTCAATTAGAGCTTACAAACATGATAAAAAAACATAGTCATGCTAAAATCACTTTAACATTAATGATTTTGGTCATAAAGGAAATATTACATAATCTAATACTAAATAGCAACACTAACCACACAAGCGAGCAAAAGCCAGCAAGCACAGTGCAGGAGCATGCAAGCTGAAACACCTATTCAACCATGGAAGAAGCAGAGAGGAGGGATTAATGTATTAATTTCAGACAGTAGATAAAAGTTGTGATCTATAAAAAAAACTATACTACATACTACCGTAACAATGGATTACTTTTACTGAAGTTATGTTGTCAAAATTAATAGGAAAATATTATCTTTATATAATTTTGGTTGGGATCTGTTTCTATAATCATTCAAATATTATGTTCCAAATTAAATAGCAACTTAAAAACATACTTTTTTTTTTTTTTTTTAAATTGTTACTGATCACTTAACACCCCCTTAACTTTCAGTTCCATACAGTTTAAAAGACTTTTATATTTCATTTAATATGCGCAGTAATGTTACAATACTTGTCTCCACCACCACATTTACAATACCTCAAGGGGCCAAATCAGCCTCCTTTTCTGTAAGTAAATGAGGGTCCTTTTTCCGAAGAGTTATGGTGGACACAGCATAAAGCTAACTAGTATTTTCAATCACATGTAGAAATTAATAATTTCAGTGTTCTTCAGCAGAGGGATAAACCTCACCTTACAATGCATTATCTACTTGTGTAACAGGAAATGTCGTCTTCATAAAGCATGCTTAAATGACATATACTTTACCTATGCTATTATATTGTATTATGCCATAACCATAACCGAATGAAACTTCACAGTCTCTTCTCAATACTAAGAATGCAATTTTATACATGCCATGTTTTCATGAGGTATATTTTGTAAGAATGTGCAGAAGTAACTGTCCATGCAGTAGGTGAAGTATGAATTAATAAAAAACAGTTCAGGAGTTGCAGTATGAAAACTGATACAAAATATGTACAATATATATAAAATAGGAGTTTTGTAAAGTGACTAATAGTATGAGACTGTCACAGAAGAAATAAGGCTTACTAATATAAAATCAGTTTAATCAAATGTATACTGAGAAGAGACAAGATCATATTTACCTACATGTTTCAGTCAAGTTCAGCCTTTCTCAGGGAATATGTATGTGGCATGGCAATAGTGTTACTACTGGCTTGATATTGTCAACATATGCATAAAACTTCAGTGTGTCATAAACATACATACTGTGTAAATTAAAACAATACAAAGTACAAAACTGTAAAATTTACAATACCAGAAATAATCATGTATCAGGAATCCAGCAAAACTTGTAGTTAATTTATGTACACCACCCACATGGTACAGTCATCAGATACACTTATCATATGCCATACTGTCCATGTAAGCAATGACATTAGTACTGTCAAATGAACCAATGTAATTATGTGTGTTCTTGTTACAGATGTGTGCAGTCATGTATGTGGTTAACCGTTTTCTGTCTCCTGTGCATGTCAAATACTTGAACATACCAGTCCTTTGTGACAGGCTATTCCACCCATCACATTCACTAAATATGCTGGGACATGTCTAAAATGTGAGTCACAATTTAGCCATATAACATGATTCCCTGGAGATGGCTGAATTCAGCCATAATATGTAGGAAATATAGATGTGAAAATAAAATCTTGCTTGTTCTCATTGCACATTCAGTGGTATTCATTTGGTATTAATGTGTACACAGCAAATGATGAAAACAATTGAAATAAGATTTACTTTATTTTCAAAATGTAAGAAGTTAATAAATGAAATAAATATGCCGATATGTAAAATTTGATATATTACTAAACAGGTGGCATATTGCCAATGATTTAATTAGTTGCAGCATTGATTTTCTTGACTGTGCTTCTAGTGGTTTCCTCAATCCCTTCAGCTAAATAAAAGTACATACTATTAAAAAGGGTACAACCACTTCTTCCCCAGTTCATGACTGATTTTGCCATACATGATAAAATCTCATCATATGACACTTCATTTTACATACTTTATACAGCTTACTCTTGATTTTACATAATTTCCACACTTGATACAGTGCTGTTAAATAACCCATGAACAAGCAATAAAGGTTGCTCCCAAATCCTAAGAATGTGAGAATGCAGGCTGTCAATTTCATAAACAGTTTGTCATTACCACATCAGTTACAGAACTGTTAAAGATTATAAGTAAACACTATCATTTGAAGACTAACCAAAATGTAAACACTAAAGACAAGTAATGCATCTCATTTTCATATATTTTTACACAGTGCAATCTGTCCCCATAACTTAAAGAAAGTGACGTGGTTATGCATTTATTACACTAAACTCATACTCACACTTATAGGTATGAACATCCCATTTCATATTAAGTAGAACATAAGCTAAACAAATCTAGCACAAATAAACAATTCTAAATAACTGCAATGAAAACAATTATTTATTACTCAAGCAAATGGTTTGTTTTTGTGTAAGTTGGAGCATAGTACATTGATAAGATGGGATGCAAGTTCTTTCGCGCATCGAGATAATGCATTGTATCAGTACAGTCTGTCAGAAAAGGAACCTAACTTCACTTTAATCTGCCTAATATCTGCAAGTGTGATGGTGAAGCTGGTTACTGATGAATATTCAAACCAGCCAACAAACACTTTTAGAATAAAGTGTAAAAATTGAGTCTGAATATAATCTCTCAGTTTGCTTTGTTCCAAGGAACTTGCAAAATGAAAACACTAGAGTGGTAAACCTGGAATACCTGGTTATTGAATTCCATACTACTTAACATTCTTGTCATGCTGCAGACAAACAATTTATAAGAGAAGAAATTATATCATGACCTTTCAAATGCATAAATGCCAATATCCTAATTATTGAGGATCCACGCTCGCAATTTAAAAGTCATGTTCCAAATCCAAATTTGTTATTTTTCCCTGCTCTCATACTGTCTTGTTTTTGTCTTGATTTATTTTTTCCTGGCGTGCTGTCATGACTGTGTTACTTACGTGGATCCCTCTGAACTAGAAATGCTGTTGAGACTGCTTGCACCAACTTCACCAGTGGTGAAGTTTTTAGAGGGTAGGTGGTGGCTTGTGGAGGGCGCAACGAATGGGTTGTTGTGACATCGCAGTGGTGGAACCACTTCCTGTGACCGCTGAATACTCTTGCTGCTAGGGGAGCTACGGTTTCTAGTGCCACCTTCTGCAGGTACGAAAATATACAACCAAGAAAATAATAACACAAACAAACTTTTGTGTTTTCTTAACAAGCAAAATAGTTAGCAGAAGATGGATTCTGTAACTGTTAAATTAATTTAAAGGATGAACTTTAAAAGCAGTCAGGGTGGTATGGGAAACAAGCCTCTACTAGTCAACCGAATGAGAACACCAGCCAAATAACTGGATCCCACAAGTTTATGTTTAGCTTTATAATTATTATAATTTTTCATGTATTCAAACATGGCATATACTCAAAAAAAGATACTAATATTATTTACATGTTTCCATTGCATTCTTCATCTAAGCAGATACACACACATGTAAATTCACTGCATTTGCTCATACTGGATGACTATACATTAACCACTGAAAATAGCACCTACTTAGGTCAATATCTTTGAGACTGTAAAATAATAAACAAACAAACAAACAAACAAACAAAATAACATGTTCGCCTTTCACTTCCAATACACTGTGTTTTGTTGCAGGTTTTAATACACAGGTGTCACCTAAGATAAAATATTTCCCAGTGTTTTGTATTAGGGAAAAACACTTCTGTGTGAAATAATTACAGACTGTAAAAATAATATAAATAATCTAATTATAGACGTAACTGTTGAAAATCAAGTTCCATTCAGATAAAAATAAATTCACAGAATGTTTGCAGAGCTGTTGGAAATAATTATAAGCCATCATTTTTTATTCCAAATTTAGATTTCATATTATCTCTGATACAAAAATTTATTGGAATACATAAAAATGCAATTTCAACCCAGTTCAAATCCCGAAAATTGTGACTATATATTAAACTTAATTCACACTTGAATATTTAGCAGGCCAAGAATATCTAGTGAAAATAATTAATGTGTCTTAGCCCAAGACATATATTCTGCATAGCATAATGCAGCCATAAATGTAAGCACAGGATACACTGAAAGCAACACACAATATATGTGGTACAATAAAGAAATAAATTTTGATGAAACATGTATTTTTCTGTAAAATAAAAGAAATGAATTTTGATGAAACATGTATTTTTCTGTAAGTTAACAGTTTTCTAGTGTAGTAGATATCTACTCCTTCATGTAGTTCATTTCTGTTGGCAGGGTATTCTCATTTGCTTTTCTGAGACATATGTAATGATACTCACACATAATGGTGAACTTCTCCAAACATCTCAGGAGTGTTGCGATAGTCAGGGGAAACGGGATGTGAGGTCATATTGGCATCAAGAAAAGGGCATGCATCTGAGATTAATGTGGCATTTTTAATTATGCAAAAAATAATAAGCTACCAGTATCATATTTCAGAATATGCTTTCTGCACCAAAAATGTTTGCTGTTTACACTTTTAGTTTCAAAGATCTTACTGTAAATTCTTAACGTATGAAGATGGGTGTATTGCATTCTTGAATTATGAATAGAGTAACTGAAAGCTCAAAACTAAACAGATTTTCCCTTTTTATTTACTTTTATTACTAAAGAGAAACTTCATTGGAATAAAATAATTTAAAATGTTAGAAATTTAATGCCAGATTTCAGAGAATCCTGTGATCACCTTGTGTTCATATAAAGTATACCAGCACAAATAGATACATAGGTAATGGTAACTAGTGAGTTACATGTATGTTAGATCAATAATATGCACTTTACATTGCTATAGAACTGTACAGAATATACAGCTCACTTTTGCTACAACATGTTTCAAGCTACCCAGTAAAAAAAGAAAGAAATTTCCTCCCAGTCATGATCTATAATTGTTTGTTCCATCTTCATCAAAAGCACCATTCATAAATAAAACAGATTCATTGACTGTAACCATTTGCTAAGATTTGTTTTATCACATACTATTATCTTAATGAAGTGAATTTTTGCCAATTTAAGTATACTGGCTATTGTATGGAATGAGACAGCATTTATGTCTAAATAAAACACATTTCTCTGAAAATGTGCCACGTAAATGGGAAAAAGGAAGAATCGTCACTGACATGGTTAGATATGATGATACATGTTTTATGAAATACTGTATGTTTATTTTGAGCACGGTTACTGATATTGTGAATAAAACCAGCAGGAACTAGGGAAAAAATATGACAGGAAAAATAGGTAGGAAAGAAATCCTTACCTGGTGATTCAAGATGCTTATAATTTTCCTTTCTCTCCTCAAGAAACTCAAGTTACAGCACTATGGTGCTAGCTGATCTACCCATAACTCCCTACATGGTACTACACTGCATGCCCTTGTATATGATGCTAATATATAAATTGCTTGTTCTGGGTATTACAAACCACTGAAGCACAACTCAGGTCACTGACATTCTGTCAAGTTATAATCAGCATTACTTCTGTTCAGTCCCAATAAAGGTGAAGTGCACATATATATATATCACATGCTCTGTTGAATTTTTGATACAGAAATAGAGGCAACATACATATAAACATAACATTGAGGCACTTTTGCATAACCACTGTTGCGGTGGAAAAGCAATAAGTATTACATATTTTGAGTGTGTATCCACAGTCTTATTTATCCAGCATGCCATGTGCACATCCATAGTATATTGCCATATGTGGCAATGGAACTATTTTCAGAAAAAAACTATTGAAAAAAAAAGTGTTTTTTCTCTACAACTTTTGTTTGACACATCTCTCATTCTAAGAAGAATTGAGGGAGATATTATCATAAATGTGTATAGGTCTTCACATAAAGTACCTGTTTTTCTTGTCAGATTTTAACAAAACTTGTATTTTCTTGACTGATTTTCAAAAAACTAAAATATCCAATTTCACGAAAACCCATCTGTTGGGAGTCATGTTGTTCAATGCAGTAGGACAGACAGGACAAAACTAATAGTTGCTTTTTGTAACTTTGAAAACATGCCTAAAAATTAAAGCAACTCTGATTTGTAGCGTTAATAGAACATAATTTAGTAGCAATTATGATGATAATAAAATCAAATTTTAGCCAATTAGCACAAAATTAAACACAACACTTATTGTAAGAAATTGGTCATTTGCTACCATAACCTATTATCTCTGAATTACTGATCATTATTTGCATTCTACTCACAGCTTTGACCTAACAAGAATATGACAGAATGTTGCAAGTTAATGAGACAGTGCTTCTTGTGGTCAATACATTACATAAATAAACAACACTACAGGAACAATAGACAATACAAAATGCTTGATTCTATGTTTGTTAAGTAGCGAAGTGGACATTCAGCACAGCCAGCAGCACCTAATTTTGATCACCAGCCCATAAATATAGCACCCAGAAAAGCCACTACATTTTGCCACTACTAACACTTCTAAATGTGTATAACAATGTATAGTGACTTTAACCAACCATGGAAAGCCAGGAGGAGCAGCACCTTAATGCATATTAAGCAGTTATATTTAACAATTACTTTCCTCCTGACAGTGTGTTACATTTTAACATTTTCTGAACATATCTCACCAAATTTTGGAGCTATGGATGTCTGAATATAAGTGGATTCGAAAATTCTGTAACATTTTCCACAAGTTACTGAATATAAGTACGTAACATGAAATATCATATTAACTCTGTCTTAAATGTAAAGTCAATTAATGTAAAATTCACTTTCCATATAATTTATAATAAAGTATTAAGAATCAAATTTATCTTCTTTCAGTGAATTACATTAACAAAGAAAATTACATATTTCAAAACTTTCAGTACAAAATGTAACACATTGTCAAGGATGAAAATTTTATATAAATTCAGGAATAAGCATTCTGAGTTATATTTGAATTGTTACTACTGTGAACACTGGTCGATGTTTACTTACTCCTCCAGACTTGCAGAGTAAATGGGATGGTTGGATGTGGAATTGGTGTAAATGATGTCAGTCATTTTCAATTATAAGAGCCTGTGAACCTTTATACAGAAATGAGGTTTCAGAAGCTGGGCACTGCAAAAATAGTCATGTCTTTTGTCCCTAAAGACAGCATTGTTAGCTAAAAGGCAGTAATATTGTGTCCTCCATATCCCCATGTATCTACTACAAGGATGGACATATATTGATAGTGAAGTGGAAAAAGGTAAGGTAAGTGGATATGTAGCACTTAGAAAGGACAGTACTTCAAACTTTCAAAACCTGCAAGTTTAAAATAAAGGCATGATCAGTTTAATCACAGACAATGCTATGAAAATGAGACATACTGGAAGTAAACAAATAGTGTTAATGGAGCAAATATTAGATATGCACAAATAATTGTAGCTGTATTTATTACAAATTTCAAATACTGTGATGTAGATAAGCACTCATAATAGAAGGCTGACCAATGTAAACTTAAATTACTTAATGATAACACTGCCACTCTCATCTATAAGGCTGTATTATACTGTACAATTTGAATAAACTCTGCTGGGGGGGGGGGGGGGGGGAACTTTTATTTGGCAAACAATAGCAAGATGCATTATTATTATTATTATTATTATTATTCCTGTTATCACCTTTATGCAGGGTATGAACAATTATATACCTTAAACAAACCATGTTTCTAGGGTATATGGTGTTCAGTTGTTCTGTATTTACAGTTGTGCTATGCGCAATGTAATTTCAAACATGAAATATGTTTTGTACTTATTATTATTATTATTATTATTATTATTATTATTATTATCATTATCATTATCATCATCATTCCATGTTAATGCAGTAAGTCAATTTGAAGAGCAAACAGAATACAATGTCCAGGACAGGGACTTCCTTGAGAGTTGATTGTAATTCAATAATTGAGGATAAGCCCTGCTTCCAGGACATAGATATTTAACATTACATTTATAGAATCCCACCTTGGACCCTGACCTGGCCCATTTCTATCCCATTCACACACATTTTGACACCCTGTTTCTCTAAGGCCTGATTTCATTTATCAAACATGTGACACAACTTCCAGATGTTATGGCTGATGAGGCAAAATATTTTATTTGTTATGTCCCATTTTCAAGGTCTGGCCTACAGACTGGCTATCTAGACCAGTGGGTTCTTGGTTTTCCTTAGCCCCTCAAGGAATATTATGGGATGATAACTGAAACTGGACCATGACCAATCACACATTCCCTCCTGAAACCACCAGTCACCACTACAGTCACAACTACTAGTATCAATGTTAACAGCTTCCCATTGCAAAATAGTACTGTACAACACTTGGACAGAAGAAGATTCAGCTCACAGAATTGTTTTTTTCCTCTGTAGAGACTAAGTAGTGACTTCCCAGAAACAAAACTGGTCACTGTGTACCTGGCATCAGCTTGTGCAACAGTTCAGTATAATGCTCAGATTGACAGATCACTGCCTTAAAGAACTATTCTGTCCTCAATACAGAATCAGTTGTTGTTTTTTTAGATATAATCTCAGCTACAGTATATAGGTTCCTCCCAAAATCCTCAATTCCAATGGGTTAAATGAACAATAAATAAATATATAAATACATAAACACAAAAAAATTTATTTCCTCATATTTCCACCCCCATCCATTTTATTTGACATGCATGCTCTACATGAAATTCTGACATGAATATAAAACCAAGACACAATATTTTTTATTTTGTATGTGCATCTGTGAATCTGAACCTCATAGGGTGAGCATAAATCATGCAGAGACATAAAAAGCCTACACTGAGGACTTAAGATCATCTGGTGTGCAGTAGTACAATTACCAGGCATTTTACTGTGATCTGTATCTGGAAGTTTTATTCCAGGTTCAGTATAAAACTTCAGTTAAGGTCTACATTTCTACTGAAAGTACTAAATATATACTGCAAATGACAAACGTTTTTAACTGCATTCTTTGGATACAAATGCAAATTTAGGTAAGCAGAATTATGGCAGTTTCAAATTAAAATAAACTTCTACCCAATACCGTGTATGGTACCTGCTCTGAATCTGTATTTAGAACCTCAGATGAATAATGAGACAGAAACATCTCCTGAAAACCGAAGGAAAACTCAGAAGAATTACCTTAGAAATCCACTGAATAATCTCTGCAATGAAATAAATTAATTGGTTATTCACTGCGATAGGTTTAAAGTTTGAGGTACATTCCAGAATAACCTCCATTTCTGTAACTGATAAGTGACAAGTATTGTATAGTGAAAAGCTACATACAGAACATATTGGGGTTTTGTAGCACAAAAGATTCCTAATAAAGTGAAAACTAATTGGAATCTATCTGCTGTGATAAAAAAGGGGTAAACAACCTCACATCTTATAAACCTATTTGACAGCTACAGTCAACTTATCAGTTATCTATGACAGGCCACTGGATATGGTAGGTCCTGGAAAGGGTTATTTAGGAAAGGACAGTATTGTCGAACCTGTCTCCATCCTGTGAGCCCTCCCCATCACTTGACGCACTTGAGCCTTGTTTCACCAGGTGGCGTACGTCGTCTGGCAAAACCTCTTCGCTTCTATGGACGGTAAATGAAGTTTTGCCTTTACGCCCAAAACCTAATCTACGTTTGCGACCTGCAGGAGTTGCCACAGGGCAACAGAACAACAACAAAAACATCATCCATCAATAAGAGTATGGAAATGAAAGGGCAATAATTTTTACATAGACAAACAGCTTGGTAGTGTAGGCTCAAAAATATAACGTGGATCTTGTCAAATTAAGAAAAACATGAGTCAGCTTAAAAATAATTACCTAAATAGGTACTTTATACAGAACAATTCCATGTTAACTTATATACTCTTAAATGGGAACATAATACACAGATATTTGACCAAAGGGTTCAGTGTCTGAAATTCATTATAACATACCCCAATAAAAAAAGTGTAATGTATTGCACTACAGGGTTAGCAATATTAAGTAAACAAGCACAGCTTAACTATATAGTTCATTATGTTGTGTGACAAATACTGTCTATCACTTCTTGTTAGCTCACTTATCACATTAACGCAGCCCACATACATGGCAGAATAAGAGTAGAAACTGAAAAACAGTATTTGATGGATACAATAAGGACCCTGTAGAACTGGAGAT
>Ga0209628_10002427_pt1 | contig 12636 bp, 6 predicted proteins | sample TergutCu122P4_FD_187285 | JGI IMG/M metagenome (GOLD analysis project Ga0209628, IMG submission 187285) | Cubitermes ugandensis P4 segment gut microbial communities from Kakamega Forest, Kenya - Cu122 P4 (SPAdes) (version 2) | ecosystem: Host-associated > Arthropoda: Insects > Digestive system >...
GGCGTTCATCGGCACGACGAAAAAGCCCGATAGCGCGCCGATCAGGATCAAGAGCGGTATGGCCAGCCACAGGTGATGCACGAAATTCATCAAGAGCACGATGATGCCCATCGCGATGCCCAGCGGAATGACCTTGACCGACTTGCGCAATGTGATGAAGCGGGCGGCGACCACGGCGCCGGCGGCGATGCCGAAGGCGACCACGCCTTGCAGCATGGACGATTGCCACAGGTCGAGATTGAGCGCCACATCCGCCCACTTGATGACGATGAATTGCAGCGTGGCGCCAGCGCCCCAGAACAGCGTGGTCACGGCCAGCGAAATCTGGCCCAGGCGGTCGCGCCAGAGCAGCGCGAGGCAGTGGTTGAATTCGTGGATCAGATAAAGCGGATTTTTTTTCAGCGGCTTGTGATCGACGCCGGTATCGGGGACATAGAGATTGAAGGCGGCGGCCGCCAGATAGAGCAGGGCGACGATGAGGACGGCCAGTTCGCTGATGCTGCCGATGACCGGCAGGTCGACGGCTTGTAGATACTGGGCGATGGTGGGCTGGATCAAGAGGCCGCCGATGACCACGCCGAGAATGATGGCGCCGACCGTCAGGCCCTCGATCCAGCCATTGGCGACGACCAGCAGGCGGTGGGGCAGGTATTCGGTGAGGATGCCGTACTTGGCCGGCGAATAGGCGGCGGCGCCGAGGCCGACGACGGCGTAGGCCAAGAGCGGGTGAGCGCCAAGAAACATCATCGCGCAGCCGCCGATCTTGATGGTATTGCTGATCAGCATCACCCGCCCCTTGGGCATCGAGTCGGCGAACGCGCCGACGAACGCGGCCAGGGCCACGTAGGAGAGGGTGAAGAAGGTCCTCAATAGCGGCTCGTACTCGTCCGGCGCCTGCATGTCGCGCAAGGCGGAGATGGCAACGATGAGCAAAGCGTTGTCGGCCAGCGCGGAAAAAAACTGCGCGGCCATGATGATGTAGAAGCCGAATGGCACCGGGAAAATGGGTCTCGCTATGACTTTGGTCGAGGGTTATACCATGCTTTGCGCGGGTCGCAAGGCTTGTCGCCGGGGGTGAAATATGCCTGTGCTGGCCGGCATCGGGCGGCGGAATGTGATTGAATAGCGCCCGCAAACATAAGGAGAAACACCATGGCTGACCGGCGCTGGCGGCTTTTTCATGCCGAGGTCATGAACCCGGCAAGCAAACGGATTGTATGGCCGCCCCTGTTCCAGCCTTCTCCCGCCAGCGGGGGAAGGAGCCAAATTCCCTCCCCCGCTGGCGGGGGAGGGCCAGGGTGGGGGGACGGCTTGAAGGAATTTGCCGCATGACGACGATTTGTTCCGCCTCCCGTCCCATCCGGGTGCACATCGCGCCGGCCGCCATTCGCGCCAATTACCGTCTGGCGAAGCAGAGCGCGCCGGGAACGCGGGCGTGGGCGGTGGTCAAGGCCGATGCCTACGGCCATGGTCAGTGGCGCGTCGTCGAGGCCCTGCGCGCTGAGGCCGACGGCTTCGCCCTGCTCGAATGCGAGAATGCCGTGGCCTTGCGCGAGGCCGGCGTGACCCAGCCCATACTCTTGCTCGAAGGCATTTTTTCCGCCGCCGACGCGGCGGCGGTGGCCGAGCACCGGCTGAGCGCCGTGGTCCATTGCGCCGAACAGCTCGAATGGCTGATTGCGGGCTGCCGTGCCGACGCGCCGCTGGCCTTGTATCTCAAACTCAATACCGGCATGAACCGCCTGGGTTTCACCGCCGCGACCCTGCCACGGGCCATGGACTTGCTGCGCCGGCTGCCGCGGGCCGAGATTACGCTGATGACGCATTTCGCCGAGGCCGATGGCGAGCGCGGCGTCCATTGGCAGATGGAGCGCTTGCGCGCCCTGACGGGCGACTGGAAAGGGGCGCTCAATCTCGCCCGCAGTTTTTCCAACTCGGCGGCCATCCTGCGTCATCCGGCGGCGCACGGCGACTGGACGCGGCCTGGCATCATGCTCTATGGCGCGAGTCCCTTCGCCGATCAGAGCGCGCAATCGCTGGGTCTGCGTCCGGCGATGGCGCTCACCAGCCGGATCATCGCCGTGCAGGACATCGAGGCCGGCGAGCGCGTCGGCTATGGCGGCGTTTTCAACGCGCCTAGGCGCATGCGCATCGGCATCGTCGCCTGCGGCTATGCCGACGGTTATCCCCGCCATGCCCCGAGCGGCACGCCGCTTGCCGTGGCTGGCCGGCGCACCGTGACCGTGGGCCGGGTGTCGATGGACATGCTGGCCTGCGATTTGAGCGATATTCCCGAGGCCGGCATTGGCGCGCCGGTGACGCTGTGGGGCAAGGGCGAGGGGGCGGGCTTGGGTAGCCTCGTGCCGGTCGACGAGGTGGCGGCGGCGGCCGGCACCATCGCCTATGAATTGTTCTGCGCCGTGACGCCGCGCGTGCCGGTCGTGCTGGGGGAATGCTGAATGGCCAAGGCGCGCCCTATCTATAGTTGCGGCGAATGCGGCGCCAGCAGCCCGAAATGGCAGGGTCAGTGTCCCGGCTGCGGGGCCTGGAACACGCTGATCGAAAGCCTTGCCGAAAAGGCCACGGGCCATCGCTTCGAATCGCTGGCCCCCAGTTCCAGGCCGCGCACCCTGGCCGATATCGAGGTGCGCGACATCGACCGCCTCGCCACCGGCATCGGCGAATTCGATCGCGCCCTGGGCGGCGGTCTGGTTGCCGGCGGCGTCGTGCTGATTGGCGGCGATCCCGGCATTGGCAAGAGCACCTTGCTGTTGCAGGCGCTGGCCGGGTTGTCCATGACGAAGAAGGCGCTCTATGTGAGCGGCGAGGAATCCGCCGAGCAGGTCGCGCTGCGCGCCCGCCGGCTCGGGCTCGACACCCGGCAATTGCCGCTTCTGGCCGAAATCAATCTGGAGCGCATTCTTGCCGCGCTGCAAGCCGAGCGGCCCGAGGTGGCGGTCATCGACTCGATCCAGACGCTGTGGTCGGACGAGCTTTCCAGCGCCCCAGGCTCGGTGGCCCAGGTCCGCGAATGCTCGGCGCAATTGACCCGGCTGGCCAAGGAGAGCGGCATCACCATCATCCTGGTCGGCCACGTGACCAAGGAAGGGGCGCTGGCCGGGCCGCGCGTGCTCGAACACATCGTCGATACCGTGCTCTATTTCGAGGGCGATACGCATTCGAGCTTTCGTCTGGTGCGGGCGGTCAAGAATCGCTTCGGCGCGGTCAATGAACTGGGCGTTTTCGCCATGACCGAGAGCGGCTTGAAAGGCGTCAGCAATCCGTCGGCGCTGTTTTTGTCGCAACACGGCCAGGAGGTGCCCGGTTCCTGCGTGATGGTGACCCAGGAAGGAACGCGCCCGCTCTTGGTCGAGATTCAGGCGCTGGTCGACACCGCCCACGGCAATCCGCGACGCCTGACCGTCGGGCTCGATGCGCAGCGTCTGGCCATGCTGCTGGCGGTGCTGCACCGCCATGCCGGCATCGGCTGTTTCGACCAGGATGTTTTTGTCAATGCCGTCGGCGGGGTCAAGATCGCCGAGCCGGCGGCCGATCTGGCGGTGCTGATCGCCATCGCCTCGTCCATGAAAAACCGGGCGCTGCCGGCCAAGCTGGTCGTATTCGGCGAAGTCGGTCTGGCGGGCGAGATACGCCCGGCGCCGCGCGGCCAGGAACGCTTGCGCGAGGCGGCCAAGCTCGGTTTCACGCAGGCTCTGATTCCCGAGGCCAACCGGCCGAAGCAAGCCATTCCCGGCATGACGGTGATTGCCGTGCGCCGGGTCGAGGAGGCGGTGGCGCGGCTGCGTGAGTTGGACTAAGCTCTGCCCGGGCAGACCGAATCCATGTTCAATTTATCCCGCTATTTCTCCACGGTCAGTTTCATCCTGATCGTTCTGGCAGCTGGCGTGTTCGGCCCGCTTTACCGGCAATTGGCGCAGCAGCAGATCGAAAGCCTGGCCGAAAGCCGCAATGTGGCCATGGCCCGTCTCTTCGAGGAGGCGCTGCGAGAGCCGCTCAATGACTTGCTGGAAGCCTCGCTTGGCCGCGATGCCGAGTCGCTCCGCCAGTCGGACGAGGTCGCCCGGCTTCGCGAACAGCTCGCTTCCCTGACGCGCAACACGGCCCTTGTCCAGTTGCGGCTCTACAACCGCCTGGGCGTCGTCGTGTTCGCCACCGACCCGCTCCAGATCGGCGACAGCGGCCTGAATAGCCCGGGTTTTCGCGCGGCCCTGACCGGGACCGCCGGCAGCCGCCTCAGTCGCCATGCCGATGTCGTCACCTTCACCGGCGAGCTCGCGAAACTGGTGGCGCACATCAGCCATGTTCCCTTCATGGACCCGGATGGCGCGGTCGGGGGCGTATTCGAGCTCTACCAGGACGTGACGCCCTTCATGCAGCAGTCGCAGAAGAGCGAGCGCTGGGTGACGGCGGGCGTTTTCGCCATTTTTGGCGTGCTGTTCTTCATGCAATATCTGGTGGTGCGGCGCGCCCAGGGGGTCATCACCGAGCAGGCGGGACGCCTGAAGGCGGCGCGCGATACCCTGGAATTGCAGGTCGAGGCGCGCACCGACGAATTGAAGCGGACCAATCTCCAGTTGCAGGGCGAGATCGCCGAGCGCCGCCAGGCCGAGAGCCAGCTCAATTTCCTGGCCTGCCACGATCCGCTGACCGGGCTTGCCAATCGCCGCTGTTTCATCGAGCGCCTGAACGCGCGCCTTGACGAGGCGCGCGATGGCCGGCTGCCCTTGGCGGTGCTCTTCATCGACCTCGACCAGTTCAAGCAGGTCAATGACTCGCTCGGCCACAGCGTCGGCGACGAATTGCTGATTGCCGTCGCCGCCCGGCTCACCGAGCAGTTGCGCCTGGTCGATATGCTGGCTCGCGTCGGCGGCGACGAGTTCGTCTGCCTGATGGAAGAGGTGCGGGGTGACGACGAAGTGGCCATCGTTGCCGGCGAAATCGTCGATGCCTTTGTGAAGCCCTTCCGCCTGGGCGATCACGAATTGTTTTTGTCGGCCTCGGTCGGCATCAGCCTCTTCCCGCGCGATGGGGCGGGCGGGCTCGAACTCCTGCGCAATGCCGATACGGCCATGTACCGGGCCAAGGCCATGGGTCGCGGCGAATATAGTTTCTATACCCCGGAAATGACGCGCGATGCGCGAGAGCGCATCCGCATAGATAATCTGTTGCGCAAGGCGCTGGAGCGGCGGGAATTCGTGGTTTATCTCCAGCCTCAGGTGGATACGGCCAACGGCAGCCTGGTCGGGGCCGAGGCGCTGCTTCGCTGGCGCAGTCCGGAGCTTGGGCTGGTGCTGCCCAATCTTTTCATTCCGCTGGCCGAGGATTCGGGCGTCATCGTGCCGCTCGGCGCCTGGGTGCTGCGGGAAACCTGCCGCCAGGTCCGCCGCTGGGACGAGAAGGGTTTCGCGCTGCCGATGGTGTCGGTCAATGTGTCGGTGCGGCAACTGGAGCGCCCGGAATTCGCCGACACGCTGCGCGAGATCCTCGAAGAAACCGGCATGGACCCGGCCCGGCTCAAGCTGGAATTGACCGAGTCGGTGCTGATCGGCATTGGGGACGCCTGCGGGGAATTGCAGCGCCTGCGCGCCCTGGGCGTGAGTCTCGCGCTCGATGATTTCGGCACCGGCTATTCCTCGCTCAACTATCTGCGGCAATTGCCGGTGCAGCAATTGAAAATCGACCGCTCCTTCATTACCGGCATCGGCAATAACAGCGGCGACGAGGCGATTATCCGCACCGTCATGCAACTGGCCGCCAGCCTGGGGTTTGAAGTCGTTGCCGAGGGCGTCGAGACTCCCGAACAGGCCGAATTTCTGGCCACTCTCGGCTGCCAGCAATTGCAGGGCTATCTGCACGGGGCGGCGGTCGCGCCGGCGGATTTCATCAGCCGCTGGGGCAAACCTTGATCGCTCTGGCTTGGCGGCTGCTCGGACGGGAGCTGCGTTCGGGCGAACTGCGCCTCTTGTTCGCCGCGCTCGCCATTGCCGTGGCGGCGGTCTGCGCCGTCGGCTTTTTTGCCGATCGCGTGCATCTGGCCCTCGAACGCGAGGCGCAGCAATTGATGGGCGGCGATCTGGTACTCAGCGCCGATCATCCGCTCCCCGAGGCCTACCGCGAAGAAGCGGCGAGGCGAGGGGCAAGGATGGCCGAAACCCGGGTTTTTCCGAGCATGGTCGGTTTTGCCGGGGGGGCGCAATTTGCCGCGCAGTTGGCCGATATCAAGGCGGTCAGTTCCAGTTATCCCTTGCTTGGCCGGCTGTCGGCGGCAAGCCGCCTGGGCGAAGCCGGCGCGCCGGCGGCCGGCGGGCCGCAAGGGGGCAGCGTCTGGCTCGATGAGCGCCTGGCCACGGCGCTGGGGGCGGCCCCGGGCGATGCCGTCACGCTTGGCCGGGCCTCGTTGCGGGTGGCGGCCATCCTGACCCTGGAACCGGATCGCGGCATCAGCTTTTTTGGCCTTGCGCCTCGCCTGATGATGCATCTCGACGACGTGCCGGCCACCGGGCTGCTGCAATTCGGTTCGCGCGTGCGCTACCGTCTGCTCCTGGCTGGCGACGCCTCTACCATCGACGCGCTGCGCCCCTGGCTGGAAGCCCGCCTGGAACGCGGCGAGCGGCTCGAAGACGCCAGCAACGCGCGCCCGGAAATCCGCAGCGCGCTGGAGCGGGCCGAGCGCTTTCTGGGTCTTGCCACCCTGCTGACGGTGATTCTCGCCGCCGTCGCCGTGGCGCTCGCGACCCGCCGCTATCTGCAACGTCATCTCGACGCCTGCGCCGTGATGCGCTGCCTGGGCCTGACCCAGAAGCGCCTGTTGCGCCTGCACGCCCTGTTGTTCTTCTGGCTGGCGCTCTTGGCCACGGCGGCTGGCAGCCTTGTTGGCTATGGCGCGCATTTTCTGCTCGCGGACGGTTTTCTCGGACTCATCGCCGTGCAACTGCCGCCGCCCGGCTGGCGGGCGCTGGGCCACGGCGCGGCGGTGGCGGCGGTGCTGTTGTTTGGCTTCGCGCTGCCGCCCTTGCTGCAACTGGCCCGGGTGCCGACCTTGCGCGTGCTGCGCCGCGAACTCGGCCCGCCAAGGCCATCCTTGTTTGGCGGCTATTTGCTCGGCAGCTTCTTGCTGGGCGGCCTGATCCTCATCGTCGCTGGCGACGCCCGCCTGGGCGCGCTGGCGATCGGCGGCTTCGCCGGGGCGCTGGCGCTTTTCTGGCTGCTCGCCCGGCTGCTGCTCGCCGGCATCGCCCGCCTGCGCGGCGCGGGCGGCCCGGGCTGGCGTCAGGGCCTTGCGAACCTCGCGCGCCAAGCGCCAGCCGCCAGCCTGCAAATCGTCGCGCTCTCCATCGGCATCATGGCCATGCTGCTGCTCACCGTCACCCGAGGCGAATTGCTTGCCGCCTGGACTCGTTCGCTGCCTCCCGATGCACCCAATCGCTTCATCATCAATATCCAGCCCGAGCAGCAAGAGGCGGTGGCGGCGGCGCTCTCCGCCTTCGGCATCGAGGCGGAACTTGCGCCCATGGTGCGCGCCCGCCTCATCGCCATCGCCGGCCGGCCAGTGACGGCGGCCAGCTACCCGGAGGACGAGCGCGCCCAGCGCCTGATCGAGCGCGAATTCAATCTCTCCTGGCGCGATACCTTGCCGCCCGGCAACCAGATCAGCGCCGGGCGCTGGTTTGAGTCGCAAGAATCCGGGCAGGGAAGGGGAGGGGGAGCGGAGCAGGGGGTGGCCTCGGTCGAGGAGGGCTTGGCCCGCACGCTGGGCATCGCGCTGGGCGACGAATTGCTGTTCTCGGTCGCCGGCATCGAGCGCACGGTGCGCGTTACCAGCCTGCGCAAGCTCGCCTGGGACTCGATGCGCGTCAATTTCTTTGTGCTGACGCCCTCGGGCGTCATCGACGACCTGCCCGCCAGCTATATCACCAGCTTCCACCTGCCGGAATCGCCGCAACCCTCCCTCCCCCGCGCGCGGGGGAGGGCCGGGGAGGGGGGGGCAGCTAGTGCTGACACTTCTTCCTCCCATCCCAACCTTCCCCCGCACGCGAGGGAAGGAGATAACCCGCCATCGGCGGCGAAGGCCGATCTCGGCCTCGAACTGGTCAGCCGTTTCCCGAATCTGACGGTCATCGACATCGCCGCCGCCATCGCGCAGGTACGCACCGTGATGGATCGGGTGGCCGGCGCGGTGCGCTTCATTTTCTTGTTCACGCTGGCGGCCGGCGGCATCGTGCTGCTTTCGGCGTTGTTGTCGATGCTCGACGAGCGGCGCTATGACCTCGCGGTGATGCGCGCCCTGGGCGCTCGCCGCCGGCAATTGGCCTCCGCCTTGCTGGCGGAACTCGCGGTGATCGGCGGCAGCGCCGGTCTGCTGGCGGCGGGGGGCGCTCTGCTGGTCGGCCAACTCATCGCCCGCCAAGCCTTCCAGCTGGACATGACGCCAGCCCTGTGGCTCCCGCTACTGGCCGCGCCGGGCGGCGCGCTCGCGGCCATCGCCATCGGCTGGTGGGCCGTGCGCCGCCTGCTGGCAACGCCAGCGCTGATTCTGCTGCGCGGCGGGGTTTGAGAGAGCGACCCTGAAAACCAGGCGGATCGCCCGCGACCTCGGCCCGCCAGGGTTTTGGCGATGGGCGATCCCCTTGAACCGGCTATTAACCGGCTATTTGAGCAATCCGCGCGCCCGGGCTTGGGCGGCGTTGAGCAATAGGGCGGTTTCTTCGCGGTAGGGCTGGCTGAATAGCGGCGTCTCGCCAAGCTTGGGCGCGCCCAGGATGAGTAGCGCGCCGTCCGGATGTTGCTCGAACCAGGATTGAATGCTGGCGGGCGATCGCAATTCTTCGATGGGGCGCTTGAGCCTGCCGAAAAACTGGTACTGATTGTGATAAGTGCCGGTCGTTCCCACCGTGATGCCGCGTTGTTGCAGCTTTGCGATTTCTTGCGCCATGGGCCGAACGTCATGGCGAAGCCAAAGATTGTCGGCGGCGTAGAACTGGATCAGAACGAAGAAGGCGGCCCCGAGGCTTGCCAGCGACGCGATGCGCCGCTCCGCCCGGCTGCCGAGCCAGAGCAGCAGGATCGCCGCCAGTATCAGCGCAATGCCCGGCCATTGCGGCAGATCGATGGAGGGATCGAGCTTGCCGATCAGGCCATCCGGCGCAAACGCTATCATCGCCGCGCCCGCCGCCGCCGTCAGCAGCGCTGGCAGCCAGATGGCGTTCCAGCCGCCTTGCTTTTCCCGCGCCAGCACCCGGCCTGCCAGTAGCGCGAACGCGGGCAGCAGGGGGAGCAGGTAGTGAACCTGTTTGCCGCTGACGAAGGAGAAAAACAGAAATACCGGCAGCGACCAGGCAAGGCAGAAGCGCAAGCCGCGGTCCAGGCCTTCGCGGGTGAGCGCGAAGCCGCGTTGCCACAGAGCCGGCCACAGCAGCCAGGGAAAGAGCAGAACGGGCAAGAGCGGCAGGTACCACCAGAAGGGGCGCTTGTGCGCGAAGGAATCCGCCACGCGGCCCGCGGTCTGGCCCCAGAAGATCATGCGCTGGTATTCCTCGCCGCCTTGGATGGCCGCCGGAATGGCCCAGGCCAGCGCGATCGCGGCGCCGCCCAGCACGGCCAGCAGCACGCCGCCGGCCCAGCGCATCTTGTTGAGGCCCGGCCGCCACCAGGGCGCGAGCAGCGCGACCGGCAGCAGATGCAATAGCGCCACCGGACCCTTGGCGAGTACGCCGAAACCGATGGCCAGCGCCAGCCAGGCGAAGCCGCGCTTCATGGCCCCATCGGCCGCCATGAAGAGGCCCCGCAGGCCGAGCAGCACGAAAAAAGTCAGCATCACGTCGAACATGGCCGAGGTGGAAAACAGCATCCACAAGAGGCAGGAGGAGAGTATCCACGCGGCGTTGCGGCGCGCGTCTTCATCGCGCGGCCACAAGCGCCAGCCGAGCGACAGGGTGATGAACAGAGAGCCGAGGGAGAACAGCGGCGAAACCAGACGCGGCCACCAGTCATTGACGCCAAAAACGGCCCAGCCCAGGTTGTATATCCAGAACAGCAGCGGCGGCTTGTGGCTGTAGGGCTCGCCGTTCTTGAACAGCACGAGGGGGTCGCCTTTCAGCCACATTTCCCAGGCCACGCCGATATAGCGGGTTTCGTCGATGGGCGTCATGGGCCGGGTGACGAGCGAGACGATCGTCAGCAAGATGAGCAGCAAGATGGGGCCCACCAGAAAAATCTGGCCCCGGGGGATGGCTTGGTTGGGTCTCATGGTCATGGCGCTATTGGCTGCGCCAATAGCTGTTGGATTCGTAATGATTGGCTTTCCGCCGCGCTCTTCCTCGACATCCAGATCGGTTGTCCGGCGGCGGGCATCGGAATTGTAGCCGAGTCTATCCAGCCGCTTTCCCCTTCATGGCCGCTGGTAAAATGTCTCATGGTTTCAAATAAGCAAGCACCGCCGCCGCTGTTCGGCTACCGCAAGTTCTGGGCGCACCGTTTTGGCCCCGCTCCCTTTCTGCCAATGTCCCGTCAGGAGATGGAAGCGCTCGGCTGGGATTCCTGCGACATCATCCTGGTCACGGGCGATGCCTATATCGACCACCCCAGTTTCGGCGTGGCCCTGATTGGCCGCCTGCTCGAAGCCCAGGGTTTCCGCGTCGGCATCATCTGCCAGCCGGACTGGAATTCGGCGGTCGATTTCAAGCGCCTGGGCAAGCCCAATCTGTTTTTCGGCGTGACCGCCGGCAATATGGATTCGATGGTCAATCGCTACACCTCCGACCGCAAGATTCGCTCCGACGATGCTTATACGCCCAATGCCGAAGCCAACAAGCGGCCGGACCGCGCCGTGACCGTCTATGCCCAGCGCTGCCGCGAAGCCTTCCCCGGCGCGGCGGTGGTGATCGGCTCCATCGAGGCCAGCCTGCGCCGCATCGCCCATTACGATTACTGGTCGGACAAGGTGCGCCGCTCGGTGCTGCCCGATTCCAAGGCCGACCTGCTGATTTTCGGCAATGCCGAGCGGGCCATCGTCGAACTGGCCCATCGTCTGGCGCGCGGCGAGAAAATCGGCGATATCCGCGATCTGCGCGGCACGGCCTTCATGGTTGCCCGCGACTGGCTGCCTTCCGCCGACTGGGAGGAAGTGGATTCGACCGAGGTCGATGTGCCGGGGCCAGTCGTTTGCCCCCTCTCCCATGCGCCCTCCCCCCATCCCGACCTTTCCCCGCGGGCGGGGGAAGGAGAGTGTGGCCCCTGTGCGGGCCAAGCCGCTTCTGACGCCCAGCCCATCCGCCTGCTATCGCGCGATCAGCGTCTGGCCGCCCGGCGCGAGCGGCGCGCCCATACGGTGATTCGCCTGCCCGCCTATGAACGGGTGCGGGACGATCCCGTGCTCTATGCCCATGCCTCGCGCACCCTGCATCTCGAATCCAATCCCGGCAATGCCCGCGCCTTGCGCCAGGGGCATGGCGAGCGCGACGTCTGGCTGAATCCGCCGCCGCTGCCGCTCTCGACCGAGGAACTCGACCGCGTCTATGAACTCCCTTACGCCCGCCAGCCGCATCCGGGCTATGGCGACGCGAAAATTCCGGCCTGGGAGATGATCCGCTTCTCGGTCAACATCATGCGCGGCTGTTTCGGCGGCTGCACCTTCTGTTCCATTACCGAGCACGAGGGGCGCATCGTCCAGAGCCGTTCGGAAGATTCGGTGATCCGCGAAATCGAGGAGATGCGCGACAAAACGCCGGGTTTCACCGGCGTCGTCTCCGATTTGGGCGGCCCGACCGCCAACATGTTCCACCTCAAATGCAAGGACGAGAAAATCGAGTCGGCCTGCCGCCGGCTGTCCTGCGTCTATCCCGACATCTGCGAGAACATGGGCGCCGACCACGCGAGCCTGATCTCGCTGTACCGCCGGGCGCGCTCGACCCGGGGGGTGAAAAAGGTGCAGATCGGCTCCGGCCTGCGCTACGACCTGGCCGTGCGCTCGCCGGAATATATCCGGGAACTGGTCACCTACCACGTTGGCGGCTACCTGAAAATCGCGCCGGAGCATACCGAGGCCGGCCCGCTGTCGAAAATGATGAAGCCCGGCATCGGCGCTTACGACCGCTTCAAGCAATTGTTCGACCGCTTCTCGCGCGAGGCCGGCAAGGAGCAATACCTGATTCCCTACTTCATCGCCGCCCACCCCGGCACCACCGACGAGGACATGCTCAACCTCGCCCTGTGGCTGAAGAAAAACAATTTCCGCCTCGACCAGGTGCAAACCTTTTTGCCGACGCCGATGGCGCTGGCGACCACGATGTACCACAGCGCAAACAATCCCCTGAAGCCGCTGCGCCGGCAGGGCGGAGAAAGCGTCGAAACCGTGCGCAATGGCCGCCAGCGCAAGCTGCACAAGGCTTTCCTGCGCTACCACGACGCCGAGAACTGGCCGCTTTTGCGCGAAGCCTTGAAGGCGATGGGCCGCGCCGATCTGATTGGCAATGGCAAGAAACATCTGGTCCCGGCCTGGCAGCCGGCCGGGGTCGGACACAGCGAGCGCCCCCGGCCCGCGATGCCTGCTCCCGCTGCGAAAAGAAATGAGAGCCGGAACGAAAGTCGCCAGACCGCCCGGCCTCATCCGCCAAACCC
>Ga0209628_10002429_pt1 | contig 12631 bp, 10 predicted proteins | sample TergutCu122P4_FD_187285 | JGI IMG/M metagenome (GOLD analysis project Ga0209628, IMG submission 187285) | Cubitermes ugandensis P4 segment gut microbial communities from Kakamega Forest, Kenya - Cu122 P4 (SPAdes) (version 2) | ecosystem: Host-associated > Arthropoda: Insects > Digestive system...
TAGTCGACGGATTAAAATCCGTTTGGAGTTCTGAAACTCTTTTTGTACCTTTGTCGCGTGCCATGTTTTTTATCGTTTTGAATTAGGCCGCTAAGGTAGTTATTTTCAACGACTTTAGAAAAAAAATGGCATTTTTTTTGTCCCTCTACCCTATCTCTATCCTCACTTTTCAAGGATATAGAAGGTGCGAAACATTAGTTATCATACATTTCAAAATTTGCGCTCTCAAAAATGCTCAAGAACATCCCCACATCCCCCTGCCCCCTTCAAAGGGTGAATTGAAAAAAACAAAAATAAATAAATCATGGTTCAGACATTGTTTATAATTGCATTCCGCAACCTGCGGAAGTACAAGACCCAGAACATCATCAGTTTTATCGGGCTGGCGGTAGGGTTTGCCTGTTTCGCCTTTTCGGCGCTATGGATCAGGTACGAAATGAGTTACGATAACTTCCACACGAAAGCCGACCGGATTTACCGGGTCAATGTGGCGCCTTTCAAATGGGATATGATGGGCGATGGCGCAACGGAGATACAACCCGGCTCTTATATTTTAGGGACGTGGCTAAAAACTAATTTCCCTGAGATAGAGGAGGCTTGTGCCATACGATTCGTGACTTCCGACAATGTCGGGCTTGGTACGAACTATATCATCTTGTACTATGACCAGCATTTTTGTAAGGTTTTTGATGTAAAATTTCCGGAACACCTGTTAGTAGCAGGACAGACGGACAGGCCGGTTGCAGTCATACCTGAATTTAATAATGAAGAAACCATAGAAAACCTTAAAGAAACATTCAATTTTGATGTGCGTGCGACGATGCCCCGCTGGCCTGCCAACTCCAATATCCAGTTCAATATAGCCGCTTCCATGCCTGCTATCAACTATCCCGCAGTCATGCTTTCTAACTGGAACACACCGTTTGAAACCTACCTGTTGATAAAGGATGGCGTCGATATAAAAGCGCTGTCGAAAAAGTTGGACAAGATTGATATCCCTGAATGGAAAAAAGCTCCGATATCCCTTATACTCACACCAATAAAACAACTCCGATACAAAGACCCATCCGGACGAATCAAACCCGACGTCAAAATCAATCACATCCGGATTTTCGCCATAGCAGGATTGTTAGTTATTTTGTGTGCGCTGTTCAACCATCTGACTCTTCATTTTACCCGCGTACAAATGCGTTTACGGGAATTAGCGCTGCGAAAAGTAAACGGCGCTTCTGACTGGCAAATCGCCGCCACACTTTATACCGATTTTATGTCAGTCATCCTGTTATCGCTTGTTGCCGGTTTTCTGTTGATGGCAGGATTACTTCCCACATTCAAGGAATACGCTTCTATTGGGAACACAAACGTCAGCATTTATATTGAACTGACAGTTTATGCGCTATTGCTGATTGTGTGCGGTTTCATAGTCTGTGGCATCCCATTCTTATACTTCCGCAAGTTAGTGTTGAACGAAAGCATCAAGGAATCGAGGAAGTCAGGTTCACGTAATCTGTTCAGGAAAGGCGGATTGCTTGTTCAGTTGATTATCAGTCTTGGAATGATCTTTTGTGCCACAGTATTTATTAAACAGATACGTTTCTTATATCAGGATGGATTGGGTCTCAACCGACATAATATTGCTACTTTTGAGCCTTCCTGGCGGGCATCGCCTGCGTTTCCCTTGCAGTATGTTGACCGTATCAAACAAATACCCGGTATTATCGATGCCATTCCTGTTAGAGGCGGAGCTTTCCTCCGTAATATGGCGGTTACGTCGATAAGTTCTATTGGTTCGTTCCGTACAGCGGTTATTGAAAAAGACGGGCAACGTATCAATTATACCTATTTTATAACCTACGCTGACCCTCGATTTTTTGACTTTTTTGGCATAGAAATCCTTGAAGGTATGAGGTTTTCCAATGAAAATAACAACAAATTGGTGATTAACGAAAAGATGCGGGACGATCTGGGAAAAAACTTTATTTCCAACGATTTGGACATCATCGGCGTAACACGGAACTTTTATTTGACGCCCACCGCAAAAGCCCGACCTATTGCCATTCTTTATCCTGATGAAAGACAATTCACTACGATAGCCTACCGGTATGAGGAAGGATTTCGACAACAAATAGAGCAAGCTACCGATAAGTTTTTGCGCGAGGAGTTCCCTGACCACGGAGGACGTGTCGTCTGGCGTCATTACATGGAAGATATTTTCAACGAACACTTCAAGTCGGAGCAGGCAGTATTGAAACTTTTGTCGGTGATGACCCTTGCCTGTATCTTGATAGCCATTTTCGGGGTTTTTTCGCTGACAAGCCTCACCTGCCAGCAGCGTCGCAAGGAGATAGCCATCCGCAAAATCAACGGCGCCGAAGTGGTGGACATATTGAACATCTTTTTCAAGGAATACCTGTTTATGCTTGGGTTTGCGGCGCTTATCGCCTTCCCTGCCGGCTATGTCATCATGAAACGCTGGTTGGAAGGATATGTCAAGCAAACCCCGATAGACGCCTGGCTGTATGGATTGATTTTCCTGATAGTCTTCGTAGTCATCGTCATTTCCATAGCAACAATGGTTTGGAGAGCCGCCAACCAAGACCCGTCGGAGGTGGTGAAAAGCGAATGAATTAGAGTTTAGAGTTTATATTTTGTATTAATAAGGTTGTTATTTTTCATTCCTAATTCATCAAAGGGATAGCCGTAAGTATTGTAATAAACGAATCGCTATCTCCCATTTCAATGCTATCCCCCAAGTTAGACACATATTTATCTCATCCGGGATATATGGATACTAATTGATGTTGGGGCAGACGGTGGTTGTGAGCATCTTGGTTTTGGCGGTTACTTGCATACCGCTTATCTCTTTGAAATAGACCTTGATATGCTCTGTTTGCATGTGGTTCTGATGTCCGGGCTTGTTTTTCCACCGCTCAAAAAGATGAAATTCGGTGCTGTCTTTGTACGACTGAAATAAGTCATACGCCAGACAGGCTTCTTCTTTTAATGTGGCGGCTTGGCACTTGTCGAAAGCCGCTTTGTAGCCGGCGACATGTTCCGGTTTGACCTTCACCGGGATGTTCATGATGATCTCCAACGAATCTTTGATAGCGACGCAGTCCACTTTGGACGCTTTGGTTTCTTGGAGTTTACTGCCTGTAAACACGATAATAACGCATACGAAAATGAATAAAAACTGTTTCATAATGATGAAATGAGTGGTTAATAAACTGCAAATGAAAGAATAATTTTTCACTCTGCAAAAATTTTTCCCGTTCTAATTCAATTTTTTCCATTTATTACCTATCTTTGCATCTTTAAAAAAATGATTCGTGATAATTTTTTCCGTTCCGAAAAAGAAGAACGTGTCTTCGTGGCCAAAAAAATTCTATATGAAAACTGTAAGAAAATCTATCATCACAGGCTTCGTATTGGCAATCCTTTTCTGTTCTAACCGCAATAGTTATGCTGCCGAACCCCTTGTTATCAAGGGCGCTAACTATTATTTGGCTAACCCCAAAACTGAATGGGAAATGAATCATCCTGTCCGCTTCTGGGGCATCAACAGCGTCTGTGTGTTCCCTAACGAAACAGAGGCGGCTGCCATTGCCAAAAGATTTGTTTATCTAGGGATTAATTTAGTTCGCCATCACCACATTCCCCGTTCGAGTTCCGATTGGAACTCCGGCGAAAATATCCCTAAGGGTATGCTACTCTATGGTTCGGGAACAACGCCTACCCGCTTTAACGAGGAGGCTTTAAAAAGATTTACGAACTATAACCGCGAATTAGGAGACCATGGTATCTATTACAATTTTGCCATCACCAATTCCAGAAGTTATTGCGGCGCAGACAGATACCACCCTGTCTTTGAGGGATTAACAGACGAACAACTGAACATCCCCGCAGAAGAATGGGCAACGGAGATTGATAAAATCAGAAGAACCGGCTGGCAAACGGCCATGAATATCCACAAACGGCTACCCTTGTTTGACGAGCGCGCCGCTTTGCTTTGCGAAGACTATGTGCGGACGATACTAACGCAATGGGTTAAGCCCGGTATGTATCAAATAAAAGATGACCCCGCGCTGATTAGCATCGAAGTAAACAATGAAGGCTCGCTTGAATATGCGATTAAATCCGACCAGATAGGCATGGGCGCCAATAAATTTACAGACGACGTCTGCCCGCTTTTGAGGGCAAGCATCACCCATCAATGGCAAAAATATCTGACTGATAAGGAGGGTTATACGCTCATACAGGCACAGGAAGCCGAGCTTTTTGGTAACCGCGCTCCTTCAGCTCAGCGTACCCGTTTTTGCGAATACATGGAAACACGGTTTTATGAACGTCTCAGAAAAGTGATTCAGGACGAGTTAGGATGCCGAAAACCAATCATTTATGATAATCTTTGGCGGGGTGAGGATTTTGCCAAAACAGACCGCCGGCTGAGCGCTGTCATCGAAGAGCACTCCTATCAAGACCCTTTTATTGCGGATAAAATCATTGACCTGTTTGAAGAAGCCACCTACCGCGCTCCAAAAGATATGCCCTATTTTATCGGAGAGATCAATCAGCCATTTTGGGGGCGCGACATGGTGGATACCTACCAACTGAGTCGCACGATGTTACCCTTTGCCATTGCTACATACGGGCTATTCAATAACTGGTCGGGCGTAGAGTTCTACTCCTGGTTTCACGGCAATCAGTTTCTCCAACCCAATACCGGCATAGCCAAAGATGAGCACTGGCGGTTGTACGGGGGTGGCATGACCAACCAGTCGGCCGACAGGATAGGGTTCAACCTGATACGAGACGGTATGTTTATTGACCATATCCGAACCGCCTCGACCATCTTCCGGAACAGTTACCTAAGCGTCAGCAAAGAGCCGCAGACCATCATAGTCGCTGATGAAACGTTTGTAACCGCACACAGTTATAACGCCTTGATAACGCCTAAATACCGAGCACAACCCGGCTGGCACTCGGTTCATGCCATCAAAAAAGAGTATGGCGCTGAACCGTCCAACCAGCGCGAAAAGCTGAAAATTCTTTCCGAGCCGGCGCCGGTTGAAAACGACCGCCTGATAACGGACACCCACGAAATCATCAAAGACCTGAAAAGAAAGCAGGTCAGCTTTGCCACCGACTACGCCGAGGGTTTTAGCGGTATGTTGGACGACAGACAGCCGGAAAAATTAAACCGCTTAAATATAGGCGATAACAAGGGCTTTGCTACGATTATGATGGTCTCCTACGACAAGAAAAAGTTAGACGAGAGCCATCATATCCTGCTAAGTAAAACCGTCTTAACTGGCATCACACTCCACCACCGCAACATAGAAGGGACTGACGAAACGAAAATAAGCTTTAGCCCCATCGCTGTTTCTAATCTCAAAGACCCGCCGAAAGGCGCTATTTGGTTCTTTGTGAAAACCCGTCCCGAAGGCGCTCAAGTAGAAAGAAAATTAGAAAAAAAAGCCGGCGTTTTATCTTTGCCCACAGATATTGAATGGGATGAATGTGAGTTAATTATAAAATATCTCTTGCATCTTTAGGTGAATTAAATGAAAGTTTTTATAAACAGGGTCTGCTGAAAAAATATAATCATATGAAAAAGTTGTTTTTATTAAGCCTTATCACCTTCGCTATTCTGTTTGCAAAGGTACCTTTGACAGCCGAAACACTTTGCTATACTGCGGGTTTTGAATCGAATGACACAAGTAAGTATGCATCAAGGTCTTTGGTGAATTCCGCGCTTGAAATCGAACATGTTATGGAATTTTCAAAACTACCCTTGGTTGTGCAGGTGCGTTTCAAAGCCTCTTCCAAGAACGGTTATAAAGTGATCGTCGCACACGAGACCAAACGATCGCCGCGTCATTGGGAAATCTATACGCAACCGACGACCGGCTTCTTGCGGGTTTATGCGCCCGGTTTCTCTAAGGAAGAATTGACAGCAAAAACAGATGTCACCGACAACACGTGGCACGAAGCGGCCTTTGTGTTGGACGGGAAAACGGCTTTGCTTTACTTAGACGGTAAGCTCAGCGATTCTATGCCTGTTACAGTCAATACTCAACCTGCGGCAGGGCAGCCACTGCGTATCGGTGCACTTGTGGAAAACGGCTTGGATTTCGGGGGCGAAATCAGCGAATTACGTATTGCCGGAGCTACGAAGCCTGCCTCCGCGCCCTGGCCAACGGATGCTTCGGCGCTCGCTCATTGGCGCTTCGCCGATAAGGACAGCGATCTCATCGACCTCACCGCCCACAAGCGCAAATTGAGTCTGTTAAGCTCTTTTTTCGAGATGAGAACGCCCTCGCCCCAGCCCTATCTAAAAGAGGCAATCGCACTATATAACGATTATGCGGAATTGGCTTCGCAAGTTTCAACTTTTGCGCAGCAATCAGGTCTTGTGAGCATCGACTGGACGACCCTACATGCCGGCGTCTGGCATCTTTGGCAATGGGAATACGAACACTACGGTAAATTCGACTATGCTGAGTTGCGCAGTTTGGCTTCACCTCCGGAAGCCGAATGGCAAAAACGCGCCGCCGATGAGGCTTTTGACAGGCACGCTGTGATATGGCCTGAAGACGGCGACATCGCCGGCACAACTCTCCGACGCACACAGGCGCTTCTTGACCATCTTAATAAAATGACGCCAAACACTAAGCTCGCTAACTATGCGTTAGATTTGGAAAAACTTCGCCGGAGTTGGAATAGGGTAAGCGACAAGACAGATACGTCGAAGCAAAACCACTACTACGCGCTCTGCGCTTTACGCCGTCAGATAGCCTTTGCCAATCCCCTTTTGGACTTCGATGATGTACTCGTTGCCGCGCGCGGCACTTTCGAGGGGTCAGCACGTTCACTTCCGCTCACCAATGACGCCGTCGGGGGACACATGGCCAACCAATATTTTGGTTTCAACACCATTCCGGCAGGCGGCCTCTATGTGTTCAAGAACTGGCGAGGCGCGCCCCAAGTGCGCGATTTACTCCAAGACGCTGTGGTAGAAAACGGTCGAATGCAGGGTAAAAAACTCAATAACGGCTCTGTGGCAACGCCCGACCTGTCATTCGACGGCAAGAAAATCGCTTTTGCATGGAGCGGCAATCAGGCGCATAACCTCAACCGCTACGCCTTAGACAACACTTTTCATATCTTCACTATCAACGCCGACGGTACCGGCTTACGGCAACTCACCGACGGCACGGAAGGCGATTTCGACCCCTGCTTTCTGCCTAACCGTCGTATCGCCTTTATCTCCGAACGTCGCGGCGGACATATCCGCTGTTTTGACGCCAACCTGCGTGTTCGTAACTATACGCTTTTCAGCATGAAAGACGACGGTTCCGACATCATACCTATCAGTTATTTCGAAACCAGCGAATGGAATCCCTCCGTCAATAACGACGGTATGTTAGTTTATTCACGCTGGGATTATGTTGACCGCGAAAACTGCATCGGCGGGCGTTTCTGGATTGCGGGACCCGACGGTTCCAACCCCCTCGCCCCGCATGGCAACTACCCGCGTCCCTTTTCGACTATCGGCGCGCCCGAAACTATTCGTGCGGAATTTGAACAACAATACCCCAATATCCCGTTCAGTGGCTTAGGCTCGCGATGGGGCGCTCCACTCGTGCAGATGGGCATCCGCGCCATTCCCGGCTCACATCGATATGTCTTTACCGCTGCACCGCACCACGGACAGGTCTACGGCTCGCTCGCCATTTTGGATTTGCGCGAAAAAGACGATGGACACGTCTCGCAAGTCAGACGCCTGACACCCGACGAACCCTTTCCGGAAACGGAAATCCGTATGCGCAACCACCACAAGTATGGCACACCCTGGCCTTTGAGCGAAGACTTCTACCTGGCGAACCTATGGGAGGATGTGGTACTGTTAGACCGATTTGGCAACCGTGAGTTCCTCTGTGGAGTACGCGAACTGCCCTGTTTCCCCGATGAAAAACTTCGCCTTGTTGACCCCATCGTCCTGCGCGCCCGCAAAACGCCTCCAAATATTCCTTCGCGTACCTATCAGGGCGAAAACGCATCGCCTTCTGCTCCGAAAGCAACGATTTCCGTCGCAAATGTTTATGATACCGACATCCCCTTGCCTGAAGGGATCAAAATAAAATGGTTGCGCGTTGTTCAAAACATCCTGAAAACGAACCATACGATGGGTGTCCCCATGATAGGACATGAAGCGGAAAACACGCCGCGCATCCCGCTTGGCATCGTACCGGTGGAGGACGACGGCAGTGTCTTTTTTGAAGCGCCTGTTGCTAAGGAACTGATATTCCAGTTGCTCGACGATGATTACCGCGCGGTACATTCCATGCGTGCAGTGGCGTTTGTTTTTCCGGGCGAACAACTATCCTGTATGGGTTGCCATGCACCCGACGGTCGTGCGCCGGCTACCGCAGCGACACCGCGGGCGTTACGTCGCGCTCCTTCCAAATTACAACCCGAACTTAGCCCCATCGAGCCTATCAGTTACTACCGCCAAATCAACCCTATCGTTCAAAACACATGCCTGCCCTGTCATAGCCAAAACGGAAAGGGTTCCCGGAACCTTTCCTACGAATCATTCCGAAACGATAACATCTGGTTCTCCGGCGGTATGTTTGCACAGATGGTAGGCCCTTATTCCGGCGAACATGGCGGCTCGCGTACTATACCAGGTACCTTTGGCGCAAACTCATCCAAAGTAGTTTCCGCGCTAATGACACGACATCGCGAGCGTGTGGACGAAGCAACGCGCCATGCCATCATCACCTGGCTCGATTGTAACGCGCCGCGTCTTGGCGCATTTGAACGCGAAGCCGAACAGTTGCAAGGCAAACTCGTATGGCCGGCGTTAGATGTGGATCCTGCCAATCCGCAAGGCGTCGAAGGCACATTCCCAGCGCTCAAACGCAACTTCTGGCATGAAAACAACTACGGTCCCTACGCTTTTCTGGGCGGTAGTCATCTATTTAATAAGGTTTATCTGATGAATGGAAACGGAGAAATCGTCTGGGATTATCCTGCGCTCAGCCCGCAGGACGTATGGATGCTGCCCAATGGAAACGTCCTCTTTGCCTCGTTACATGCCGTCCGCGAAGTCACGCCTCTGAAACAAATCGTCTGGGAATATACTGTAGAGGCGCCTAACGAAATCCCTACCTGTCAGCCGCTTCCCGATGGTAATATACTTGTAGGTATTGTTGGCGAATGTCGCTTGCTCGAACTCGACCGTTCCGGAAAAATCGTCCGCGAGGTCAAGTTACAAACAGTTGTAGCACGCCCGCATCAACAATTCCGCTTTTGCCGCAAAACGTCGGAAGGCACTTATCTTGTACCCTTTACCGATGAGGGTATCGTGCGCGAATACAATACGCAGGGCGAGATAATACGTAACTTCCCCCGAATGAGCATGCCTGTCGGCGCCATTCGTTTGCCCGGCGGTCATACGCTCATCACCGCCAACGGAACCGTCACCGAATATGATGTCTCCAACAAAATCGTATGGCAACTCAACACCGCCTTCGACATCCCCGACATAGCCATCGGCATCCCCGCCGGCGTACAGCGGCTGCCTAACGGTAACACGGTGGTTTGCAACTGGCTCAGCGCTCCGCAGGAAGGAAAGATCAACGCGCATATTTTTGAACTCACCCCCGATAAGCGCGTCGTATGGAAAGTGGTGACCGACCGGTTAGGAGCAGTGGCAAACTGTCAACTCCTTACCGACGACCTGAAACCCCGTTTACCTTTAGATTACAAATGACCACTCCACATACTTTGTTTCTGCTTTTTGCGTGCCATCTCCTGTTTGCGACGTTTGCTTTTGCCGACACACCTGCCGAGCCCTTGGCGCCTATCGCCTTGGCGCGTTATGGCGAAAATATCCTGACGCTGGGAGCGTTATCCAAAAGCTTAGCAAGCGTTAATGCGACTAATGGGCTTGTGGAGAGGGAATTGAAATTTTCAGAAACCCCAAGCGGCCTTGTTGTGGATGGTAATATGGCATACGTGACCGCCGGCATCGGACGCGGACTGCTCTACATCATTGACCTGCTGACGTGGAAGACAGGCGTCGTAACTCCTTTCGGACATTCGCCGACAAGCCCGCTCGTGCGCGGTAATACGCTCTTTGCGTGCGACCGTTTTAACGATGCGATTATCGTTTTTGATTTACAGTTGAAAAAAATAACACGTGTTTTGCCAGCTATCCGCGAACCCGTTGCGCTTGCTTGTCCACCCGGCAGCCCGACATTGTGGGCATGTAACCTTTTACCGCGCGGCAGCGCTAATGGAGGCTTTATCGCTGCTGTAGTCTGCGTTTACGAGATAGACGGCGTCCGTACCGACCTCTTTCTGCCCAACGGCTCGCATAGCGTGCGCGGGATTGCCGCTTCTCCGGATGGTCAGTGGGTTGCTGCTACGCATTTGCTCAGCCGCTATGGCTTGCCTGCTACGCAAGTCGATAAAGGCTGGATGAACACCAACGCGCTCACACTTTTCTCCGTCCGTGAAAAAAAGACGCACGCCACCCTCCTACTCGACGATATCGACCTCGCCGCTCCTAATCCTTGGGCAATCGCTTTCTCGCCTGACGGCGCGCGCCTTTATATCACATCTTCGGGCATTCCGGAGCTTAGTGTGATTGATTTTCCAGGGCTGTTGGAAAAAATCGCTGTCACGTTAGGCGACGATCTCACGCGACAACTTGGCTTTCTGGGCGGTTTGCGCCAGCGCGAGCTGCTTCCTTTGGAAGGTGCGCGAGCCTTATTAGTTGAAAGTGCGGATATTTTTATAGCCGGTTATTTCTCAGACGCGCTTTCCCGATACCATATCGAAGATACTCACCCCATTTTTCCCTTGCACGCCGGAACTCATCACATTTTCTCCGTGCTCGGCGGCGGTCTCGCGAATGCCTCTCAGCAACGTCGCGGGGAGGCGCGCTTTCACGACGCAACGTTGTGTTTTCAAAACTGGCAAAGCTGTGTGAGTTGTCATCCTGATGCGCGTGTAGACGCCCTGAACTGGGACCTGCCCAACGATGGCATCGGCAACCCAAAAAATACGCGCAGCCTGCTCTTCTCGTTTGACACACCGCCCGTCATGACGCTTGGCGTACGCGCCAATGCCGAGATTGCCATTCGTAAAGGATTCATCCATATCCAGTTTGTTACGCCGTCCGAAGAGATGATGCAGGAAGTAGACGCCTATCTGAAATCCCTTACACCTGTCAGCAGCCCTTTCCTCAATATTAGTAAACCGCTTATACTGAAGTCGGTAGATAACTCTTGTTTGCATTGCCACGATCCCGCCCTTCAACGTGGCACACTCACGCCAAAAGCCAAAGCCGGACGCGCCGTCTTCAAAAAAGCCGGTTGCATCGTTTGTCACCCACACCCCTATTTCACAGCAATGCAACTGCACGATGTCGGCACCCTCGAAGGCATGGATACAGGGAAAAAAACAGATACCCCAAGTCTGCTGGAACTCTGGCGCACAGCCCCCTATTTACACGACGGACGCGCACCCACTATCGAAGAAGCCGTTTTCAATCGTTTCCCCAGCGATAAACGCGGACGCATCGACAAATTGAACGAAAAAGAAAAATCCGCCCTGCTCGAATACCTGCGTTCACTCTGAATTAGTAACAAAAATTTGAATAACCAACCCCTTTATTCTAATTCTAACCCTCATTTTTTGAATTAGAAATTTTTTATTCTAAATAAGAGTCCACTCCAAAAAGTCAAAATACTTTACCACAAAGTGCACAAAGGGAATTCACGAAGAACACAAAGTACTGTAAAACAGTTTATTTTCTTTGTGAACTTTGTGATAACTTTGTGCCCTTTGTGGTTCAAAACACTTTTCGGAGTGGACTCAAATAAACAACCACATTTTAGAATAATCATTATCTTTGCAGCCATTTTTTAATGCAAAATAGAATATGAAAAATTTCAAGGCAGGAATATATATCAGCCGGGGCGGTTACAAGAGTTTTCAGCCCGAATTATTAAATCGCCGGTGGCAAATTGATGATATGTCGGTAATAACACTGTTAAGCTAGATTATCTTTATAAGAAACCAATTATCTCACCTGCTGAAACCATAAGCATCATTAATAAAACACCTCAAACGGCTTACAACCTGATTGCAAGTTTGGAAAAACTAAGAATTTTGAAAGAAGTTACAGGAGCGCAACGTAATAAACTGTATTCGTTTGAGCCATACATCTATTTATTTGAAAACTTATGACCTTCAACAACATCCTCAATAAATATCGCAGCATTTCCTATTCGATGGAAGATTTGGGCAGTCAGTTTGAACGACTGATGCAGGCTTATCTGCTTACTGACCCTAAGTATGCAACTCGTTTCAAAAAATCCATTCCGTAATAAAACAATCAGATTACCTTCTTCTACTTCCTGAAAGCGCAATTCTGTATCGTTTTTGCCAAAACGACCCATTTGCACAAAAGCGCCCGGATAAAAGCGAACAGGGTCTTTACCAAACATAATAATGCCCGTTTGAGTTGTCCATTTTCTGTGAGCCGCAATTTCTCAAATATTTGTTCGGTGGTCAAACCCGCTACATCAGGCAAACGACCTTTCTCTTGAGC
>Ga0209628_10002430_pt1 | contig 12625 bp, 9 predicted proteins | sample TergutCu122P4_FD_187285 | JGI IMG/M metagenome (GOLD analysis project Ga0209628, IMG submission 187285) | Cubitermes ugandensis P4 segment gut microbial communities from Kakamega Forest, Kenya - Cu122 P4 (SPAdes) (version 2) | ecosystem: Host-associated > Arthropoda: Insects > Digestive system >...
GCAGTGGAATTTCACCGGCGGCTTCGGCATCCTGGACACGAACCGCAAGGACGTCGATTACGTGGATTTCAAAGGCCACAAGCTCGACAAGAAAATGCTCGACTTGCTGCTAAAATATTAATGATGCAATAATTGATTTTTGATGTACGGCATATATAATATTTATTGCAATTATTCAGTATCCGTCATTGCGAGCCGCGATTTGAGCGGCGACGCAATCCAGAAAGCCTTAAAACATTAGATTGCCGCGCTTCGCCCGCAATGACGGATATGGGACTGAATATGCAATTTACTTATCTTCAAAGAATGTTCGTACATTTCTTGACATTATTATTAGGCTATATAAAGTGCATACTCCAAACCCAATAAAATACCGATCCCACATTCCGCGAAAATCTAATAAAAACAGTTTATTCCCGTATAAACTTAAAACCAATAAAATTGAAAGCAATATTACGGTATTGATTATTACGCTGTAATAAGTTTTTTTGGTATAGTTCGTAAAACGTTCGATTGATAAAAACGCTATACAGAGCATGAATACGGCGATTATCAAATTAGCGTTTCCCAGTGGGAATGGGATAAATACAGACGAAATAGCGTATAATAATGCGAAAACGCAAATTGGCGCTAATAAAAGTATAAACGGGTCAATGGTTTTTCCTTTTATCCTCACGGGTAAAATATGGTTTCCGCGAAACGCCGCGAACCCATATGTCAGGGCTGTGCTTACGCTTATAGTAATAACAATGTTATATACAAGATTAAAATATGGCGCGAGCGGCACTTTAAGCATTGCTTCTTGATATTCATGGTATTGATAATAAGCCTCGAGTATAAGCACCGTAAAGCAAACGGCTGTTTCTGTAATTACAGCCGCGTTATGGGATTCATTTTTTATTTTTGGTAAAAACGTCATAAAGAGGATGGAGAAAAAACCGACCGAAAAACTTACGAAATTATAAATAAAATGCCAAATGTCCATTCTGCCATAGTATAACCAATATAATGGTGAAATCATACCCAAAGACAACAGCGAAACGGCTAAAATTATAATGTTTGATTGTTTTTTCCTAAATTCATTATTGCCGATAAGAGATTTTGAAAAACTAATTTTATTATTAACACAAATTGAAAACACAGCCGACGTCGCTATCAATATCGACGCAATAAAAATTATTAGGTTATATGCCCCGTCATCCGGAATTATTAGGTAAAATTTATATGCTAAGAATGATAGTACAATCAATACTGCAGAATATATATATTTCTGCATATTATATCCTTTTTAAGCTATAAACTAAAATTTTGGCATCACCAGCCGCTTACCCACAACGTCTGCAACAAGCTGCAATGTTCTGCGGTAGCCGGTTTTTTGCAGCAGGTTTTTTGTATGGTACTTTACAGTATCGGACGAAATATACAGGTTTTCGGCAATTTCATCATACTTATTACCGAGAGTGAGCTGCCGCAGCACATCGAACTCACGTTCGGTAAATTCATTGCTGTCCGCGTCGCCAATCATGATTTTCGGAATATCGGCGGGATATACGGACTCGCCGGCAATTGTACGAGCCATAACATCAGGCAATTCCGCCGTGCCGTATTCTTTATACCAAAAACTGTCGCATCCGGCGGCTTTTGCCTTTGATATAAATGTATACTCCGGCATGGATGTCATAATGATTATCCGTATATCAGGATTTCGCTTTTTTATTTTAGCGGCGGCTTTAATCCCGGATTCGTCGTCGGCGGTGCATACATCCATCAAAACCAAATCGATATTGCCTTTCATGCAGGCGATTTCGGCATTGGCGGCGTTTTCAAGCGTTGCTGCCAGCTTATATTCCCGCGATTGCAAAATAATGCTTTCAACCATTCGTTTGTCTATTTTTTGATCTTCGACCAATAATACATTTATCATTTTTTGCCTCCATTGAGATTATACCATTTTAAATAGCAGGAAACATAATATTTAATTCGACGCCGTTCACGCAATTAATTTTTAGCGTCGCCCCCTCCTGCTCGAGCCGTTTACGAAGGTTGCCGAGCCCGCTGCCTTCTGAAATGGAATGCACCTGAATATTGCCATTGTCTGTAATATTTATATAGTATCCGGAATCCGTACGTTTTGACGCCACATAGAGCTGATTGGCATTAGCATGCGTAACTGCATTGGTTAACGCCTCTCTGACAGCGGCGTAAAAAAGGAGAGTTGTTTTGCGGTTATCAGGCCTTTCGCCAGAATAATGAATAGAACATCCAATCATATCCGCCGCTTTCTGAAGTTCGATATCCGGGGATGATTGGAAGTCCGGGTCCAGTTGCGTGAAATCCAGCAGGTTCCGAATTGTTCTATTCCATGTTTCGACTATTTGCAACGCGTCGTTAGTAACGTTTTTGTTATGCAAATAATGCTTAGTCATTATAATGCTTCTGCCTAAGTCATCGTGAATCTTCATTTTCGTGGATAGCATTTCCTTTTTTCTGTTTATTTCCACTATATTAGCCAAAAGGTTTTGTTGACGTACATATTGTTCGGCTAACCTTATATTGTTTTCGTATAATTTTTTACTGTTTTGGTATAAACCGGTTATATCCACGGCAACTAACTGTATATAAAATGGACGCCGATCCATTAGTGATTCTTTTAAAAACCTCCAAACGCTGTTATCGGGAAACATAATAACTACAAATTCGGTTTTCGAATCTTTATCCGCTCCTCCGCCGATCTCCATAATTTTATGGAAGTCATCCAGTTTAACGCATCCGTTCGCCGACTTAAAATGTTGCAACTCATCCCATGTGGCGAATAAATTTATTATATAATGATTGGTCAGTTTGTATACCAGCTCGTTTAATTTACGGTTAACCAGAATCGGCTTACCGTTATCGGCGGAAAAACCAATCCCTCCCGGCATATAATCTATGGATTCGCGGATTGACTGGGGCATTAATAACTGCCTGCGGCGCGCGCTTCCTATTCGATATGCCCATATAATGCGTACCGGCAATAATAAAATAAATATACTTTGTATAACCACCATTAACCGGATGTTTTCAACTGATTTTAAAAAATTCCATTGGTATCCGCTTATGTATTGTAATAAAAATAACAGATTTAACGTTTGGAGCACTAGCAATAACACATCTGTCTCAGAAAAATGGACGCTGCAGTATACCCTTACATAAGCTATCATGTATACGGCGATGATCAGTAATAGCAAATGACAAATCCCGATGATCAAAATGTTGTTTGCTTCTTGCATGTTAACCTCCGGATAATAAAGCCTGATAACCGTTTTCCAATATAATCCACTTGACTTTATTTCCGAATTTGCTAATACCCAATATTGCGTTATCCGATGGCCAGCTATGTGATATATCATTTGGTTTTATAAAATATAAAAATACGCCATCGTCTCTAAGCGTAATTTTAAACGAGTTTATATTAAAATCTTCATTTTCTAATATTAATTCAAAAACATCGATCACAAACAAAGCAAATTCGGGATTAATCAATTTAGAAGAGCTCCAGGAAATATCCGCCTCAACGCCCAACGAGCGTAAGCTATTTATCATCTCGTTTAAACAAATAAACAATTCTTGATTTGATATTACGCCTTCAGATTGCTCAACCAGCCTTAAATTGCATCTTCTTTTTATATAGGTTCCAATTAAACATATTTTTTTGAATATGTTAATATCATCCGATTCCGTTTCCAATTTATGTAACAAGCCGTTCAACAGTATGAGCTGATTGTTTATTTCGCTGGTGAGTTGGTTGTAAATTTCATTTTGCTCTTTGACGGACGCTTCATCCGATTGTATTTTTAATTCCTGGCTGAGGATAACGCTATCGTATTCCAGTTTTTCCATGCTTTTTTGCAATTCATTAATGACTGCTAACGTTTGGGATATATCGTTTTGCCAAATTGAGTAACCTCCCCGGATATTTCGCAGATGCGTTTCAATCCCTTCCGCCGAACAGACAACCAGGCGTTCTTTTAGCATGTTAAACATTTCTGCTGATAGTTCTGGTGCAGAAGCGGATTTCATGTATGGCCGTCCGTCGTCGTATACTATTTGCATTGCTATGGATGAACGATCGAATACCTCCGCATAATATGTATTAACCGGTACCATTCCGAAAAATATACAGCTTTCCCATATCAAAACTTCAATAAAAAATATAAAAATATAGTATTCTATCAACTCTTTATTTATAAAAATAGTCATAAGTAAATAAAAAACGTCGACCATTAGCATTGACGCCGTAACAATGCATAAAGCGGATTTCATTTGAGCGTCATCAACATGGGTCCGGTTTCTACGGTATATTATATAGACGCGGGTAAACTCAAGAAAAAATGACCATATAATAAATGCTACCGTGATATTATTTAATTGTAGATCAAAATATGCATATGATTCAAAATTTAATAAAGGATTTAATAGCTGGAATTTTTTATTAATAAATAACAATATCAAAATGACGCCTGCCGTTATAAACAAATAAAGCCAATATCTATTGAAATGATGTTCATCAAATAAATCTAGATTGAGGGCGGCAAACAAACCAAACAAAGGTATCAATATAATTGTCAGGCTTGTTATGTATCGGCATAAACGAATTACAAATATTTCATGGAATATAAATGTATCTTGTAAAAGTCCTGCGGTAATACCGATGAGCATCAAATAATTTTCGGCAAGAAGTAAAACCCGTACGCTCCTATGAGTGATTCTGATGCGGATGGATACCCACCAGCCAGCTAATAACGCCAGGTAAAATATATACACGATGACCGGCCGGTTCGGATCGTTTGGAAAAATGCTTACGCTGATTTGCTTATATATAGAAACAGCGCTTAATAAAAGAAAGGCGGAAACTATCCACGCTACATCCTTTCTTGATCTTTGAATCATAAAATACCCCCGGTATTCCTTTGGACGAGCCACTGTGTTAAGTATATCATGACTAAACGGGTAAAAAACTACCCGTTTGTGTGGGGTAAGGATTTTCGTTGTCATTTATAATGAGCGCGAAAATACATTATAATCACAATCTAATAGTTCATAGGTGTTATTACAACTTCATACTGCTTTTATGTCAATTTCATTAATAATCAAAAGGAGGATTATTATGACTTGTGTAAGCTGCGGGTTTTATGTACAGGACAATGTCCAAGTTTGCCAGTCCTGCGGAGAGTTGGTTCAAAAAAAACCTTTATCTCCGGTCATTCCAGTTAATGCTTCTGTAGAAAAAGCAAACAAGCCGGTTTTGGAGGTCGACGAAGCTAGTAAAATTCGTCAACAAATATATGATATCCAAAATGCAGTAAATATAGCCAAGAACGCTGGGAAAAAAAGAATAGCATTGGGAATATTTTATTTGGTTGTAGATATTTTCCTTATTCTCCTATATTTATCTTCTCCGACCGCCTGGTATTATTGGCTATATATAATAATTTGCGTAGTTTTAAATATCAGAGCATTTTTAAAGGGTAATACGTTACTTGCGCAAGCAAAAGCCGGTGAGCAACAAATATACGAGCTAGAAAGAAAACAGAGAAGTTATAATCTTTAAGGAGCATTTAAATGGGTATTTCCACAGTAGTGATTATTTTTACAGTATTAGGTATTCCATTAATTCTTTTATTTTGGTTAATATTCGGCGGTATAGCAATCAATACGAAAATTAACAATTTATATGAAAAAGGAGTGATGTCATATGATATTAAAAACCAAGCGTATCAAAGGAGTTTATCTGGCGTTAAGCTGTCTTCAAGAGATGCAAATCTAAATAATATACTAAATCGTATAGATAAATATTTTCTTGCTTCATATTACATTAATGTACATATGGATCCAGCAGCCGAAATGATTATATTTGAAACTAAATATTTAGTTGGAGCGAATTTACGCTTAATTGAATACAAGGATGACATAGCTTTGTTTGAATTTAAAATTATGGGACGTGGCGATTATACCGGACGTAACATTTGGCATGAAGTATGTTGCAATATTATTATAACGGCACTAAAAAAGGCGGTAATATAAATTATTATGGAAAATATTGAAAATAGTTTACTAATATCATCATGTACGACAGCAATAAAAAAATGGTCTTATATTTTTAAAGATATTTCTGATGGCGGCGATATGCTGAAATGGAATAAAATATTTCATACGTATCTATCTGTTTTACTTGGCTCTAACTATAAACATATCGGCCCATCACCTGCAATACGAATTGATGAATATGTTTGTTTTATAGCTCCATGCTTTTTCGATCAAGCGCCTATACCAACCAAACAATTTGATGGAACCGATAAAAAGATCAAATTTAATTCGCAATTTAGTGAAGGATTCATTTTAATTGCAAGCCTTGATTTTATATCAATTCATATTCGCGATAATATCAATTCATATGAAATACACCGAAATCCAATATCGGAATTGGAAATACATGAAATGAAATTTAAATTTTCAAAATTATCTATGACTTCCGCCGGCAAAGGGTATGAGATAATATTTCCGGATCATAAAATTTTATTTAGGTTAGGTTTAATGTGGGCAGACAGTCATTATGAAAAAAATGAATTCTTAAGTTTGTTTAAATAAAAAAGGTGGAATAAATTATATGGAAGAATAAAGAACACCGATAAGTTTAAACATTAATAATTGCATTAAATAAATATAATTAATCAGATGGGACCGGCTTTACGATGAAGGAATATAACAAATTTGAAAAATTATTAAAAATGGGCAAAGAAAGCGAGGTATGAATATTGACCTAATTATTATACCTATAAAAATCACAACTGAGGGAGGATTGGCATGAAGATTTTAAGAAAAATCCGCATTATACTTTGGGTTGTATTAGCTTTATCGTTTATTTGGTATTTAGTCATTAATCGAAATAATCCGAAAGATGTTTCGGCGTTTAACGGCCCGTTTTCTATAGGGCTTTTATGTTTTTGCGGGCTAGTGGTAACAGCTTTTATTGTCAGATTCAAAAATATAACAAAAAAATAGTATGATCAAAATTATTATTTGCATATAAAAGTAATAATTATACTAGCAATACCTAGTGAGTAAATAGTAAAAATTACAATTATTTGAAAGAGAGTTGAATCATATGAAAAAAAAAGGTAAACGGGTAATTGCATTTTTTCTTAGTTTCGTGATGTTTTTTTGTACTTTTATGATTATACCGTTAACGGCGCATGCCGTTACAGCAGATGAAGCAGTAAAATGGGCAAGAGGGCAAATAGGCATCGGGTCATATCAATGTTTAACATTTGTTCAAAAATTTTCTCGTGAATTTTTCGGTTTATCACTATATTGCGCGCCTATTGGCGGTCCTGCCGATATTATAAACGGCAACGTTTATATAGGAAACATGATAAAATTACAAGGAGTTACTCCTCAGCCGGGAGATATTGTCCTTTTCGCTCCCACCACTAAAAATAAATATGGACATATTGGTATTGCCGTCAGCGAAACCTATATGGTTGACGCTAATAACAACGGGCGAAAATATCCAAGCGAAAACAAAATAGGGACATGCTGGGGTGTTATACGCCCTTTATATGACAATCCAAAACCGATAGCCCCTACGGCACCAACATCCGTGACGCTTTCCACGCCGAATGTCGCATTAGGCGCAACAGTTACGGTAAACTGGTCTGGGGCGACAGGAAGTATTATTAACTACGAAGCAAAACTAATGCGAACAAATGATAATTTAGTTATATGCACTCAAACGCCAATAGGAACGAGTACTCAGTTTACAATAAATAATATTGGTACCTATAAAGTATCGGTGAGAGCTGTTGGTCAGGGTAATTTACCCAGCGATTATCGTGATTCCGGAATTGTTACTGTTCATGCCCCATCAATTGTAACGTTCATTGATGACGATGATGAAGGAACAGTTTTATCTACACAGTCAGTCGCATATGGCGGCGATGCAACCCCACCGATAATACCTGCCCGTGAAGGCTATACCCTTATACCTCCCGTATGGAAAGGCGTATATACAAATGTTACTGCTCCTGTGATAATAACAGCTACACATCAAAAAATAAAGTACACGGTAACATTTCAAAACTATGATGGCAGTACATTAAAATCCGAGCAAGTATTTTATAATGACAATGCAACAGCGCCAAATAATCCTGTCCCGCCGTCAGGTTATATATTTCATGGTTGGAACAAACCATTTAATAACATTAAGGAAAACATAATAATTAAGCCAGTATTTATTTGGGAGAACAATGATTTCCCAATCATTGCTTCTATAACGTCCGCAAATAGAAATACTGATTCATCGGGATATAATATAAATGTAGACTTGACAAATTATCCTGTTAAAGCAACCAGGGCTAAACTAATCGCAATGTTAAAAACGGCTGGAAATAAAATGGTTGCGTCACAAATTGAAATATTCAGCCTTGCGGCTGGCCAAACTGTTTCGAGAACCGTATATGTCTCGTATGAAGGAATGGCGACTATCGCTGAAATTAACATCGTCGACGTCATCGAAAATGATAAAACGGGCGTTCCAATTGCAGAATCAACTTATAAATCAATAAATCTTGGTTTTGATTGGAGTTCATGGCAGACTACATATCCGACAGGCGCAGGATTAGAAATTGAAAGCCGAACCGAATACAAGTATACAGATAAACAGAAAACGTCAAGCCCTCAAAGTTATTTGGCTGGTTGGAATTTATATGATACTACAACGGAAAAAATATATGGCGACTGGAGCCCCTGGTCAGATTCTCAATATTACGCAAGTTCAACCCGTCAGGTAGAAACCCGTAACGTTTATGTAAAAACGCAATGGAAGTACATGCATTATTCAAACGGTATAGGCGTATCGTCTACGGTTTCTCCTGTAGCAAATGGAAACGTTAATAAATATCATGAATCAGGATGGCTGGATTATCAGATTCCCCAAAACGGCGTATCGTCGTATGGCGGCCTTGGTATTGCAAAATACGGACTTGCAAATTGCGGCTGCGGCTGCGGAAATATATGGTGGTATTATCCTTCGTCTCAAGATATTTATAAAACGCAATACCGTTATCGCGATTTAATAACGGTCTATACATACCACCATTGGCGATGGAACCCCGTTTGGAGTGATTGGGGCGTAACGGAATTCACGGCGAACGAAAATAGGCAAGTAGAAATGAGAACTGTATATCGATATAAAACTTCATCAATTGTCGAAGATAACGAAGGCTCCCCCAGAACAATTTCCAGTACCCTCGGTAGCAATGTGACAGGAAAAAAGGCGACATTAATGATTTATAGAGGAGAAAACGATGATCCGACTGCAAGCCAACTCCAATATGTAGCTCAGATAATTTTAGGAGTAAATGGTGAATTCAGTAACACTTTCATAACAAAAGATGAACCAAGCGACAAGACAGGCGACTTTACTGTTTTACTTGGTATTGAAGGCGCTACGAAACCAATTTATATCGATACAATTATCGCTGAAAAACCGTTATATACTGTAACTTTTGTTAATGACGACAGTACGGTAATATCCACACAGCAAGTCAGGCAAGGGAGCAGCGCCATATCGCCAACATCTCCGAGTAAAATCGGACATATGTTTATAGGATGGGATACTGGTTTAAAGAATATTCAACGCGATACACAAATCCAGGCTCAATTTATAAAAAACAAATACAATGTCGTGTTTATCGATTGGGATACAAAACTAATTGATGTTAAAGAATTCGAATATGGTGATATATTGACCGCTCCTTTTGTTAATAATGATATTGAGGGGGAACACTTTGCTGGTTGGGATACTGTGATTGACGGCACTGCAAAAGTTTATAATAACATGATAATAACAGCTCAGTATGCCACTAATGAGTACGATGTCGCATTCTTTAACTGGGATGGAACAGTATTAAATCGTCAAACTGTAAAGCATGGCAAACAAGCTGTATTGCCGCCCGCTCCTGTTAGGGAAGGAATGATATTCGCAAATTGGGCCGACGAATATGAATGCTATTTCGTAACTGGCAATCTTGCTTTACAACCTGTGTATGCTTTCCCAACAACAGTTGATACTCCAGTTGCCAGCAAGTTGTCGGGAGAGTATGTCGGAACACAAAACATCATATTGAGCTGCGAATCTCAAAATGCGCGAATATATTATAAAGTGATTGATAATGATGAAGATGTGCGGTTTAATTTAGATATACTATTTGAACGTGATGAATCAGGGAACATCCAAAACGCCAGTTCCTATACAAAGCCAATTGAAATATCTGAAAGCAAATCAATTATATTCCAGGCCTTAGCCGAAGGTAAAAATGCAAGTCCTATAAAAATAGAAAATTATACTATCAAACCAGGCGGTTACACCCCTCCCGGCGGAGGTGGCGGTGGCGGCGGCGGTGGCGGTGGTGGCGGCGGTAATATCGCTACGCCTACGCCGACGCCGACGCCTAAACCAACTACGCCTACGCCTGCGCCTACATCAAATAATAACAAGAAAGATACAAACAAACCATTGAATGACGCGGAACGTTTTGCGCAGACATGGCCAATCATTGAAAAATGTATTATGTCCGATTGGGCCGAACCGGAACTTCTAAAAGCGGCGGAGTTATGCATAATTCCGGATTCATTAATCGCCGGCGACATGAATTACATTAATCCAATAACAAGGGCTGAATTTGCTGGTATTGCTGTCAGAACGTACGAAAAACTTACCGGACAATTAATTAAACAAACAAGGATTAACCCGTTTATTGACACAACCGATATCGATGCGTTAAAAGCTTATAGCGCTGGCATCATGATCGGGTATACGGAAAATAAATTCGCGCCCGATATATTATTAAACCGTGAACAATGCGCAACCGCACTTACGCGCGTATATAAACGGGCCTTTATGACTGGTTGGACATTTGCGGATGACGAAAAATATCCGCTTGAATTTGACTGGCCCGAATTGTTTGACGATGATGCGATTATATCGGATTGGGCGCGGGAAAGCGTATATTTCATGGCTTCCCATGAAATAATCAAGGGTATTGGCAAAAATCTTTTTGCGCCCAGGAATACAACGGAGGTTGAAGAAAATGCCGGTTATGCGACGGCGAAACGTGAACAGGCTATTGCCATAGCAATAAGAATGGTTAATAAATTTGGCAAGCCTTGATATTTTAACGAAGATAAGATTCACTCGCAATTAAGCTATACCTCGCCGTATCTATGTTTTTTATACCACTTACGGCGAGGTATAGTATTTACCAATGAAACCGCTTAAGCAGCCGAAACGCATCCGTACGTGGGCCTATACGGTATTTGGCGAAAAATATAAACCCCATCATTTTTTATAATTCGCCGTAAGTACTGCTTTTTATGGACTTACGGCGAGTTATATGATATTGTGTATTTATAACGCGGGGGTGGATAAATGCAAAACAATACGGCTATTATCGGCAGAAGAGCGGAGCGGGCGGCGCTTGACGAATATCTTAATTCAAACAGGTCCGAATTTATCGCATTATATGGCAGGCGCCGGGTCGGGAAGACTTTTTTAGTCAGGGAAACGCTCGGGCCCGATTTTGCGTTCTATGTTACAGGGATTTTAAACGGAACATACGGCGAGCAGTTAAATAACTTTAATACGGAGATAATAAATTTTGGCGGGAATAACATTGCCCCCGCAAAAAATTGGAACGAAGCGTTTTTTAATTTGCACACCTTGATTGACACGTCGAAAAAGAATGGGAAGAAGGTCGTTTTTATAGACGAAATCCCGTGGATGAGCACGCCGAAGTCGGGCTTTCTGCCCGCGCTGGATCATTTTTGGAACCGTTACGCGTCCATGCGGAAAGACGTATTGCTGCTCATATGCGGGTCGGCGGCTTCATGGATCATAGACAATATTACAAATAATACGGGCGGTCTGCATAACAGGCTAACCGGGGTTATTTATTTGCAGCCTTTTAATATTCAGGAATGCGAAATATATTATCGCGCAAAGGGCATCGATATCCCGCGGTACCAAATCGCCGAGGCGTATATGATTTTCGGCGGGATTCCGTATTATATGGATTTATTAAAGCCAAAATACAGCCTGGCTCAGAATGTGGATGAAATATTTTTTAGAGAGAACGCCCCTCTCGAAAATGAATACGCCAACCTTTTCAGGTCTCTTTTTAAAAGCGCGGACGGCCATATGCGCGTGATAGACGCGCTTGCCGCAAGGAATTACGGGAAAACGCGCGATGAAATAATTAAGGCGGCGGGCATGTCCGAGGGCGGCGGGATTAGCAAAATTTTAAGCGAGCTTGCGGCCAGCGGCTTTATCCGGGTATACCAGGCGTATGGCAAAAAAAAGAAAGATAATTTATATCAGCTGATCGATCCCTTTACGCTGTTTTGCCTGCGCTTCGGATCCAAACGCGACGTTTACAGCGACGATTACTGGCTGCGGTTCAGCACGACGCCGGCGCATGCGGCCTGGGCGGGCTACGCGTTTGAAATCCTTTGCTTGCGGCATATACCGCAAATACGCAAGGCGCTTGGCATATCGGGAGTTTTAACGGAAATTTATTCATGGAGGAGC